>Ga0256843_1003113_pt1 | contig 11676 bp, 15 predicted proteins | sample AlvinellametaG_FD_191572 | JGI IMG/M metagenome (GOLD analysis project Ga0256843, IMG submission 191572) | Pompeii worm associated microbial communities from hydrothermal vent at the East Pacific Rise, Pacific Ocean - Alvinella | ecosystem: Host-associated > Annelida > Integument > Unclassified ... | reverse complement strand
CAGTGCAACATCACCTTCTTCCCCGACGTTTGCAGAACAGTGCATAGAAAGTTTACCTTCAAGCGGCAGCCAGTAGTTCATCATTGTAAAAATACCTTTTTTCATTTCGCCGCCGTACATCGTACCGCTCATTACAGCAAGGTTTTCTTCTATATTGAAAGCTACGAAAATATCACTGTTTAAACCTTCTTCTTTCCACTCAGGATATCTCGCTTTACCTGCTACTAAAAAAGTAAAATCAGGTTTGAAGTTTTCTTTTTCTTCTTCTGTAGGCAGTATAAACATATTCATTACAAAGTGTGCCTGCCATGCGATAGGAGTTACGAATCTGATTCCCCTTCTGCTCTCTTTGCTTGCTCCTACAAATACGTCAACAACATATAATTCGTCTTTTTTTGAGAGTTCTTCTTTTGTAAACGCTTCAAGTTTTTTAAATGTATCAAGTGAGATAGGCTGGTTAATATCACCCCATGCAATATATTGATCACTCGGAGATTGTTTAACAAAATATTTATCTTTTGGGCTTCTACCCGTAAATTCACCGGTATCAACAGCTGTAGCGCCGCTTGCAGTTAACTCAACTTCACCTTTTTTTAGCGTATCTTCGATAATTTTGTCATAGCTTGGATTGTGTATTATTTTGTTAGCTTTAATACCAATCTTTTCTAATTCTTTGATCATAAAAATCTCCTAATTATAAATGTGGTTGTATGGAATAAAATTATAGCAAAAAAAAAGAAAGTCAAACAGATTGTTTTTTGGTGACAGACACTTAGGATATGGAAGAAAAAAAGAAAAGGAAAAAGATTAAAGATCTTTTTCAATTCCTGTTTTTTTAAGAGTGAATTCTACGAATTTATATGCAACGATAATTAAAATCGGCCACATAAAGAATAGAATTAATCCCCATGTTGTGTTAATGTGCTGTGCTTCCGGTGTAATACCGTTTGGAAGCAGCTTCTCAGAAGCGAATAGGAAGCTCCCGAGGAATAGTGTTATTAATGCTAAGAATTTTCTCATATTCACTCCTTAATATGCATGGTCATCTGTTAAGATTTCTTCTTTTGTAATAGGACCAGCTTTTTTCATTTGATACCAAACGTACATAATGTATCCTAAAACAAAAGGAACAGCAACACTAACCCATGCCATAACCATTAGTGTATATTTAGAACCAGATGCGTTTTGGATTGTTAAGCTGCTTTGTAAATCAGCATAACTTGGATAAAACGCTGTACCGTTAAGCCCAGCAAGTGTAAATACGATAATTCCGATTAATACTGTACCAAGACCTGCAGCCCAGATACCTTTTCTTGAAGTACCGAATCCGCTTTGGAATACACCAAGAACGAATAATACAACACCTACTAAGAATACGATTAACTGAATAGCACCGAATGCTAATAGGTTTTGTAAATATTTACCAGCTACTAATGAAATAGTACCTTTTGGATCATGAATGTCGTATGCGTAACCTTTTAGAGTAATTAATCCGTAAAGAACAACTACTAAAGCTACAAGTAATACAACGAAACATCTTTTAACTACAGCTCTAAGTCTTGCAACTACGTCTGCGAAGTCATTTTCATCAAGGTCGTTGATTAACCATAATGCACCAAGAATTCTCGCTACTGAGAATACTAAAATACCCATTGCAAGGTTGAACCATGCACCGTGTTTGAAATCGATTGCCGCTTCAAGACCTCTTAGGTTGAAACCGTCTTTAGCTGTACCCCACTCAAGGATTCTTGTTGCAGGGTCGAATGTAAAGTTTGAACCTGTAAAGAATGTACCAACTGCAGCACCGATTAAAACGATACCGATAACACCGTTGAAATATAAGAAGAATTTGTATGCACCTTTACCGATAAGGTTACCTGTTCTGTTCATATATTCATATGATACCGCTTGAAGTACGAATGCGAAAAGAATAAGCATCCATACCCAGTAAGCCCCACCGAAAGATACTGAGTAAAATAGTGGGAACGCTGCGTATAATGCACCACCAAACATAACAAGAGTTGTAAATGTAAGCTCCCATTTTCTACCAAGAGAGTTTAAAATACCTCTCTCTTCCGTTTCGTTTTTAGCAACGTGAAATAGTGTTTGTCCACCTTGAACAAATGTCATGAATAAGAATAGTCCTCCAAGAACCGCAACAATTATCCACCAATAAAACTGTAGATAAAAATGAGTTGCGTCCACTGTAATTGGTGCCCAAGTCATTAGTGCGCTCCTTTTGGTCCGTTTTTAACGACCGTAAATAGGATTTTAAGCTCTGCAATACCAAGGATTACGAAAGCTGTTAAGAATAAGAAGAATGTCGCTTGTACGTTTTGTAATGCGATTGGTGTTACTGACTCGCTTGTTGGTAACACACCAAATACAGTCCAAGGTTGTCTTCCGATTTCCGCAGTCATCCATCCGAAACTTGTACCGATCCATGGTAGCGGAACAGATAGTACTGCAAGTTTTTGAACAAGAGTGTTGTTTTCGAATGTACCTTTTAGGATAGATACATACGCAAGTACGAATAGTAAGATGAACCAGAATCCTAATGCAACCATGATATGGAATGAATAGAATACCGGTGCTACTGGCGGATATAATTTAGTAGGATCAGTTAAGTATCCGTAACCCATTAAGTCTGCTCTTGTAACTTTAACACCGTCAACATTAGCAACTTCACCGTAGAAAATTTCTTTTGCCGCTTTCATACCAGCTTCGTCATTGTTAGCTTTAGCGATATGATAGTCTTTAAGTGCTTTAATTGCTTTAGCACCTTCTTCATGTAATTTGTCAAATGACCAGATTCCGTATTCAGGATTTCCGTTTACTAAATCTTTTAAACCAGGTACGAATGCGTTAGGATCTCTTTTACCAAGTAATGAAAGCATGCTCGGTAATTCGATTTTGAATGCGAACGCTTCGTCATTGCTGTTTGTGTTTCTTGGATCAACAGTTTTAGGAATACCGATAGCTACGATAGGTGCTCCTCTTTCACCAACGATTAGACCTTCTGCCGCTGCAATTTTAGTAGGCTGAGTATTTGCAACTTCATATGCGTGCTCATCCCCGATTACAGCTGTGAAAATTGATGCAACTAAACCGAAAGCCGCTGCAACTGTTGCAGATTTTTTCGCGAAATCTTTATGTTTTCCTCTAAGAAGGTATAAAGATGAAATACCAAGCACGAATACTGATGCAAGTGTATATGCACTACTTACAACGTGTAGGAATTTAACCTGTGCAACAGGCTGTGTAATCATTGCAAAGAAGTCTGTCATTTCAAGTCTTGCATTGTCAATGTTGTATTTATAGAATTCGCTGCTTGGATGCTGCATAAATCCGTTAGCGATAAGAATCCATAATGCTGAAAGGTTTGAACCGATCGCAAGTAACCAAGATGATGTTAAGTGAACACCTTTGCTTACCCTTTTCCATCCGAAGAATGCGATAGCCGCAAATGTTGCTTCAAGGAAGAACGCAACAATACCTTCAACCGCTAATGGTGCCCCGAATAAGTCACCAACAACCCATGAGTATGTAGACCAGTTTGTCCCGAACTCAAATTCGTGAATAATACCTGTAGATAGACCGATTGCGAAGTTAATACCGAAGATTAACTGCCAAAATTGTGTAATTTCTTTCCATTCAGCTTTTCCCGTCTTTACGTAGATCGTTTCAAAAAACGCTACGATAAAAGACATACCGAGTGTAAACGGTACGAAGAAAAAGTGGAAAAGTGCTGTCATAGCAAACTGGGCTCTCGCCCACTCAAGCATGCTGTAATCTACCATGCTATTCCTCCTTTTTTTGTTTGTCGGATGTGATTTTTGTTAGTTGATTGATGTAAAGCGCTTTTTGTGCTTCTTCCCCTTTGACTTTCGAACTGACAGTCGGGAAGAAAAACACTTTAAGCACAACAAAAATCACAACCAACTTAATAATGATTATCAGCCAAAGTCTTTGACCGATGCTTGACATGTTTTTAAAACCGTCAATGTAAAAAAACAGAATGCGTTTAATCATAAGCCCTCCTTCGAGGCTACGGAAATTATATATCAAAAAAAAGGGGGTGTCAATAAATTTTAATTTATATTTAATAGAAAAATAGTCTTTTTATACATATGAACATTCATTTGCTTTAATAATTGTAAGATTTTTGTAAGAACGCCCTAAAAAAGGGCATTTTAGGAGAAAAATATCTTTTATTCTGATACAGTAACTTCTTTAACTTCGCTTTCCCATAAACCGTGTTTAGTACAGTAAGCCATTGCAGTAAGTTTAAGTTTGTTTGAAGTAGGAACGATGTAAAAATCAACTTCAACATGATCTTTTTGGTTACCAAGCGTACCTGGTGTAAATGTAGCCTGTCCAAGTAGAGTTTCCCCGTTCCAAAGTTGAACGTATGCGATGTAATGATCAAAATCATCCGGGTGTGAATATTCGTTACCTACTTTTACTTTAACTTTGAATTTTTCACCTTTTTTTGCAGTGTCTTCACAGTGTACGAACGGTGAGTGTCTGTCGATATAATCTTTTTTAGCTTCTCTGTCGATTTGAGAGATGTCTTGATATCTGTTAATTTTTGGCATTTTTGCCTCCTTTTGTTAAAATTTTTAAGTATTATAGCAGAAAAAGACAAAAAAGACAAATTTTATCTTTTTACTTAAATACTCAACTAATAAAAAATATCAAAAAGGTAACAATGAAAAAAATAGAAATTTTTACCGACGGAAGCTCTTTAGGAAACCCTGGACCTGGGGGGTGGTGCGCGATTTTAAGATATAAAGGGCATGAAAAAACCCTAAAAGGCGGAGAAAACCTGACAACCAACAACAGAATGGAACTGACCGCAGTCATTGAAGCGTTAAAAGCATTGAAAGAGCCGTGCGAGATAGATCTTTACTCAGATTCTACATATGTATTAAAAGGTATAAACGAATGGCTTGAGAGTTGGATAAAAAAAGACTTTAAAAACGTCAAAAACCCCGACTTGTGGAAAGAGTTTATAAATGTAAGCAAACAACACATTATTAATGTAAACTGGGTAAAAGGACATTCCGGTCACAGAGAAAATGAAATTTGTGATAAAATTGCAAAAGAAGAAGCAGAAAAAAGGAAAAAATAATGCTTATTTCCCAGGATGAAATCAAAAAATATTTGGCACAGGTTCCGCCTGTTCCTGAAAGCGCGATGAAAACTTTACAGTATTTAAAAGAGGGGGATTTAAAAAAAGCCGCACATGAAGCGGAAAACGATCTCGTTTTAAAAAAACAGATTGAACATGTGGTTAATTCCGCATATTTTTCACTTCCCAACAAAGTCGAAGATACCGTTCAGCTTTTTACAATGATCGGTCTTGAAATGGCAAAAAGCCTTGTTTACAGCTATATCGTTTCACTTCTTGAACCTAAAGAATGGAAAATTTTCAATATTAACTTCAAAGACTTTCAGGCTCAGTTTTTATCGGATTATGAAAAATTCATGATTGAAGAGTTCGGAAAAGAAACATATAAAAAATATCCCGAAATTGGCGCGATTATTCCTGTAGCCGTATGTGTCTGCGATATGCTCCTGGGAGAAAAAAAAGACAAACTCGAACTTATAACAGAATCGGCACCGATAGAAATAGGTACCCTTCTTAAAAGAATGACAGGTGTGACACTGTTTGAAATAGCAGGTGAAATCGCCGATATATGGGAACTTGAAGAGGAAAAATGTGAAATTATTAAAAACAGTGAATGTATAAAATGCGAAAACCCTGTAAGCGCACTTACTCATTTTCTGTTTTTTTACCTTGCAAGCAAACCTGCTTTTATGGACTTGAATTCCCTAATTGAATTCAATCCTAAATGCATGGATTTAATACCTAAAACAACACAAAGGATAATGAATGCAGATCAGTGAACTTGAAAAGAGCTTGGGGTATCAGTTTAAAAACAAAAAATTGATAACCGAGGCTCTGACACACAGAAGTTACAAAAAAGAACTAAACAACGAAAGACTTGAGTTTTTAGGCGATGCGGTTATGGATTTGATAGTCGGGGAATATCTCTTTCATCTTTTTCCAAAGGCGGAGGAAGGCACACTTTCGAAGTTAAGGGCAGCACTTGTAAATGAAGACTCTTTTACAAGACTTGCCAAAAGGCTTGATTTAGGAAAATTTTTGTATCTTTCACCGGCGGAAGAAAACAACAACGGACGCGAAAAACCTTCAATCCTTTCAAGCGCTTTTGAAGCCGTTATCGGTGCGATATATCTTGAAGCGGGATTTGAAAAGGCAAAAGACGTCGCACTAAGACTTTTAAAAGAGGAATTTCCTATTATTACACCTGAAGAGCTGCTTAAAGACTATAAAACAACACTTCAGGAAATTACACAGGCTCATTTCGGTGTGGTACCGGAATACAGACTTATAAGTGCAAGCGGACCAGATCATAAAAAAGAGTTTGAAATAGGAGTGTTTATTCACGATAAAGAATACGCAAGGGCAAAAGGAAAAAGCAAAAAAACAGCACAACAAGAAGGTGCAAGGCTTACAATTGATATGCTTAAAAAAGAGCTTAATTTATGAGTTGTGAAGTGGTGAAGGAGAGAAAAGATGGGAACAGATACGGACAAAAAGGAAAATAATGTTTAACAGTTTCGGAGAAATATTCAGATTTACGACATTCGGAGAATCACACGGAAAAGCCATAGGAGTTATCGTTGACGGCGTACCTGCGGGGCTTGATTTTGACGAAGAGTTTTTACAAAACGAACTTGACAGAAGAAAACCCGGAAAAAACAGATTCGCAACACAAAGAAAAGAGAGCGACACCGCAGAAGTGCTAAGCGGTGTGTTTGAAGGCAAAACTACGGGTACTCCTATTGCAATAGTCATTTTCAATAAAGACCAAAAAAGCAAAGATTACTCAAACATAAAAGATCTGTTCCGTCCCGGGCATGCAGATTTTACTTACTGGAACAAATACGGTATCAGGGATTACAGAGGCGGAGGCAGAAGCTCGGCCCGTGAAACCGCCGCAAGGGTTGCAGCCGGTGCGGTTGCGAAAATGCTTTTAAAAGAACTGAATATAGATATCAAAGCGGGAGTAATTGAAATAGGCGGGATAAGAGCCGAAAAAGAAGATTATGAATACGCAAAAACATCCCCTCTTTTTGCTCTTGATGAGAAAACTGAAAAAAAATGGATAGAGCTTATAGATGAAAAAAGAAACGAACACAACTCTTTAGGAGGTGTTGTAAAATTAAAAATACAAAACCTGCCTGTAGGGCTTGGAGAGCCGATTTATTATAAGCTCGATAATATTCTGGCAAGCGCAATGGTAAGTATCAACGCCGTAAAAGGCATATATATAGGAAACAGCGAAGCCCATAAACTTACAGGACTTCAAAACAATGACGAAATTACAAAAGAAGGCTTTTTAAGCAATAACGCAGGTGGAGTACTCGGAGGAATCAGCAACGGAGAAAGCGTTGAAGCAGAAATATATTTCAAACCGACGCCGTCTATTTTTAAAACACAAAAAACCGTTGATATATACGGAAATGAAGTTGAAGTAGACCTAAAAGGCAGACACGATCCGATTGTGGCAATCAGGGGAAGCGTAGTTGTCGAGGCAATGGCTGCTTGTGTTATTGCCGATATGCTTATGCTTAACATGACCAGAAAGGTTGAAAACATAAAAAAAATTTACGGGGAAAAATAGATGAAAAAAACACTTTTATCAAAGTTCAATATCAAACAGATACTTGTAATCGGCTTTAGCGTTACGCTGTTTATTATGTCGGTACATATTGTTGTGTCGTACTTTAAATTCACATCAATCGAAAACAAAGTAAGCGGCTTTGAGCATATTGTGGACAAAGTTATCACACTTGAGGAAATAAAAACGGATATAGTTCAAATTCAGCAGTTTTTAACGGATGTAAGTGCAACCGGGGAAGATGACGGATTTGAAATGGCCCAAAAACACTACAACAGCGCACTGTAAAAAATACAGAGCCTAAACCTGCCTAACCTTGAGATATTAAAAAAAGACATCGAACAGTTTTACGCTCTTTCTTTAAAAATGGCAAAAGTATACAAAACTCAGGGTAAACACGCGGGTAACCTTATTATGCGTCAGGTAGACCCTTTGGCAGAAAGAATGCTAAACGAAATCAACCAGATCATTATAAATGAAAAAAATATCCTCAAAACCGAATCAAAACTTGTACTAAACACTATTTCGGAAGTCAAAATAGCAAACACGATAGTATCAATATCCATTCTGATACTCTTTATTATAGTGTTTTACAACATCTATCAAAAAGTCATGAGATCGATAAGCAAAGTTGAAAAAGTAATAAAAAAGATGGCGAACCTTGAAATATCCGAACCGTTTATATACATGGGCAACAGCGAAATCGCAAACCTCGTTACCAAACTCGAACACATGAGAGAGACTATTTTCAACATGATCAAAACAATGCAAGACAGTATCGAAAGAAACAAAAACATCGCCTTTTATCTCTCCAATCTATCGGAAGAAGAGAAAAAAGAGTTTGAAATGATGGTTTCAAAAGCAAAAGCCTCTACGCAAATAAGTCAGACAACCCTCGAAATGATGGAACACTCTCAAAAAGAACTGCAAAACACTCAAAATCAGGTTCAGGAAATTTTCGAACTTTTAAACCAAATGCAAAACAACATCAAAAAACTCGAACAGACAATCGAACACAACGTAGAAGCGGAAAAAAACGTTACACAAAAAATCCTGAATTTAAGCGATACTGTAAACAGCGTCAAAGAAGTTTTGAGTATTATTTCCGACATTGCGGAACAGACAAACCTTCTTGCGCTTAACGCCGCAATAGAAGCCGCAAGAGCAGGGGAACACGGAAGAGGATTTGCTGTTGTCGCGGATGAAGTAAGAAAACTTGCCGAAAAAACACAGGATTCTTTAAAAGAAATACACGATACTATCAATATGCTGATTGCAATTTCACATGAAGCGCATGAAGAAGTTGAAAAAAATTCAAAACATGTTGAAAAGCTGATCAATACAACAAACGAAACCGTGCAGAGTGTAAATGAAGTAAACGATATAGTCACCAACACAGTGGCAACAATAGACAAAACAACAAAAACATTCGACGAAAGCGAAGAAAAAGTTATTCATATTGTTCAAAACATGAATGAAATATACGACATAGCAACCAAAAACCAAAAAGAGATGGATAAACTAAACAACGCTTCCGAAGAGTTGAAAGTCATCTCCCAGGAACTTGATAACGAAGTAAAAAAATTTAAAATTTAAAAATAAACCGCTAACCAAACGGCGGTTTTTTTTGTTTTTATAAGAGTATGCTCGGTTTTGGCAGGAATATAAAGCCAGTCTCCCGCTTTTAATTTTTTAACATCTCCGTTTATTTCTATTTTCGCACACCCTTTTAAAAGCACTACAAACTCGTCTTCGTCCTGTACAAACGTCTGAGGGGTTTTAAGGGTGTTTGAAACTATTTTTTTAATTTTTACGTTTTTCTTTTTCAGAAGAGTTATAAAAAATTCACTGTCCTCAGGAGGCAGGTTTTCTATATCGAAAAGATTTTTCACTTATAAACCTTTTGGGAAAGCTCCCAGAATTTTTTAAGGGATTTTTTTTCTCTCCAGCCGATTTTATAGTATATAACCTCATCAAGGTAATATTTTGCCTCTTTATAAGATATACCTGTTTTCTGGGCATATTTTTTTAAAACCGAATACGGGATTTTCTGTTTTTTGCTTAAAAACTCTTTTATAAGTTTTTGGTATTCCTTTGTATGCCTGTTAACACAAAAAAGAGCAAACACAAAAGGAAGTTTGTATCTGCCGTACCATTCGCTTGCCAGATCCACACACCCTCTTTCCCTGAATGCCTTATCCCCTATTACCACCCTGCCTTTTATATTTAACACTTTAGCAAGTATGTTTGAGGTTGCGGATTCGAAATCATCCCCCTCACCCGGACAGACAAGTACGCTTTGTACCATTTTATTTGCAGCTATACCGGCACTTAGGCATTTTTTGTTTTTAGCTTTAATTGATGAGATAAAAGCGGCGTCAATTATTCCTTTTTCAAACCATTCGTTTACCTGTGCGGGATATGATTTTTTTACTTTTATCCCTTTTTTCTTCAAAAATTGATAAAATGGCAAAAGGTTTAAATAATCTATATGACCTATAAGCATATTAACCTTTTTTGGATACTATTTTATCATAAAAGAGTTGCTCATATGCGTCAAAAAAAAGGAGTATAAATGATAAAAGTGGAGTTTTTAGGACCTATCGACAAAGAAAATATGGAAATAGACGTAAAAAGCGTAAAAGAGCTAAAAGAAGTGCTAAGCAAAGATGAAGAATTAAAAAGCTGGCTTGAAAATTCAGCAGTTGCGGTAAATGACAAATTAATAAACACACTTGATATTGAATTAAAAGACGGCGACAGGGTGGCGATACTTCCACCTGTATGCGGCGGATAAAAGGAGCTCTTATGTTAGAAGTATTTAAAGGCGGAGTACCTGTAATTCCCACCCTTGAGAGATGGTATGAGGAGTTTAAACTTGAAGGATACGGAGCAATGATTCCTTTTATAGGAATTGTAAGACCTGATAACGGTATTGAGGGACTGAGTTTTGATCTGTATCTTCCTATGCTGAACGAATGGTTTAAAAAATGGCAAAACCTTGAAGACTGTAAAATCGCCATGGCTCACAGCTTCGGTGATGTAATGGTCGGCGAGACGAGCTTTTTATGCGCTATATTCACAAAACACAGAACGGAAGGGTTTAAGTACCTTGAGGAGTTCGTAGAGGATTTTAAGGCAAACGCTCCTATATGGAAATACGATCTTATAAACGGGAAAAGGGTGTTTGCAAAAGACAGGGCAAAAGAACTGCCGGGAGCCGGGATATTAAGTGAAAAGTGAAAAATTAAGGAGTAGCAATGGCACATATAAGTTATGAAGAATCGATAAAAATATTAAATGAAAACCTGCCTGAGTGTAAAACAAGTGAAAGGGTCTTTTTAGAAAACGCATTAAACAGGGTACTTGCCGACGATATCGTTGCAAAATACGACAACCCTTATATGCCGACAGCTTCAATGGACGGATATGCAATCAGTTATGAAGACATCGACTCACCGATAAAAATAATCGGAAAAAATCCGGCAGGAAGTTTCGAATATACAAAAATAAACAAAGGCGAAGCGGTCAAAACATATACGGGCAGCTTTATGCCCCAAAACAGCGACACCCTCGTACCAATAGAAAATGTGGAGGTTGAGGGTGAACGGCTTATTATAAAAGAAAAAGTCCCAAAAGGGTTTTCGGTAAGACCTGTCGGGGAAGATTTTAAAAAAGGGGAAGTGCTTTTAAAAAAAGGCACATTAATAAAAGCTGGTGAAATAGGAGTTTTGGCTTCACTTGGAATCCCGGTTGTGAGTGTTGTTAAAAAACCTCTAATTTCCGTACTTGCCACGGGAGAAGAAGTTGTCGATCTGGATGAAGAATATAAAATGGGCCAGATCAGAAGCTCCAACAACTATACTCTAACGGCCCTCGGCAGAAGCCTCGGATATGAAACACACAATCTCGGAATTGCCGGGGATAATAAACAAAGCATCAAATCAAAAATTACAGCCGC
>Ga0256843_1003112_pt1 | contig 11680 bp, 18 predicted proteins | sample AlvinellametaG_FD_191572 | JGI IMG/M metagenome (GOLD analysis project Ga0256843, IMG submission 191572) | Pompeii worm associated microbial communities from hydrothermal vent at the East Pacific Rise, Pacific Ocean - Alvinella | ecosystem: Host-associated > Annelida > Integument > Unclassified ... | reverse complement strand
TGGTCAGCCCGTCAGCACCGATACTCTTTGTTTCTATCATGGTGGGGACAACGACAACAAAAAGCCACCAGTCCCGCTTAAACATTATTTTTATCTTGTGTATAAGGCGACCCATTACGCCACCTTGATACGGGAAAACATAAGGTCTGCGCCGAAAAGTTTGGCGACCGCCACAAAGCACGCCTTGCGAGCTCCCAGAGATTTCTTTTTCTCTGATATGAGTTTGCGGAGTTTGATAAGATCGGGGTAAGTGATGGTTAGTGTCTTTTTCATCTGTCATCCTTTGCTTTTTTCTTACCACTATTATATCTACTTTAGACATAAATGTCAATATAGCACCAATAAAAAATATTGGTTTTTATATCAGATATGAAAAAAGTATCAAATCACACATAAATCACACATCGGTTAGGAAGTCATCAGGGAAAGTCTCGAAAAGCGGGGAGTAAAGCCCCTTTTCTTTTGACTTTATGATGAGGTGTCTAATGCCGTCATCTCCGATCTTCTTCCATCTGCTTATCGTGCTTGGGGTAACATCCAAAAAGTGAGCGAGCTCTTTTTTGTTGGAAATACTATGTTGTCGCAAAAGACTTGCGATCAGCTCGTCATACCCCACAAGAAAAGCCCCTTTTACCTCATCAAGACTTTTCTTCTCAAGCTCTTTGGACAATGAAGACACTTTGTCGTTAAGTTTCTTGACCGTCGAAAGCAGGTAGGAAACACTCTCGATAAGTGCCTGTTTCCCCTCGTCTTCTTCGATCGAAAGCATATCTGGAAGAGCAGGCTCTTCATCAGGGGCAAGATCAAAGTTTACAATAGGGTATCCTGCGTTGTGCGCATTTTCAAGGAAAGCCCAGACAGAATTTCTCCTTTTCCACCCGCTTATCGTGCTCTGGTGGATTTTCATGGCATCCGCAACTTCTTGTAGGTTTTTAAAGTCGTACTTGAACATGAACATATCCAAGAGTCTCTCTATCTCATTCTTGTTCGGAGCATCGTATGACGGAGGGATAACCTCTTTCCCACTAAGGCGGGAAACCTCCCCTGTCTTTACAAACTCTTTGATCTCCTTCTCTGTAAAGTATTTATCTATCAAAGAAAGCAGATTTGGGTATTTCTTCTCCCAGAGGTAAGCAGTCGGAGAGGAGACATCACACAAAGAAACGATCTTCCTTATTCTACTGTTACCATTTTTCTTTTGCTTCGCCATTATTCAGCCCCTTTTTTCTTTGGAGATTTAAGTGCATTGACCCCATACTTGGAAACGAGCTTTAGGGGCGTAAAGATAAGGGTGTATAGGGAGAGAACGATCCTTAACCCAACATAGAAAACGAACACGGCAAGAAAAAGAGCGATCCCCACTTCTGCAATATGCTTATCCAAGAGTACATTGATGCCCATTTTTCCTGTAAGAAGTTCTTTGGGGACAATAGGGAACTCTATCCCTGCAAACTTTGGCAAAATGACAAATACCACGACCGCCGTAAGCCCAAGAAGCACACCGTACAGAAGAAGGTCTTTTGCTCCCTGCTTGATCTTTGCACGCCCTTTCTTGCTCTCTGCCTCTCTCTTGAGATCGTCCTCGGCACTTCTGTCTGGGTCTGGCTCAACTGCTGTGAGCTTACGCCCTTTACTGGTTTTACCCATGATCTACTCCTTTTCAGCTAAATGTATGAATGTGTCCACACCCGCAAGGCTCTTCTCCCAAGAACGGGTAAGTCTTGCATTTGGTTTCTTGCACTCTTTCCCTATGTATCCAAGAACGGCTTTGCGAACTCGGTCGTTGGAGGGAAATTTCTTAGAGGTAAGCCCTGCCCTGTCGTATATATCCCTGAGAAGGTGATCTTCATACAAGGCGATCTCTGGGCGTATCATCCTCTTTTTCATATCCTCAAGCAGTTCAATGGTGACAAGCACCACCTTCTCCTGCTTGGTGATCTTTTTTGTGCATCCATTTATGTCCATTTATGCTACCTTGTCCATCGAACTGATCTCTTTAAGTGCCCCAGAGAGATAAGCCTCTCTTTGCGCCTTCACGATCTCTGGCACTAAGCGATTGGATTGACAAAGCACCCAGTCGGAGTCTTCACTATCCTCCATCCAAGCATCAATCTCATAATCCAGATCAAAACTTTTAGGAACGATATAGTTCCCGTGCTTTCGGGTAGCCATGATAAGCAGAGAGGCATTTCTGATGTCCCATCGCATGATCGCCTCTTCTGCTTCTTTGATGGTTTGCTCAAGTGCCTTTGTGATGTCAGATCGACTGCCACCCTTGAGAAGTGTGTCCAAGGCAATAATATTTGCCAACGGCAGATATTTAATAATCAGTTCATGCTTGTCATAAGGCACAGAGTGTAATGCCTTTCTTTTGATTGAGTTCCAGTTGTATGTTTTCATTGTTTGTTCCTTTGCTTTTTAACTAATACAAGTATATCAGGCTAAGACACAAATGTCAAGCATTTTAATAGGACTAAAGTAAAAGATTTGCAAGATTTGATTTGTTTTGGAGAAAGTAGAAAAGAAATCTCCTCCCCTGTAAAAAAGCAAAGGGTTGGGGAGGTAGAAAAGGAGTGCCCGCTCAGCATAGCGAGCATCCTGTGTACTACAAGAAAGGTAGTATTGTTAAAAAAATAAAAAGAGGTATGGCTCAAACTCCACCCTGCATTTTAGCAAAGGTACAAGGGCTGGAGGCAAGGCTTTGATATGTGGTGCAAACGAACAGCTCAGAAGGGTGATGAAACCTCCTCTCTGTTCTCCCACACAAAATATTCCTCCTATGATCTACAAAGCAATCCTTCTGCTTCCAGATTACCAACCTCTCTCTTGATCTCATGTAATGTCCTGTCAGCCTTGTCACCGATAAAAATGGCTAAAACGAGAAACACAAGCACCACAAACGCAAAAACTGCCGAACTGAATGAAGGGAACTCGAACGCAACGACAACAGCCACACTCAAAAATATTGAAATCGGCATGATAAGCAGGTCGATCGTATCAACCACTATCTCTGCTCTCTCAAGTTTCCTCTTTTTATCAATATCTCGACTCTGCATTATTACCATCCATAATCCATCTTGTCTGGATCGACCTGCATAAACCCTGCCTCTTCAAGGCGGGAAATCTCGCTTGCCTCCTCACACGCATCAAGGTAGCCTTGAATAGAATATAGCGAGTAGAGCGCTCCTGCCAAAGACAGACAGGCAAGAACTACGTCTCCAGTCCCCTTCATGGCAGGCACGGCGAATATGATGGCGATAATGACACCGATGATGATCTTCTTGTCCGTGGCTCTGCTGTCGATGCCAACAACATCAACCTCGGTCTCTTTGTTTTTGTTCATTGTCTGCTCCTTGCTTTTTATCTACCCAAAGTATATCAAGTTTAGGCACAAATGTCAAGAATTTTCAAAGAAAAAAGAAAAAAAGACGAATTTACTTCTAAATCAGTCTATGATCTCCCCGCAAAGCGTTTTGTAATTACCTCTTCTGGCGATCTCGGCATTGAGATCATCCATCTCCTCAACGATCTCTTTATGATCGTCCTTGAACTCCGCACAATTAAGCATCCAATTATACATATCAAGGAAGTTCCCTATGTGGCAAAGAAGAGGAAAGTGGTTGCCCTCATTCTGCTTATTGTGCGCCTCAATACCCTTCGCGAGCATCGGCACTTTACATAAATCCATTCTTATTTTTTCCATTTTTGCTTTCCTTCAAATTTTAGTTTAATTGTGAAATGATTGATTTTTGGTTTTTATCATCCACCACCACACGATCCGCCCCCGCATGACCCGCCACTGCATGACCCTCCATCTCCGCCATGAACACTGTGACTACCACCGTCTGCTACCATTGCAAGAGGAAGAATATCTCCACCACCACACGAACCATCGTTTAGAACCCGTTTCTTTTGGATGTCGAAAGAGATAATCTCTTTTCTAACCTCATCAGGCGTATAGGTAAGTCCATCTGGAATGTTCAGCTCTTCATCAATACGGTAGATGGAAGGCAGTATGTTTGTTGTGTCTGCATCCATGTCATCCATTTTGCAGTATGCGATCCAAGTATTTCTCTTGATATTGATAGTGCTTTCCATGTCCTGCATACACGACTCTTCTTTGGGATGATGATGAAGGAATTGTCCAAAACCATACTCACAAAATTTTTCATAACGCTCCGTAAAAAGCAGAAACCAGTGCCAAGCATGATCAACCACGGCAGAAGGCATATAGATACCCTTTGCGTTGAGTTTGACATCCCTGTTCATTGCGAGATAACATAAAAAGAACTTCCTTAGCTCCTCGATCACGCGATCTGCATCCTCATCGCTAAGGTGCGGATACTTGTTCTTGACCTCAACTTTTAGACGGTCTGGAAACGAATACCCCTCGATAAAAGTGCTTTTGCTGTCAATCACGAAACTAAGAAAGTTCGCAACTTTAGAAAAAAAGCCATTATCAGCATCTTTTGTTACTTCTGTTTTGCCCATCTATTCTTCCCTTTCTATATTTTTTTAGTGACACCTGCCGATTAGAGGTCAATATCCTTATCATATTCAAAAGGCGACACTTGGAAAGTATAGCTTCCCTTACCACCGTTTGAAGAGAGATAGAACTCCATATCATTCCCCCCATCAAAAACCAAGTTAGAACTAATCGCAAGATCAGTGAGACGATCACAAAAGTCACCCATGTTTTGAAAAACCAGTTTCTCCCCTACCTGATATTTATTATCTTCCAGAATAAGAACTTCAACAGCATGGTCGCTTTCAATATGAGAGAAAAGGTTGATCACAGTGTTCTTGAGGGATGCCCGTCTCGTCCCCTCGTCTTCCTCCTCCTCTATACCCTTTTCAAATTGAAGGTGAGGGTCAAGACTTTTAAGGTAATCTTCCGTTACCCACCAGAGGTCTTCCATCTCAATTTTCTCACCAAAACCGTTCTCATCTTCACGCTCTTCGAGCACCAGAACACCCTTCTTGTCCAAAGAGGAGAGGAAACCACCGATCTCCTGATCGTTCATCTCACTGAAAATCTCTTGAAGGTCACACATCCCTTGGCAGGAGTAGTTATCTCCCAAAAGCTCTTCTGGAGTATTTGCCCCGCACCCATTTTCATAGAGAAATCTGTGAACGAAATCCGCCTCTCTTTCAGTAAGGTTAAATGCCTCGTTTATGTATGCTGTATTTTCCGTTACCATCGTGTGCTCCTTTGCTTTTTTATTACCACTATTATATCAACTTTAGAAATAAATGTCAAGCAAAATAGGAGAAAAGCTACCCTTTTCCGATCAAAGATAAAGGATTGCTTTTGGAAGAAATAAGTGCCGTAAGTGCGGAACTAATCGAACTAAAGATGCCAACCCCGTCCTTGGAACTTCCAATCACCTCAAAGTCATTTTCAATATCTCTTAAAATAATCTCAAGCCACGGCTCTTCTTCAAAGTGAACATACTTCTTGCCATTGTTTTCTCTTTCAAGGTAAAGTGCTTTGTAAACAACAGAAGCGTCATCTTCGACCCTTTTGGCATATTCGTCTTCTGATGCCATATTGAAGTTAAAGCCCTTACTCTCCAAAGGAACAAGATCATCCGTTTCATAGGAGCATACAACATACACCTCTTGATGACCAAATACGGTAATCTCTGCGGAATAGGATTTATCACCAGTAATCGTGAAGACAGAAACAACTTCTCCCTCTTTGTCCCCGTTTTGAAAAAAAAGATTAACATTGTCAGCCACGCGACCTATATTCTCTGTGGCAATTTGACATTCATCAAGTTCAATATTGTGAACATCACCAAGATAACTATCAGTTTCGCACTCTGGACACCCGTCGAACTCCATACCGTCATCCATAAAAGGCTTTAGCCCACCCTCTGTTCCTACCCAACCACAATTACAACACTGAACGATATTCATTGTCTGATCCTTTGCTTTTAAACTGAGATAATTATATCAACTTTAAGCACAAATGTCAAACATATCCCAAAAGTAACAAACGGGTTGCTGATTTTTGCTATACTTTCAATATCAGGTTACACCACCTTCCGCTTTCGCCCATAGGGTATGGAAAAGGTGTCTTATCAGCACTATTCCCTTTCTGTCAACCGTGTTGCAGGCAGGGGAAATGAAAGCATCCCCAGAAAAAGCCTACCAACCAACGCATACAGAAAAGGAACTCCTATGCAAAAAAACAACCTATTTACAGAACAAACGATCAAAAACCCGTCACTTCCGTCTTTGGAAATGTTCAAAAGGGAAGCCTATGCACTTGAAGAGATAAATGACACACTCAAGCACACAGAAGCGCTACACAAGATCGCACAGAAATACGGATACAGAAACTATAATGCAATAAAACCAGTATTAAAAAGTGAGGTCTTCCCAGTTACGGATACAGAACTAATGGAACATATCATTTTTCATTTGCAATACCACGCCAATAGAGGGGACGCATACTTCATTGGTCTTGCCTATGAAATACTCGATGCAGAACTCGACCTTATCAAGGCAATATACGGGAAAGAGGACGGGCAAATCTACTTGAGAAGCAAAAGCGATCTCCTTTCTCTGGAAGGACTGTTCGATAATGTAGTTATCCACGGACTTATAAGTGTCGCGGGAAAAAGGGGCATATCGACAAGAAGGATCGTTAATATCCTGAAACGTATTGACGCTTGGGGGAGCAACGAGGGAAAAACACAATGGTTGCAAGAGAAAGAGGTGACGGCAGAAATCAAGTTTGATGAGACATATACACCAGACAACATTCAGGAACTTATAGAAATTTTAGAAAAAAGTGTTCAGGTGAAAGCCAAAAATGACAAGGCGAAGTCAGACAATGATGCCATGATCCAACAGTTAGCCTACATTTACAATTCCATTCTTTCAATACTGGTACTTCTGCCCAAAGGCGAACTAACTGGGAAATACTACAAAAAGCTACAAAACGCCATAGGAGAACTGGAAACATTGGCAGTTCAGGAGATCAAGAGGGTGGAGGTATTTGCAAACACACTGAACTATATCTTCTCCAAAGCAGAAGAGTTCAGAGACAAGAGAAAAACAAAAGAGGAGTTTGCTCAATACATTCAAAATGTTCTTCCAAAAAGAAAAACGCTTGAGGGTGCAACAGTTATGGATGAGTATGAGCTTTTGGTGATATTCGACAATGAAGAAAAGTTGCTACCGTCACTCAGTAGGCTTACAAGAGAAAAAACAAAAGAAGCAAAATTTGTGTTTGAGTCTGTTTTGACGGAATTGGTATATAGAGAAGAACTGAAAGAGTTGGATGAGCTTGAAAACCTTGCCTGATTAGGGCAGAAAGACGGGCGGTAACACAAGTGCCACTGCCACTGTCAAAACCGAAGAGGAGCTACTGGCGACCTTTATCTTGCCCCTGACCTTGACCTTGGGCAAAAAGCATCATCGCGGATGCAAACATAAGCGAAACGATTTTTTTCATTTTAAATCCTTTAAGATATTTAGTGTGATGTGGACACCTCAAAAGTGTAACAGTCAAATGTTACCTGACTGTTACTTAATATTATTTATCATTTGTGCGATTAGACTCGGAAATAAGACGAGCAGTTTCAACTAAAGATTTGTTTAGCTTTTCTCTTTCTCTCTTGTCCCACTCTTCCGCTATCTTATAATGTTCTTCTCTTGTTTTTTGCAAGGAAGAACTATTGTTTGATCTGTCTGAAAGAGAGAACAAATACCTTTGTGAAGCCTCAATAACATTTATGCTCTTGTCGCTATTGCTTTTTACGGCACATTCAAGCGTTTTATCGTGATCATTGTGACGACACTGGTCTCTATCTATCTTCTCGACAAAAAGAGAAAGAGCATATTGTTTTTGCCCACTTTCAACTTTTAAAACGATGTTCCCCCAAGAAAAATTCTTGGAAGACGGCTTAAAGGACAGAATGTTCTTGTTGACAGAGGTTTTGTTCTTATCCACAGGAAACGAGAAAGCAACATCAATGATGCCAGTATTGCCCTCTCCTGCATAGATCACCTCTGTCACGGTGTCACCAACGACATAAATGGTATCAACTGGAAGGGTCTTCTTGGCTACAACGGGGTTAGTAGCAACTTTAATGCAATCTTTGTTTGGTTTGCTGTCAATCTCTCCAAAAATAAAAATCAACACAAACAGTGCGACAATGGAAAGAACGGCAAACTTGTTTTCTTTTAGGAATGGCATTTTATTTTTCTCCTTTTTGTTCATGGTTGTATCCGCCATACATGGTAATGGTATCCTCGATCTCTTCTAAGGTCATGGGAATATCCTCCAAAGGAACGGCAAAAAAGACATCATCCATCTCCTTGTCTCGATAAAAACACAAAGCGTTGTTGCTTGCATGAACAAAAAATACGCGACAAAGGTGTGCAAGAATAAGATCAGGTTTTTTCGCGGACGTACTTCTCCCAGTAAGTTCAGATTTGAACAACTCCGAAGGCGAAACAAAGGCATGATGTGAAAACGAATATGCCCCAGTACCAAAAACCTCAACCTCCTCATCGAGAGTGTTGAGAATAACCGTGTCCCCTATACGTTCAAAGGTCTCTTGACTTACCATAAGCACACCTTCTGGCATATATTTTGCCTTGTAGTAAGACAAAGTTCTTTCTTCATGTTGGCTTGCCTCAGAAAGCTGTTCATAAAACTCTCTTGAGGCAATCGCACTCTTTGATGCGTGCGAAACCCTTACTCTTCTTGTGTAAAATTCTGTACTGTTGCTGTTCATAGCTCTGTTCCTTTCTTGTTTGATTTTGAATATCTTGAAAGCATACGATTAAGCGTGCTTTTTACGCGCGTCTTATAGAGGCGTATATACTCCTTATAGTAATGACGATCCTCTTCCGTTGTACTCTTGGCAAGCATCGCCTCCAGAAGTCTTATCTCTTTTGGCAGGGACTTCAACGCCTTGTTTACCGCTCCCCTTTTTGTAGCAGAGTATGTGGGGTGAGATGTTAAATCCCACTGCTCAAGAGCGATTTCTTCTTTGGGAAAGAGGTCTTCCTTTTTACCGCTTCTTAGGACGTTGGAAATAAAAACATATTTATCATCATTGTGGCTTCTGCGTTTTTTCTGTACCGAGGTGATCCTACACTCTTCAAGTTCACAAGTAGCCCCAGTGGGCTTCCCGTAAACCTCCTCCACTATGGAAATGTCCACCGAATAGAGGGTTTTGCCGACCATTCTCCCCTCCTCTTTAGAGGTTGTAAGCGAAACGCCTAAAATCAGCGAGTTCGCTCACATAGTCCTGACCCGCACAATATTCCCATCCGTTTGTTTTTGACCAGATGATACGATCAAGAACATAATGATTAAGGCTTGAGCCATTGTGCCTAAGAACACTCTCTATAACACCCTGCTTTCGTCCACCGATAATCTCTACTGCTTTTTCGATAGCAGTATCTCTGATCTCATCAGAGACCTCAATATCCTCCCATGTTACATTCGTAAGCGCTCGCCCCTTGAGAATGTTCCCAAGTGTAACCTGCTTGACCTCTCTCGCCATCTCCTCGATGGTGCTGAAATACTTTGCCATCTGTCATCCTTTGCTTTTAAGATACATAATTATATCTATTTTAAGCACAAATGTCAAGAATATGTAACTATTTTAAAATCTTTTTCCCTCTATCGAGCATACTATGGATCGAGGAAGGCAGATAGGTGAAATCCCGAAAACCGACAGTTAAAATACGCGATGCCCAAAAAGCAGAGCCGATCCCAAGACCGACGATCATATAGATAATAGGGAAATACTCCAAGACCGTACCAAAATCAACCCTTCCAGTCATGCAAAGCAAAAATGAAGGAACAAGAAATATAACAGTTGCAAAAGGAATAACAACCAAAAGAAGCACTGCTATATCAGTTCCCCTGAACTGCTTTTGGTGAAGAGAAGAGAACGTGTTTATCGCTATTGGAAAGGGTGCAAGAGGAGTCAAGGCATCTTCCGACGCATAAGCACGGCTTTCAAGAAAATAGTCTCTACCCGCATTACTATCTGGAAGACAAAGCAGTATCTTAGTATCGACACCCCTATATCTTACTTTGTCACCGATCTTAAACTTCTGTTTTTTGGGCTTACTCATCTCAGACTCCTATTGGAATATAGTGTACTGTCCCCTTTACCCTACACCCTGAAAGCAAAGGAGGTGGGTGTAGGACAAAAGGGACACTTGTAGTGTAGCCACAGCCCGCTAAGGGGCGGGGGCATCAACGGTGATTGCTTCGCATGGAATTGTATTCTTGTTGTTTATATCAACACTGGTGATATACTCCCCGCAATTTGGGCACTCGATCATCAGGTCGCCTACATCGGCAAGATAACTGCCGTCAAAACCCTGATGGTATCCACACCCTTTGCACTCATAGACATCAATCTCTGCTGTCCCGATCACATCGCTCCCGATATGTTTGGTATTGTCAATGGCAACAGCCAAATCGAAGGGGAGCTTGATATTGTTATCCAAAGGAAACAGAATATGATACTTTACGAACTCTTCTGCTTCCTCTTTTGTATCAAAATAATCATACTCTACATCATGCTCGTCAATCTCATCTTTCTGCCCATTCTCACTAAAATTGTATGTAACAGCATATCGCATCTTTTGCATCTCTTCACAAAAATAGTCATGCTCTTGTGCGCGACGGAGAATGTTTGTATTCACCGTCTCGATAACTTTGATATTTGGCATATCTTCCTCCTTAAATAATGATTTTTCGTACCAAGCCGAAGACCTCATTACGGTTTTCAGCAATAAGCTCAAGAAGCGGGATCATGTGTCGCTTGCGGGAAAACCCGCGAACAGCACTGCGCATAACCGCACCGTCGATCTCGTCCGCCAACGCATCATCCGCCTTGTCTTTTGACGGGTATTCATAGTCATTGCTGTTGTCGCAATCACAATCGCACTGCCATCCGCATCCCCAATCATCAATAGTGACACCATAGTCATTATTTTTAGAAGGAAAGTCGGAAGTTAGATAAAGCGCTCCCTTAATGACCTCCTTGTTCTTGATGATCGCATCCACCAAGGTGTTGGCATCATCGTTTGTAGAGGCATACCCACCATTGAGGGCAAGCTCTTTCCTCTTCCCTTTCATATACTTGGTTTCAATGTCAAGAGCCTCTATTTTACCCTGAACGACCTGACCGTCTGAAAGTCGCCATGCCTCTACGCGTATCATCGTTTCTCCTTTGCTTTTTAACTGATACAAGTATATCAAGTTTAGAAACATTTGTCAAGAAATATGAAAAGTTTTTATAGAGAAAAACTTAAAATATACACCTAAAGCTCGATCCTTTGATAGGTAAGGTGCATCCCCAGAAGAGATTGAAAAATCTCACTCATATCTGTAAGGAAATCTTCATCTGAATATTCAATGAAGTAAAGTTCATCATCGTGACCGTCATAGCCAGAAATATGCACAGCCCCGTCATCTGTTCTTTCTGTGACAAAATCTGAAACATAGTTTTTCCTTCTAAACCATTCCACCTTGGAGTCGGTTAAAACACACGGGGTACGGTTGAGGTGCTCATTGAGCCTATCACAAATAAACCCCTTAGTGAAACTATCAAGCTCTCCACTGATCTCAATACATCCCTCCTTTGAGAGAAGAAAATACTGGTATCTGGTGTGACGGATACCGTTTTCA
>Ga0256843_1003110_pt1 | contig 11683 bp, 11 predicted proteins | sample AlvinellametaG_FD_191572 | JGI IMG/M metagenome (GOLD analysis project Ga0256843, IMG submission 191572) | Pompeii worm associated microbial communities from hydrothermal vent at the East Pacific Rise, Pacific Ocean - Alvinella | ecosystem: Host-associated > Annelida > Integument > Unclassified ... | reverse complement strand
CGTCGAGCTGGAAGAGCAGGGATACTCTTACCTCCATCCGTAGGATGAACGTGCCGACTGCCCACCTTTGGGCGGCACGTTTTGGCATCGTTTTTTCTGAAGAGCGATCTTCTATTTACGCGTTGTCCCGATCGCTGTTTTGCGGGATCGTAATGACGAACGCAGCCCCCTCTTCATCATTATAGACTTCGACATTTCCTCCAAATTTTTCCTGAATGATCGTCCGGACCATGTAGAGACCGATCCCGGTCCCTTTGTCCGCTTTGGTGCTGAAGTAGGGGGTGAAGATCTTCGCCAGATACTCTTCGGGTATTCCGCCGGCGTTATCATGGACCTGTACCAGATTGTGGCCCTTTTCGTGTCGGGCTTCAAGCCAGATCCGTGGCTGTGGTATGTCGCGTTCGATCAGCGCGTCGCGGGCATTGGCGATGAGGTTGAGCAGCACCTGGGCGAAGGCGTTGGGGTTGCCGTGGAGTTGGAGGGTCTCTCCTGCTTCGCAATCGATAGCGATGTTCTTGTGCTTGAGGTCGTAGCCGATGATGTCGAGGACCTTGTCGTATGCCTGACGGGCGGGGAAATCGATCGCCTCGTCGGAGGGGTTGTAGAAGTCCTTGAAGTTGTCGATCGTATCGCTCATAAAAAAGATCTGTTCGTTGGCGGTGGTGAGCAGGGCATTGAGCTTGTCGGGGGTGAGGCGGTTTTTGTTGTTGAGCGCTTTGGCGTTTTGCAGCAGCAGACTCAGGCGCGTCAGCGGATGGCGCCACTGGTGGGCGATGTTGCCGATCATCTCCCCCAGTTCGGCCAGCCGGGCCTGATGGATGATGAGGCGGTCCTTGCGGGCGTTCTCTTCGGTCTTCTGGGCGACACGCTCCTCAAGCGTATGGGTGAGTTCCCGCAGTTCTTCCTGTTGGTGGGCTACCGTATCGAACATGTGTTCGATGGGACGTGAGAGGAGGTAGGAGAGGGGGAAGGCTGCCAGAAAAAGCAGTACCAGCACCATGGTGCCGATCTGGTAGTCTTTTTCCCGGAAGGCAATGACGGTGTTGGGTTTGGGGCGGAAGGCGACGTTGATGATCTCGGTCCCCATGGGGATCGTTTTGGCGAAGATCTTTTTTTCTTCATCCAGATAGGTCTGGTTGGCTTTTTGGGGGATATCTTTGGGTGCGATGGGGAGCAGATCACTGACTTTGTGCGGTTCGACACTTTTGTCGTAGTAGTGTCCCTGTGCGTAGATGAGGTATCCGTCGGTATCAAAAAGGGTCGTCTCAAAAACCGGCGAGGAGGTAAAAAGCGACACGATCGACTCGGCGAAGGTGTTGATGGTGAGGATCCCTTTGAACTCACCGCGAAAATAGATCGGAGTTGAGACCCGGAAGACCGGCACATAGGGGCGGACCACGCGGCCGTTCTCGATGTTGAAGTCGATCTTGGAGCTGTAGATATCCCCTTCGGGGAGTTTGGCGGCCTCTTTGAAATAGTAGCGGTCCGATTTGTCCTGGAGGTGCTCTTTTTTGTACGGGTATCCACCGATTTGATCGCGGTCATAACGGAGCTTCTCAACCCCGTCGGCCCCGATGAACCGCAGCTGCATGTAGTCGCCATGCTCGAGCATGATGGTCAGAAAAAGGAATTCCGCCTGATTGACATGCTTTGGGTCTACCACGTAGCTGAGAAAGTAGGGGTTGTAGGCGATCGACTTGAGGCTGCGGGAGAGGTTATCAAGGTAGAGGTTGATGAAGCGGCTCTTGCCGTCCATCTGCAGATAGGTCTCGGTGCGGAACTGTTCGTTCTCTTTCTGGCCGATCATCCAGTTGCTGAAAAGGAAGAACGCGATCAGCAGGATCAGGCCAAAGAGAAAAAAGAACGTCGCCAGAACCAGGGTGAAACGTTTGCGGCTGACGGTACGGAAACTAAAGGGCAATTTTGTATCCTGCCCCCCGGTGGGAGACGATGAAGTTCTCATCGAGTTTGTCCCGGAGTTTTTTGATGGTGGTGCGCAGGGTGTTCTCGCTGATGGTCTGATCCTCCCAGAGGTAGGTCTGGATCGCTTCTTTGGAGACGATCTGGTTTTTGTGGCGCAGCAGCAGGTAGATCAGTGCGCGTTCGCGGGGGTTGAGGTGGACCTCGTTGCCTTTGTAGTAGAGCTTCTCCTCTTTCATGTCGAACACATACTGCGGGGTGATGTTGATCAGGTGGCTGTGATCCTGTCGGATGAGGTGTTCGATGCGGATCTCGAGCTCTTCGATGTCGAAGGGTTTGCGTACGTAGTCGTTGCAGCCGATGGCGTAGGCCTCTTTGAGGTACGCCAGATCGCTCATGGCGGTGATGAAAATGGCCGGGGTGGCGATGCTGTAGCTGCGCAGTTCCCTGAGCACCTCCAGGCCGCTGAGACCGGGGGTATTGATGTCGAGCAGCATCACATCATAGGCTGCGGGATTGGCGTTTTCCACCAGCTCCAGGCCGTTATCATACCAGGTGATCTTGTGGTCGAAGAGCTCAAAATAGTCCCGGATCTGTTCGGCGATGATCCGGTCGTCCTCCAGCAGCAGGATCTTCATGGCCGTCCTTTCGTGCCGGGGGTATGACACTGAGTGTTCTCCCGCACCCAGGGGGTGTAGTCAGTGATCACCACATCGGCCACGGTACGGGGCAGTCCGGTCGCGTCACCGGTCAGTCCGTAGAGGGTGACGTTGAGGGTGATGTAACGCCCTTCGATCTCTCGGCGAATGTCTTCGGGCAGGAGGGTCATGCCGTAGGCGTCATCGTCGTAGTCGGCGAACGGCTCCCCCAGCAGATCGTTCCAGGTGTTGAACGCCTCGGTCTGGGCCAGACGCTGCGGCTCGCGTACCAGCAGGTGGTACTGCCAGATCCCGCCTCCCAGATCGACGGCTTTCCACAGACCGGGACGGACGGGGTAGCGCCGGTGTCCGCCCCCTTCTTTCAGTGCATTTGGGAGGCGGTAGAACCCTTTGCCCTGCGGCTGAAGGTGGAGCTTTGTCAGATCGGAGCGGGTGGGGAGAAAGGGGATGTGCGCGGCGGTGAAGTACTCGTCGACGAACTCCCGCAGATCGTCCCCGGCCTCCTCGAACGATGCGGCGCTGTAGTCGTCGTGGCAGCCCGCCGGCCCGCCCCACAGGCTCAGTGCCCCCAGCAGGGTGAGGCTAATAGCATGTCGGAATGCTCTCCGAGTCATTCGCGAACTCCTGAAGGAACTTGAGCAGATGGTCGTGTTCTTTTTCGAACTGTTTGCCTTTGAGATAGGCGAGGATCCCTTCGGTGCCGTTCTCGTCGGTGTGCAGTTCGATCAGCTCTTTGCCGTGGTCGGCCAGCAGCGCTTTCCACTCGGTGACGGTGGCCATGTTGCCCCCCAGCTTGCCGGACCCGTGGCAGCTGCCGCAGGCGGCGAGGTAGTACTGCTGCCCGATCTTCTCCTGCGTGACGTGGGGGGCGTGGGATTTGGCCCAGGCGTTCCCTCCTGTGAGGAGGAAGAGGGTAGCGGGTAGCAGGTAGCGGGTAGCTCTTTTGGACAATCTCATTTTACCCTCCCGTAGGTCTTTCCGTAGAGTTTGTCGAAACGTTTGAGGGCCTCTTTGCCCCACTGGATGAACTCATCGGGTTTCCAGTAGCCGTAGACGATCATGTGCTTTTTCCCTTTGCGGTAGAGCTTCTCCTCTTTGGGGCCCATGTAGACAAAAGCCGGGGTCATGCTGACGATGAAACGTTCCGGCGCCTGATCGGAGGCGTCCTCCTCGATGCTGTCGCTGCCGGTGGCGACGTCAAGGCTGAGCCGGACGAAGTTCTTCTCCAGAAACGCGGCCACTTTGGGATCAGGGAAGACCTCTTCGATCATCTTGGGGCAGTAGAAACAGCGCCGGGAGTGGAGGAAGAGAATGATCGGCTTGTGCTCTTTGAGGGCTTTCTCTTTGGCCTCGGTGAGGTTGTCCATCCATCCCAGCTGGGCCGGCGTGAGCAGATCGGCAGAGACAGAGGAGAGAAACAGGGCAAGAAAGAGGACGATTCGGAACATGGCTTCTCCTTTGGGCCCATTCTAATCTATCGCGGCTTAGAAGGGTTTGAAGCCGGAGGGGAAAATAGGGCACTTTGCAGGCACTTTTCCGTTTGGGTTTATCGTGATAGCTTCTCGCTTCCATGCTCGGCGTGCGGGGAGGGGATCGCAGATCTTCGTCACACCGATTCCTGCTGGTTACTGGATCATCGTGGGATTGAGAAAGAAGTGGACTGGTATACTTCTTTTACATTCACATAGGCGATACGAGAGGACGCACATGCTCTACACGACAAAAAGGCATCTTAGATACCTGGCCATGCTGGTTTGGTATATAGGTTTTGTTGCGCTTGCACTGAAGTCGTGAGCGCTTTTGAAGAGGCGTACCAGATCGAAAGCGATCCTCGTAAAATGGCGGGATTGATCACGCTGGGATTTGTCCTTTCTCTGCTGAAAACAAAGTATATCTTCGTGCCGGCCTGCCGGAGAAATCTCAAACGGATCGCATCGCTTGCGCATCCACGCATCTGGGAGTTTTATCGTCCAGGCTTTTTCCTTTTTTTGATCACCATGATCTCTCTGGGAGCCTGGCTCTCTCGCATGGCGGCAGGAAATTATCTGTTCCTCATCTCGGTAGATGTGATCGATATGGCACTCTCGCTGGCGCTTCTCTTCTCAGGATTTGTGTTCTTCCGTGAACAGGAAGACAAATTGTCGTAACCACCAATGCCGTGCAGGGGAGTGAATATTCAGATGTTCACCCCTGTGTTGCACTGGGTGCTTGGATGATCTTTATGCATTCGCACGTACAACATTCGAGCGAGTAAAAATATCAATCCACCACTCCTTCGAAAAATTGACCAATTGTTCAGGACTGATTTCCATAAACGCAGATGCTTCTAATCCGGCCTGATACATATTGCCTGAGTGTTTCAGCCAGTTTGCCCTTGATTTTCTGTCAATCATGTCTCTTCAGGTCCCGACTCTTTGTGCAAGTGTATCCTGAACGAAGCGGTTGAGGGAGACCCCTTGTCTGAGTGCTTCGCGGTAGACTTTGCGGTGCAGTTCCGGTGTGATGCGTACGTTGAAGACCCCTTTGTAGGTCTTTTGGGGTTCGCGTCCGAGTGCGCGACATGTTTCGAGGTAGTCATCGACTGCGGCGTGGAAATTGGCTTCCAGTTCGGCGGCGTTGTCGGCTTCGAATGTCACGAGATCGTTGATCATCTCCAGTTTTCCATAAAAACACTTGTCTTCCGGACTGTAGTCGATGCTTCCGATGTATCCTTTGTATTCGATCGTGTTAGCCATCACACATCTCCTTGAGTTTGGTCTGCAGTTGACGTACTATGTAGTGTTTCAGGATATTGCCCGGATGCGGTCTGTGAAGGCTGATCAGCAGATCCGCTTCGTGATGATAAAATTTCACCGCCGAGCCTTTTCCTTCTATTCGGTCAAATCCGCACATGTTCATCAGTGTTTCCAGTTCATCGTATGTCAGATCCCGTCTGGGAGGGATGGCCAGAAACTTTTTGAGTAATTTGCTTTTTCTGCTCACTATGGTACCACCTTTTAGTTACAGTGTCAAGGGTTTATTATATGTCTTTATGTGTATGGTGCCATCTTTTTTAAGTCCTTTGCAAAAATATGTCATATTGTCATACTTTTACTTTTCTTAAACAAAAAAAGAACACCGGGCACTTTACAGGCACGTAAAAAAACTATAATTGCCGTAGAGGTTTGTATGCTCGAAGTGGTCGGGTGTTGCCTCTTTCAAGCAATCCAAGGAGGAACATTATGGTTGCGAAACTCAAAGTCGCTTTTCTTGCGACGGTCGTGACGACTACCATGGCTTTCTCCGCCGGGATGACACACGAAAAGGGCGAGGTGAACGCCTCGGTCAAAAGTGTCTCCGGCGGTGACAGCTGTGTGAAGTGTCACACGGGTATCGAGTCGATTCGCGATCCCAAGTCCGACATGATGAAACAGATCGTGGCGATGGGCAAGGGATTTGGCGATTCGGGTGGCTGTACTGTCTGTCACGGGGGGAATCCCGAAGCAGGCACCGCAGCCGAAGCACACAAAGGCGCCCCCAAAGCCCATCCGGGCGGACTGGCCAACTTCGTTCGCGATCCGGGCAGCTACTGGGTCATGGACAAAACCTGCGGTGTTTGTCATGCCGACACCGTGGCCAACATGAAAAAAGCGCTCATGGCGACTGAAGCGGGCAAGATCCAGGGGAACCTGCACACCTGGGGAACCGAGGATACGAAAAAAGTGAAATTTGCCGACTACGCCGTCAAGGACGAAGATGGCAAAACACCTGCATGGGGTACCGATGCTTATAAGAAGTATATGGTAGCGATGATCGACAAATTCCCCGATCAGTTCCCCACCGAGCTCAAGCAACTCCCTCTCCCGCCGGCTGATCACAGCAAATTGACCAAAAAAGCGGGTGAGAGCGATGATGAATTCCAGGCGCGTGTGGCGTACAGCGCTTCGATCACCTACCAGCGCAGCGACTGTCAGCGGTGCCACATCGGCGTACGCGGACGCAAAGGACGCGGTGACTGGCGGGGCATGGGATGTTCGGCCTGTCATATCCCGTATGGCAACGAAGGTCTTTATGAAGGGAATGACCCCAACATCGACAAAAAAGAGCACGGCCATCTGCTGGTGCATGAGATGCAGGGAACCCGTGAGGCCAAAGTCCATGTGCCTACCACCGGCGTGACGTTTAGCGGGATCCACCCCGAGACCTGTAACTCCTGTCACAACCGCGGTAAGCGGATCGGTGTCAGCTACATGGGTCTGATGGAACAGCCCTACAGCTCACCCCTGATGCCCGGCGGAAAAGCCCAGCTCAAAACCCACGGCAAACGCTACAAGCACATCAAGGAAGACCTGCACTTCGCGGCCGGCATGACCTGCCAGGACTGCCACACCTCGATCGATATGCACGGGGACGGTACGCTCTTTGGCTCGACGCTGGGACAGGTGGAGATCGAGTGTTCCGACTGTCACGGTACCACCCGCAAATTCCCCTGGGAACTGCAGCTGGGTTATGGTGAGAAAGAGTTTGCCATGGGCGCCAAAGAAGGGCCGCGCGGTCTGACCGACAAACTCCCTCAGTGGATGACACAGGGTACGGTCTACAAGCCGATGGACGGCTACCTGCTTACTACCCGGGGCAACCCCTTCGGTAACGTGGTCAAAAAAGGCGACAAAGTGGTCGTCCACCTGGCCAGCGGCAAAGACCTCGATGTGCCTCTGCTCAAAGAGAAACATGCCAACAATTCGTTTAAGACCGAGGAAGGCAAAGTGGCCATGGATGAGGTCCAGGCTCACATGGACAACCTCGAGTGTTACAGCTGTCACGCCGACTGGGCTCCCCAGTGCTATGGCTGTCACGTCAAAGTCGACTACACCAAAGGCAAGACCAAGATCGACTGGATCGCCAGCGGCAGTACCCACTTCGCCAACGGAGAGACCAGCGAATCGGTCCTGGGAACCAAAGGCAAAAAGCAGATCGGTAAAGCCCATGAAACCCGCAGCTATCTGCGCTGGGAAGATCCGATCCTCGGTATCAACGGTGAGGGCCTTGTGACGCCGATCATTCCCGGATGCCAGGTGACCTATACGATCATCGGCCCCGACGGCGAGACCATCACCCTCAACAAGCAGGCCCGTGTCCACGACAACGGTGCAGTCGTCAACGGCATCGATATGTCACCGGTCCAGCCGCACACCACCGGCAAACATGCCCGTACGTGTGAAAGCTGCCACTCCAATCCCAAAGCACTGGGATACGGTATCCAGAACGGCCAGTTCATGACCGATCAGGACAAAGACCTCAAAGTCGACGTACAGGATCTTGCAACCGGCAAGTTCGCTTCCAGCCACACTACGATCCAGATGAAAGCGATCCCGGGCATGAACTACGACTGGTCCAAAGTGGTCGATCGCAAGACCGGCAAACAGATCGTCACCGTCGGATCACACTGGCCCGCATCGCGCGCCCTTGACCAGGATATCCGCGACAAAATGGAGCGGACCGGCGTCTGCATGGGTTGCCACAAGAACATGAGCAACAAAGATCTGTGGGACAAGGTGAACACCACACCCGGTATCCTCAAAGACAAAGCGCACCAGGATGTGATGGACAAACTCCTCAAAGCCGGTGCCAAATAACACCATGTGTCCCATTTGGCGGGGGGTCTCCTCCGCCAATGCATGGGAGATGAGTTCTTTAGAGTCGGGCAGATAGTCCGCAAGCCTCCCTGCCTGACTTTAAAGGATTTATGACTACAATGGTTACCGAATACATCACGCTGACAAAAGGATGAACATGACACGTACCATACTGATCGCTACAGCTGCGGCCGCCCTGCTGGGCGGATGCGGCAACAACACCAAAGAGGCCAAGCTCATCAGTGAGAGTCCCGCCCCCGCGGCCCACAGTGAGAGCAAAGCTCCCGCGGATACACCCAAAGCCGCTCCACACAAAACGGCCAAAACGATGCCCAATGACGCGGTCCACGCTGCGGCCAAAGCCAAGGCGCCTGCTGCAGAGCTCTCCAAGTTCTATACGATCTTCAAAGACGGCGCCCAGATCGCACCTGAAGGGGGCAAACCGATGCTGCTGGTCTTCGGTCAGCCGGCCGATCCCTATACCCGGCGGTTCCAGAAAGATGTCACAGAAAACGAGTCGCTGGCCAAAGCGATCACCGGGACCGTCACCCCCATCTACATCAATGCCGCGGAGAACAAGCTGCACAAATTCATGCACAACGGTGATCTGATGGATGTCGATACCAAGACGTTGATCAGCATCTACCATCTCGAAGCGACGCCGACGTTGATCTTCATGGATGAGAAAGCGCAGTCGATCTTCATGGTGCCCGGTTACATGCCGCCCAAACAGTTCGAAGTGACCCTGCAGTTTGTCAAAGAGGGTGCGTGGAAAGGGAAAGACCGCAAGAACGGCGAGGTGTACGAAGCGCTCAAAGCCTACTACGAAGCCCACGGCATCGATGTGGCCAAAAAGAAAAAAGAGGCCGCCAAATGAAACGGGTCATCGCCGGTGTGATCGTCGCAGCAAGTCTGCTCTGGGGGCAGGGGGATGCCAATGCGACACAGGGGGCGGCACAGGCCCGCAGCAGCGGGATGTTCCGTCACGTCTCCACGATCCCCTATACCGGGCGGCCGATCATGCTGATGTTCGACACCAGGACCTGCCCCTATTGCAAAAAGACCCGTGAAGATGTCGTCAACCACCCCGAGCTTCACGCGGTAGCGCAGCAGTTCGATCTGTATAACATCCCCCGTGATGAGCCCCAGGCCTACACGATCCTGGGCAACGACACGACGCTCCAGAGCCTCATCATGCTCTACAAGGTCAAAGTCACCCCCAACATCGTCCTGCTCACCTCCCACGGCGAGAAGATCTGGCAGCTGCCCGGCTACGTCAAACCCGAAGTGCTGGCCAAGATCATGGCCTTTGTCAAAGGGGTCGATGAAGGGAAATACAAAAAATCGGAATGGAAAGATTATTTGCGGAAGAATGGGATCATATAAAGAGTTAGGAATTAGGAATTAGAAGTTAGGAATTTTGGTGTACCAAGGTGGGTTGCTTTCCCGTCATCCTGAACTCGATTCAGGATCCCACGGCAAACCGGGGAAGCGTACTATCCCTGTGGAGATCGATGGGATTCCGGATCGAGTCCGGGATGACAGGGCTTTGCTCATCCTCGGACACCCATCTCCGTCATCCTGAACTCGATTCAGGATCCCGTGACAAGCCGGGGAAGCGTACCATCCCTGTAGAGATTTGGGGGATTCCGGATCGAGTCCGGAATGACGGTGGGGGTGCAACTTGCTAAAAAAATACAACCGTGGAGAACACATGAAAACGATCCTCTCACTCCTCTTCTCCCTCAAAACCACTTTGGTGCTGCTGGCGATCCTTGGGATCGGGGCGGGGGTGGCGACATTCCTGGAGAACGACTACGGCACCTCCACGGCGCGGGTGCTGGTCTACTACAGCGGGTGGTACACGCTCACCCTCCTGCTGACCACGCTCAATCTCGCCGGGGTGATCGTCCGTTACCGGATGTGGCGGCATCCGCCGCGCTTTGTGTTCCATCTGGCGTTTGTGGTGATCGCGGTGGGGGCGGCGATCACCCATTTTTACGGGCAGGAGGGGATCCTCCATATCCGGGAGGGGACGACGGAGAACCGGATGCTCTCGGCCGAGCCCTATCTGCAGCTGACGATCCACGACGGGGGCAAGAGTTACTATCAGGAATTCCCGCACGATTTTGCCGCGATCGGGGACAACCACTTCAAGGATACCGTACGCTTCGGGGGACGGGAGCTGAGCGCGGAGTATGTCGACTACACCTTTACCAAAAAGATGCGTGCCGGGATGGGGGCGCTGCGGGTGAAGCTCTGTCTGGACGGGGAGTGTCACGAGGTGAAGCTGATCGGTCAGCGGGGAGCCAAGGGGTTCAAAAAATCGGTCGCGTTTGGGGATACGCGTGTCGAGGCGGAGTTTGGCTCCAGGGTGATCCGGCTGCCGTTCTACCTCAAGCTGCGGGATTTTCAGCTGGAGCGCTATCCCGGATCGATGGCCCCAAGCTCCTATGCCAGCGAAGTGACCGTCATCGACGGTGATACCCGTTTTGACTACCGTATCTACATGAACCACACGCTTGACTATCAAAAATACAAATTTTTCCAGAGCTCCTACGATCAGGATGAACGGGGGACGATCCTCAGCGTCAACGACGATCCGGGCAAGTGGCCCACCTACATCGGCTACATTTTACTGGCTCTTGGGTTGCTGTGGAACCTCTTTGACCGTTCATCGCGCTTTGGGAAGCTGGTGCGTTTCATTCGTCAGAGTGCGCCGGCGGCGGTGCTCATGGTGTGGATGGCGCAGCCGATCTACGCAGCGCAGCCGGAGGATTTTGAGCAGTATCTCTCCACCTACACGGCCGGATCGGCCCGGACGGCGCACCGCTTCGGGGAGCTGATCACCCAGTCACCGATGGGGCGGATGGAGCCGGTGAACAGCCTCGATACCCAGCTGCTCTACAAACTCCACGGATCGCTCACCTTCCGGGGGCTTGATCAGGATCAGGTGCTCCTGGGGATGCTCTCCCGCCCCGAACTGTGGCGATACGCCAAACTGATCAAGGTCAAATCCCCCAAACTCAAACAGGTCCTTGGTCTCGATCCAGCCGTCAAATACGCCGCCTTCGCCGACGCTTTCATTGATGTTTCCCCCGGCAAAAACCGCTACAAGCTCAAGACCCACGTCGAACAGGCCAACCGCACCGACCCAAACAAACGCGGCACCTTCGAGCGGGAGGTGATCACCCTCGATGAGAAGCTCAACATCATCTACATGACCTTCTACGGCAACCTTTTCCGCATCTATCCGCTCCCCAACGATCCGCGTAACAGCTGGTACAACCCCCTCGAAGCGATGGAGAAGTTCGGCGGCACAAGCCAAAAGCAGGTGGAGGGGATGACGCACGACTTTATCGACGCTACCGCGGCGGGCAACTGGAGCGAAGCGGACAAAGCGATCGGGCGGATCGCCGCGTATCAGCAGCGCTACGGTGCCGGACTGCTTCCCGACAGGAGCCGCATCAAAGCGGAGCTTTTCTACAA
>Ga0256843_1003108_pt1 | contig 11685 bp, 12 predicted proteins | sample AlvinellametaG_FD_191572 | JGI IMG/M metagenome (GOLD analysis project Ga0256843, IMG submission 191572) | Pompeii worm associated microbial communities from hydrothermal vent at the East Pacific Rise, Pacific Ocean - Alvinella | ecosystem: Host-associated > Annelida > Integument > Unclassified ... | reverse complement strand
AACAACTAGAAGAGATACTAAGCCTATATGGAAAAGTCAATCTAGTAGGTAAAAGCTTTGGTGTTCTAAAGTTTGTATATCAAAACCAAGAGTATGACTTCTCTTTTCCTAGAACAGAAAACAAAGTAGCAAAAGGACATAGAGGATTTGATGTAAAATGTGATGGAGAGATGAGTTTCAAACAAGCCTCTATCCGTCGAGATTTCACTATAAATGCTATGGGGTATGATATAGAAAAAGAGGAGTTTTTGGACCCCTATGGTGCCAAGGAGGATATGGAGAAAAAACTTCTAAGACATATAGATGATAGCTCATTTGTAGAAGACCCTCTTAGAGTATATAGAGCTATACAGTTTTGTGCTAGATTTGAGTATAAACTAGATACAAAAACATTCAAACTATGCCAAGATATCATAGATAGAGATGAGTTTATAGAGTTACCAAAAGAGAGAGTATATACAGAGTTTCAAAAGCTACTTCTAAAATCAAATAGTCCATCTATTGGTTTTGAGTTGATAAAAAAACTAGATATCTTAAAATACTATCCAGAACTAAAAGCCATAGTAGGCATACCCCAAAGTCCAAGATGGCATCCAGAGGGTGATGTGTGGGTACATACTATGTTGGCTATAGATAAAATGGCAGAGCTAAAAACAGGTGATAACAAAAGAGACCTAAAGCTTATGTTTGCTGTTTTATGTCATGATTTTGGCAAAGCTACTCATACTCAAATAGAAGAGGATAGAATATCAGCAAAAGGTCATGAACTAGCAGGAGTTGAACCTACAAAGAGGTTTCTGTATAGATTAACAGATGAGCATAAATTTATAGATAGTGTTGCACTATTGGTAGAGTATCATATGGTGCCATCTCAATATTTTAGAAATCGTGCAAAAAACAAAACCATAAGAAAACTCTCTACCAAAATAGATATAAAAGAGTTGGTGATAGTAGCTAGAGCTGATTTTTTAGGACGAACTACACCTGAGTCCCTTAGTGGAGTATATAAAGCAGGAGATTGGTTACTCAAAAAAGCAAAAGAGCTTGATGTCTATAATAGACCTCCAAAGGCTCTTATACAGGGTCGTGACCTCATCTCTTTGGGACTTAAACCATCAAAGGAGTTTAAATCTATTTTAAACAGAGTCTATGATGAGCAACTAAATGGGAAAATATCTACCTATATAGAGGCTATAGATTTTGTAAAAAACGAAAACTTAGTAGGTTAAAACAAGATAAGGTATAATGATACAAATTTTTTAAAAAGGTTAAATAATGAATGATGAATATGCGTTAGATTCAGCCTCAAATGCGGCTCAAAGTAGTGGAGGTTTCCCATTTTTAGATATGGGTACTAGCTTTATAATAGGATTAGCTATAGGATATTTTTTGAAAAAATTTTTCAAGATTATGCTTTTAGTTTTGGGACTTGGTTTGGTTGTTCTATTTGTACTAGAGTCAAAAGGTGTTTTTCATGTGGATGACCAAGCTATATCAAATGGTGTATCTAGTGGAGTTGATGGATTTAAACATCTATTTGCTATGTTAAAAGATAGATTAACTAGTATGGAACTAACTACAGGAGCTGGAGCTGTTGCAGGTTTTTTTGCTGGTATTAAACTAGGTTAATGAAACTACTAGTCTCTGCATTAGAGCCATCTTCTAATCTACATCTAAAAGAGGTTCTAAAATATAGTTCAGATATAGAACTACTAGGGATATTTGATAAATCTCTAGGCACTCCTTTGTATGATATATCTGATATGGCTATTATGGGATTTGTAGATGCTATCAAAAAACTTAGATGGTTTTTTAAAGTAGCTGATGAGTTAGTAGAGTTAGCAAAAGATGCTGACAAGATACTACTAATGGACTCATCAGGATTTAATATCCCATTAGCCAAAAAGCTAAAAACTGCCTATCCAAACAAAGAGATAATCTACTACATACTACCCCAAGTCTGGGCAAGTCGTCCAAAGAGAGTTAAAAAACTAGAGCTATATTGCGATAGACTTTTAGGTATTCTACCTTTTGAGATTGACTACTATAAAACAAAAGCAGAGTATGTCGGTCATCCACTATTAGATGAGATAAAAACTCAAAATAGTAATCAAAAAGGTACTATAGCCTTTATGCCAGGTAGTCGAAAAGGTGAGATTAATAGACTCTTGCCAATATTTAAAGAGGTTAGAGCAAAATTGAGTGATAAAAAGGCTATACTCATTATACCATCTAATTTTTCAGATGAAAAAATAACATCTCTATATGGAGATATATCAGAGTTTGAGATTAGCAAAAACACTCACGAAACTTTAGCCAAGTCTGAATTTGCTTTTATCTGTTCAGGTACTGCTACACTAGAGTCTGCACTTATTGGTACACCTTTTACTCTAAGTTATATTGCCAAAAAGATAGACTATTTCATAGGAAAAAGGATACTCAATATAACTCAGGTTGGTTTAGCAAATATTATTCTATCCCATTATAATGGTAGCACTTTGCATAATGAGTTACTCCAAGATGAAGTTACAGTTGAAAATCTACTAAAAGAGTACCACCATACCAATAGAGATACATTCTCCCAAAAATCAAAAGAACTAAGAGAGTATCTAGCACATGGAAGCTCAAAAAAAGTTGCATCAATTTTGAGGAGTTAATATTTTAGTACATATATGCTGTTCTGTTGATAGTCACTATTTTTTACAAAAACTTCAAAACGACTATCCAGACGAAAAACTTATAGGATTTTTTTATGACCCAAATATACACCCATATAGTGAATACTATCTAAGACTTTTGGATGTCAAACGCTCTTGTGAAATGTTAGGTATAGAACTAATAGAGGGTGAATATGATGTGGATAGTTGGCTAAAAAGTGTCAAAGGACTAGAAAATGAGCCAGAAAAAGGTGCTAGATGTTCAGTATGTTTTGATAGACGATTTGAAGTATCAGCACAAAAAGCAAAAGCTTTAGGTGAAAAAACTTTTACAACAACTCTACTTACAAGTCCTAAAAAATCTCTCAAACAGTTAAAAGAGATTGGAGATAGCTTAGGTATCAGATATGGTGTAGAGTTTATAGCACCTGATTATAGAAAAAACTCAGGAACCCAAGAGCAGAATATATTAGCCAAAAGAGACAGACTATATCGCCAAGACTACTGTGGGTGTATGTTTGGACTCTCTATACAAAGAGAACAACAACAGAGAGTAAAAGATGAGCTATTTAGCCCTATATCTAAACAAATCCAACCAGAATCTATAGAGGCTAGAGTTGAGCTTTATCAAAAAAGATTAGAGTATGAAAACCAGAATATAGATTACAAAATAGTAAAAGAGAGATTTTTAAATTGGAGAGTTGAGTATGGATATATGAGAGTAAAAAAAGAGATAGTCCCAACTCACTTTTTACCCTACTCTAGCCTCAAAAAACCTTATACTAGAGGACGGATTGAGTATAGTATAAATGAGTTATACTATATGAATAGAGATGAAGTTAAGTTTATCACACTAGATAGATACAATCAACTAGCTCAAACAGAGTTCAAATCTATAAAAGATTTAATCTTCAATACACCTAAATTTGAAATAGAGTTAGAAATTAGAAAAGAGATTATACCTAACCCTTATGATATCAGTTTGATAATAGTTGTAGAGGAAATCCCAACACAAAAGATAGAAATTATCTATAAGAGCCATATTTATACAGATGTTAAAGAGGAACTTGTAAAAGTTTGAGTTGATTTTTAGCTTTATTTAGATAAAATCTACTAAATTTTTCTCCAAAGGCTAAACTAGTGATATTTAATGTAGTTGAAATCCAAAAAATCTTACCACATAGATACCCATTTTTGTTACTTGACCGTGTAACACAACTTGAAAAAGGTAAATATATAGAAGGTTATAAGAATGTATCTATCTCTGAACCTGTTTTTCAAGGACATTTTCCTGACCACCCTATATATCCAGGTGTAATGATTATTGAAGGTATGGCACAAGCTGGTGGTGTGTTGGCATTCCAAAGCTATAGTGAAGAGGAACAAGATGATATAAACAACAAGGTAGTCTATTTTATGAGTATAGACAAAGCAAAATTTCGTTCACCTGTAACTCCAGGAGACCAACTAGTATATAGACTATCTGTTATTAAACATAGAGGAGCAATCTGGCAACTTGATGCAAAAGCTTTTGTTGATGAAAAACTTGTAGCTGAAGCACAACTTAAAGCTATGATTGTGGATAAATAGGTATATATATGTCAAATATTCATCCAACTGCAATTATAAACGATGGTGCAAAGATTGCTGATAATGTAACTATAGGTCCTTTTGTTGTTATCTCTTCACAAGCTACTATTGGTGCTGGAACAGTGATAGATTCTCATGCTATTATAGATGGCAAAACTACTATTGGTGAGGATAATCATATATTCTCTCATGCTGTGGTAGGCTCTATCCCCCAAGACCTCAAATATGCTGGTGAAGATGTTGAGCTTATTATTGGTAATCGTAATAAGATTAGAGAATTTACTCTCATTAATCCTGGAACAAAAGGTGGAGGTGGAGTTACTAAAATAGGTGATAATAATCTACTCATGGGTTATGTTCACTTAGGACATGATGTAATCTTAGGAGATAACTGTATATTAGCAAATGGTGCAACATTGGCAGGTCATGTTGAACTAGGTAATAATGTAGTAATAGGTGGTCTAACACCTGTACATCAATTTGTTCATATCGGTGACTATGCTATGATTGCAGGTGCATCTGCACTTAGTCAAGATATCCCACCATACTGTCTAGCAGAGGGAAATAGAGCTACTCTTAGAGGTCTAAATCTAACAGGACTTAGACGACATATAGATAGAGAAGATATAAATAGACTAAAAGTAGCATACAAAGAGCTATTTGAGAGTGGTGAACCACTACAAGAGGTAGCTCAAAGATTATTAAAAGATGAAAAATCAGAAATAGTAAAAAAATTATTAGAGTTTGTCACGAAATCAAAACGAGGCATTCCATATATAAGGAAAAATATTAATGGCTAGAAAAAAGTGTAGTTTTTGTAATACTACAGAGAAGAAAGATAACCCATTTATAGCAGGAAATGGGGTCTATATATGTTCAAATTGTGTGATATCTGCTTACAAAATTCTTTTTGGTGAAGATGACAAAAATAATAGTATAAATGATGAAAATGTAAATCTGTTAATTCCCAAAGAGATTCATAAAATTTTAGATGATTATGTCATAGGTCAAGAGAGAGCAAAAAAGACTCTATCTGTTGCTGTTTATAACCACTATAAGAGAATATTTAAAAACAGTACAGATGATGATACCAATATAGATAAATCAAATATACTTTTAATAGGACCAACTGGTTCTGGTAAGACCCTATTAGCTCAAACTATCGCTAGGTTTTTAGATGTACCTATAGCAATATCTGATGCTACAAACCTAACAGAGGCTGGTTATGTTGGTGAAGATGTAGAGAATATCCTCACAAAACTGCTTCAAGCAGCAGATGGTGATGTGGCAAAAGCCCAAAGAGGTATTATATTTATAGATGAGATGGATAAAATTGCTCGAATGGGTGAGAACCGTTCTATTACTAGAGATGTATCAGGTGAAGGTGTTCAACAGGCACTTCTCAAGATAATAGAAGGCTCAGTTGTCAATATCCCACCAAAAGGTGGACGAAAACACCCAAATCAAGACTTTTTACAGATAGATACAAAAAATATACTATTTATTTGTGGTGGTGCTTTTGATGGTATAGAGGATATAATCCAGAGACGATTAGGTGCAAATCAACTAGGATTTGGACAAGCAAAAAGAAGCAACAAAGAGAAAGAGTCAGTCATGCACCTAATAGAATCTAGTGATTTGGTTCAATATGGAATTATCCCTGAACTAATAGGACGACTTCATGTAACTGCTACGCTTGAACCTATAACCCTAGATGATATGGTTAGGATTTTGGTTGAACCAAAAAACTCTATTGTAAAACAGTATCAAAAACTATTTGAAATAGATAATGTAATATTAACCTTTGAAGAGGATGCACTAAGAGCTATTGCTCAAAAAGCTATCAACCGAAAGACGGGAGCAAGGGGGCTTCGTTCAATTATGGAAGAGACTTTAGTAGATATTATGTACGAACTGCCAGAACTTAGTGGATATGAGGTAGTAATTACAGAGGATGTAATTGATAATAGCATTAAACCAATTTATATAAAAAATTCAAAATCAGCATAGAGTAAAGGAAGAATAAAAGATGTTTAAAAAAATTTTAGGTATGTTTTCTAATGATTTAGCAATCGATTTAGGAACAGCAAATACGCTAGTTCTAGTAAAAGGTGAAGGTATCAAAATCAATGAGCCATCAGTTGTAGCGATACAGTATGATAAACACGGTAGAGAGGATATATTAGCTGTTGGTCAAGAGGCAAAAGATATGGTGGGTAAGACACCTGGAAATATCAAAGCAATCCGTCCTATGAGAGATGGTGTTATTGCTGATTTTAATGTAACAGAGATGATGATTCGATACTTTATAGAAAAAGTACACAACAGAAAAGGGCTATTTTCTCCTAGAATTATTATCTGTGTCCCTTTTGGTTTAACTCAAGTAGAGAGAAAAGCCGTAAAAGAGTCAGCTATGAGTGCAGGAGCTAGAGAGGTATATCTAATAGAAGAGCCAATGGCAGCAGCTATCGGTGCTGGAATTCCAGTAAAAGAGCCAAATGGAAATTTGGTTGTTGATATAGGTGGAGGTACTACAGAGATTGGTGTAACATCTCTTGGTGGGTTAGTTCAGAGTAAATCAATTAGAGTAGCTGGTGATATGCTTGATAAATCTATTATTGATTATATGAAAAAGAACTTTAACCTACTAATTGGTGATAGAGTAGCTGAAGAGATGAAAATTCGTATAGGTACAGCTATTCAGCTTGAAGAGGAGTTATCTATGAATGTCAAAGGTCGTGACCAAGTTACAGGACTACTTACATCTATAGAGATAAACTCTGAACATATGAGAGATGCTATGAAAATCCCACTAAAAGAGATTGGGGAAGCTCTTAAAATCGTACTAGAGGATACTCCACCAGACCTTGCAGGTGATATTGTAGAAAATGGTATAGTTTTAACAGGTGGTGGTGCATTGATTAGAGGATTGGATAAGTATCTATCCAATATTGTTAAACTTCCAGTTTATGTATGTGAAGACCCTCTACTTGCTGTTGCAAAAGGTACAGGTAAAGCACTAGAAGAGATAGATTTACTACAGCACACAACTTACGATGAATAAAAAAGTAGTTTTTTTTATTATTGTTGTATTGGCTTCTCTTCTATTTTTTAGAAAAGAGGAGAAGTTTCAAAATGCTTTTTCAGTTATAGCTTTACCTATAAAAAATACTTATAGAAATATCACTAATAGTGTAAACGATACTATAGACCAGTATATATCACAATCTAACTCTATAAAAAATCTAAAAAAAGAGAATATACTATTAAGAAAATATCTATATAATCAAAAATCTACTATCAATCAGCTAGAGCAGTATAGTAAAGTTAGAGTTAAAAAACTTGATGCCAATAAAAATGTGTTACATATTCAAACACTCTCATATAAAAAACTAAATGACTTCTCTTACATATATCTAACAGATGATGATGGTACACTCAAAGATGACAAGATATATGGACTAATCCAAAAAAATGTAGTAGCAGGAATAGCTATCAAAAAAGATAATAGATTAGAGGGAATTTTACTCTCAAATGAAAAGTGTCAATTTTCAACTTTTATAGGTAAAAATAAGATGCCTGGAATTGCTAAAGGTGTAGATGAAAAGACAATGGAGATAAACTTTATTCCAAAATGGTCAAAAATATCAATAGGTGACAAGGTTGTAACAAGTGGTTTGGATAATATATTTCTAGCCAATATCCCCGTAGGAGTTGTATCAAAAGTATTAACTAGAAGTACATACAAAACTGCTATCATAAAAACCTATGCTGATGTACTACACCCAAACTACTTCTATCTAGTCAAAAAAGTTCCTATTCAAATACATGATTTGAATAAAACTCTACAAAAAGATAAAAATAGTACTACAAATTAACTTTTCAACACAATTTATGTTATAATTCTAAACTTTTAGTCACTTGAACTAAACTTTATTAACTAAATGTAATCATACTGTTTACTGATGGTTAATAAATTAGTTCTATTATTTTATAAAAATATTAATATAAGGAAAAATTGCTAGTTATGAATAAGATAAATGATATAAAACAAGAAGTTAAAAAGATAATTGTTGGTCAAGAAGATTTAATAGACTCATTACTTGTTGGATTGATTGCCAATGGGCATATTTTAGTTGAAGGTGTACCAGGACTTGCAAAGACTACAGCTATTAATGCTATTGCAAAAGCTTTAGGTGTTGAGTTTAAGAGAATTCAGTTTACTCCAGACCTACTTCCAAGTGATGTAACAGGTACAGAGATTTACAATCCAAAAAGTGGTGAGTTTAGTATCAAACAAGGTCCAATTTTTACAAACTTGCTACTTGCTGATGAGATAAATAGAGCTCCTGCTAAAGTACAAGCTGCACTACTTGAAGTTATGCAAGAGAGACAAGTAACTATTGCTGACCAGACTTTTAAAATTAATGAGCCATTTTTAGTTATGGCTACAGAGAACCCTGTTGAACAAGAGGGAACATATAGACTTCCAGAGGCTCAACTTGATAGATTTATGCTCAAAGTTATGGTGGGATATAACACTATAGAAGAGGAGATGGAGATAGTAGAGAGAGTTGCTATCAAAGGATTTGAACAAGTTGAGGCTGTAGCGTCAGTTGAAGATTTGAGAAAGATTAGAGAGGACTTTAAAAAGGTTCATGTTGATGATGCTATCAAAGAGTATATGGCAAAGATTATATTTGCTACTAGATTTCCAAAAGAGTATGGTGTAGGAGATGTTGCTGATTATATTAGTTTTGGAGCTTCGCCTCGTGCCTCTATTGACCTATATAAAGCTAGTTGTGCAGTAGCTCTTATTCGTGGAAATGATTTTGTAACACCACTTGATATTAGCTATATTGCTAGTAGTGTACTTAGACATAGAGTTATCCTAAACTACAAAGCTCAAGCCAATGATATTAGTACAGATACGGTTATAGAAAAAATCATCCAGACTATCAAAGCACCGTAAGGAGTTCTCTATGCAACAGGTAGCAAAAGAGATACTGCTTAGGGCTAAAAAAGATGTTTTTTCAGGTAATCTTGGAAATCATCTCACCACATTTAAAGGTGATGGATTAGATTTTCGTGAAATCCGTGACTATGATTATGGTGATGATATTCGTAAGATTAATTGGAAAGCGTCAGCTAAGGGCAACGGACTAAAGACAAATGTCTTTAATGAAGAGAGAGAGCTAAATATTGTTATAGCTTTTATGTTAAGTGGAAGCCTACACTTTGGTTCAGTAAAATTCAAACAAGAGGTAGCCACTGAGATTATGGCACTTTTGGCATTTTCTGCACTCAAAAATGACAACAGACTCCAGAGTGTATTTTTTGAAAAAAAGATAGAGAAGTTTTTTGAGCCTACAAAGAGTGATGCTGTAGTATATCAACTAGTTGAAAGTGCTATAGAGTTTAAGTGTTTAGGCAGAGAGGTTGATTATAAAGCTTTTTGTGATTTTGTAAATGGTGTAGTCAAACAGAAATCTCTTATATTTATAGTAGGTGATTTTTATGAAGAGAATATCGACCTAAGCGAGATTGCTCACAAAAATGAGCTATATGCTATTATGGTACGAGATAGATTTGAAGAGAACCCTACCCTAAATGGTGAGTTTGAACTAATCGATACCAATACGCTAGAGTCAAGAGAGATGATTTTAAACAAAGATATAGCAAAAGAGTATCACAAACTAATAAAAGAGCATGACCGTAAGCTCAAAGAACACTTTTTAAAACATCAGATTAGCTTTGGTAAGATTTATACAGATGAGGATATATATATCCGTCTATCAGAGATAATAAAAGGATAACTATGGAACAGCTAAGAGACATAAAAGATATAGTAGAGGTTCCTGATAGTAGCTTTGAGACTCTTTTGGGATTGATTTTTTTGGTTGCATTAGTGCTATTTGTAGCCTTTTATCTATATAAAAATAGAAGAAAAAGAAGAAGAAAACTAACAGCCAAAGAGAAAGCTCTAAATAGTCTAAAAAGCATAGACTACAGCAATCCAAAAGATGTAGCATATAGATTTACAACTGATGGTAATTTATGGATTGATGAGAATAACCAAGATGAGTATAGAGATATAGAAAAAGAGCTACTAGTATATAAGTATAAAAAAGATGTCCCATCACTAGATAAGGGATTGGAAAAGAGAGTCAAGAGATTTATTAAGGAGCTAAAATAGTGAACCATTTTACATTTGAATATCCTATTGTTTTTGTTATTTTGCTTCTATTTTATATATGTAGTAGATGGTGTAAACAAAAAGGTATATCTATATATTTTCCAAATATGGCAATGCTCAAAAGAGCCTCTAAAAAGAGTTCACTACTATCTAACTTTTTGAAAATATTTACTATCATAGCTCTAGTTACTGCACTAGCTAGTCCTATAAAAGAGGATGATGTTATAGTCAAAAATGATAAAGGTTATGAGATTTCATTAATATTAGATGCTAGTGGGTCTATGCAGGAGTACAACAAATTTGATATTGTCAAAGAGATTGTAGATGATTTTATAGACAAAAGAAAACATGATAAGTTAGCACTAAGTATATTTGCAGATTTTGCTTATGTAGCTGTGCCACTCACTTATGACAAAAAGAGTATAAAAAGATTGCTAAATAGAGTAGATGTAGGGATAGCAGGAAAGCAAAGAACTGCACTATATGAAGCACTATTTCTAAGTTCAAATCTATTTAAAACTAGCAAATCAAAAGAGAAAATAGCTATTTTGCTAACTGATGGAGTTGATAATACCAACACTATCCCACTAGATGTTGCTATAAAAACAGCTAAAAAATATGGTATCAAAGTCTATACTATTGGAGTGGGTAGAGCTGGTATGGATTTTAATCCTGCTGTACTCAAAAAGATAGCAAAAGAGACAGGTGGTAGATATTTTGCAGGTGATAGTGTAGAGAAGTTACAAAATATCTATAAAACAATAGACAAACTAGAAAAGAGTGAGATAAAAGCAGACAAATATGTAAAGAAAAGTTACTACTTTCAGTACTTTTTACTATTGGGACTGTTTGGGTTGATACTCTATTTCTATATAACAAACAAGGAGTAACAGTATGATATTTCATGATATTTACTATCTATGGTTACTGCTACTACTGCCACCTTTAGTGATGCTTATAAAAGTAAAAGGTGATGAGTTTGGTGGAGTTTTTAATAGAGCCTTACTACAAAAGATACAGCTAAAAAACAGAACCATATCAAAAAAGACAAGAAGTATCTTTTTGCTTGTAGCTATAACACTAAGCATCATAGCACTAGCTAGACCACAGATAAACAATGGAGAGATAAAGGTCAAATCAAGCTTTATAAATGTAGTAACAGCTATAGATATGTCCAAATCGATGTTTGCAAATGATGTATATCCAAATAGATTTGAGTTTGCAAAACAGAAGTTTTTTGAG
>Ga0256843_1003107_pt1 | contig 11688 bp, 11 predicted proteins | sample AlvinellametaG_FD_191572 | JGI IMG/M metagenome (GOLD analysis project Ga0256843, IMG submission 191572) | Pompeii worm associated microbial communities from hydrothermal vent at the East Pacific Rise, Pacific Ocean - Alvinella | ecosystem: Host-associated > Annelida > Integument > Unclassified ... | reverse complement strand
ACTTAGCGAATTAAAAAAGAGAAGCGATTATCTCTGTACACTCACTTATTCACCGTTCTGGAAGAAAAAATTTAATAATGAAATAGAAAAATTAAGAGATTTAGCTATAAAAGAGAACAGAGCCACCGTAAAAACTGCAAATTACATCGCAAAGTATAAAAACTTTGAAAAACAGTACGAACCCTGGAAAAAAGAGATAGATGTTGAAGAAGAACTAAAACAGATACCTCAGTCAGTTGTAAAAGAGCTGACCGAATCTATTTTTGAGCTTCAAAACAGTGTTGAAATACTTGAAGATTTTAGAAAAAGTTTTTGTGAAATAAGAAAAGCCATGGTTTTATGTGAAAATGTCGAATGCCTTGATAAATTAAAAAGAGCGGTGGATATATTAACTGTATTGCCGTTTATCGAAAGTTTTGCACAGCACTTTGACGAAGGTATATTAGGAGCAGTAGATAACTTAATAAATAAAGAAAAAAACAGAAGTATAACTCTTGCAAATATAATTGCGGAAGTTAATGGATGGAACAGGTATTATGAAAGTGTTTCACAAAGCAGTTTTGAAACAACAGCTGAAGCATATCTTGATAAACTTCTAGAAGAGGAAAACAAAGCTGATACATATATTCCGACTGAAGCAAAATATAAAAAAGGCGCTAAAACATTATGGGTTGTGTATTATCACCCTGTAAAAAAAAGAGAATACGCAAAAAGAATTTATTTGCCTGCTGATGCAGAAGATATTGAGTTTGAAGGTCCCGGAAAATATAAAAACAGATTCGGCAACGAAGTATGGGGTATAAAAGTAAGCTATGTAATTACAGTCGTTCCTACAACTATTCACGTAAGGGGCAGGGAAATAAAACTTCCGGAAAGAAAAATGAGAAAATCTAAAATTGTAGAATTGCCGGAAATTGCACAAAATATAAAAATAACTTCAGAAAAACCGCAAAGTGCGATGGATATCGCTTAATCTTTTGCGGTCTGATAAGCGAAATAAGCACTAAAGAATGTGAAGTAGGTGATAATTGTCGTTATAGCTACCAGTAGAGGGATAATTATTAGAGTCATATTAGGATGGTTTAAAATCAGCGGGAAAATATAAAACAGATACGCGAATGCTATAATGGAATATATTATGCTTACAATAACACTCCATACGAAATAGATAAGCATATATTTGAAATTAAACGTATTTACCCAGAATTTAAAATCTATCAAAGAAGAAACCATGCTTAAAAAACTTTCTTTAAAAGTTTCTTTGCTTAACGCTTCTCCGAATTTTCCCAGGAATATATATGAATAAAACAAAAGATACACTGAATAAAATCCCAATAATATTTTGGCAATATATGTTGTTTTTGATAGGGCAAATAAGAAGTTATGCGGGTCTGCTAAAATAAAAATTGAATTGGTGAATTTAAGTATTATTATCATAAAAGCTCCGAAAAAAGTGACAATAATAAAAAGCCCCAGCATTATTCCCATTGCGCTTGGAAGAAAATGAAGTAAAAAAGTGCTAAAAGGCTGTTTTTCTAAAGTTGCAAAATATTCTTTATCGTTATCGGTGATTTTTAATATATAAATCAGCAATACTCCGATGCTTAAATAAAACAGTTTTTCAAAAATAAATGAAACGATGCTTATTACCGGATATGCTTGTATAAGAGTCAAAATTGAAAACAGTATAATAACGAACAGAAATTTTTTAATTTCGGCTATTGTCAAAAACGTATATTTAAAAACGTCTTTCATATTTTTCCTTTTTGGTAGAATTTTAACAAAAAAGGTTTAATTTGTGTGCAATATTTGGAATTATAGGGAAGATTGACATTAAAAAAATTGAATATTCATTAGATTTGATGCATAATAGGGGAAAGGATTTTGATTCAATAAAAAAAACTTCCAATGCGGTTTTCGGATTTAACAGGCTGGCCATAGAAAATATAGATACAAATATACAGCCTCTTGTTTTAGGTAAAAAAATGTTTGTATTTAACGGGGAAATATATAACTATAAAAATCTTATTAAAGATTACAATTTAAAAGCACAGACAGAAATCGAAGTTATTGCGTCTTTATGGAATAAGTTCGGAGTGGAGTTTGTAAAAAAACTCGACGGTATGTTTGCTATTGCAATATACGACAAAAAACTTTATCTTTTTAGAGACGAGTTCGGTAAAAAACCTCTTTATTTTACAAAAAACGGTATTTTTGCAAGTGAAATTAAAGCTATATTGCCTTTTTTTGAAAAAAAGCTGAATTTACAGGCTCTTAGTGAATATCTGGCATATAATTCTTCACTGGCTCCAAACACCATATATGAAGGTATATATAAGCTGCCGGCAGGCTGCTATTTTGACGGAGAAATAAAAAGATGGCACGATTTTAATAGAATTGAGAATGGAGAATGGAAAATTGAGAATTGTATTATTGAGATTGAAAAACTTTTAACAAATTCTGTTGAAAAAAGGCTTATGGGTGAGGTTGAGGTCGGTTCACTTCTAAGCGGTGGGGTTGACAGCAGTCTGATTGCCGCGATAATGTCAAAACAAAGAAAAATAAAGACATTCAGTATCGGTTACGACGGATACGAAAACTATGACGAAAGAAGATATGCGAAATTAACAGCCGAACATATCGGAAGCGAACATTATGAGGTGAATTATACAAAACAGAACTTTTTTGATGAATTTGAAAACGTGCTTTTTTCCATGGACGAACCTATAGCCGACAGCAGTTTTTTCCCTGCTAATTTTTTAGCTAAACATATTCCTTTAAAAGTAGTATTAAGCGGAGAGGGGAGCGATGAACTGTTTTTGGGATACAGAAGATATAATGAATATCTGGGTTTTTTCGATGCATATCTTCCGAATAAAAAATGGCTTAAAAAATATCTTGAAAGACATCCGGAAGATATCAAAGAATGGGAAATATTCAGGAGGTTTTTTGCCGATGAGGTTGTTTTCAGAGGGATTAACGAAACTTTTTATCAAAGACAGATAAACAGAGTTTTGAAAAAAAATGCGTATGAAGTTGATTATAAAAGATTTGTAAAGGGATGGGGGAGTTTTGATTTTACTTATTTCGATTTGAAAGTATGGATAGGCGAAGTGCTTTTAATGAAACTTGATAAAATGTTTATGGCTAATACAATTGAAGCCAGAAGTCCTTTTTTAGACAAAAATCTGGTAAACTTCGTTTTTTCTCTGCCGGAAAATATCAGAGGCAAAAATAAATGGATTGTTAAAGAAATAGCAAAAAAACATGTTCCTATAGAAATTGTAAACAGAAGGAAAAAAGGTTTTGCTTTTCCTTTTTTAGAATGGCTCAAAGAAGAAAACGAATTAAGAGTCATTATTGACGTAAACAGAGAAACTAAAATTTTTAATGAGGAATATCTTAAAGAAATAATAAAAACAGGTCACAAAAGATACAAACAGCATCTTTGGACGCTGTATCTTTTCAGCCGTTTTGTAAAAAAGGAATTTTTATGAAATTTAAAATAAACAAGTATTTAATAGATGATATTGAAAACAAAGACCATCCGAGCGATTTTGAAGTAGTGAGCGATTATTCCATACTGATATTAAGACTGCCTTTTATAGATAAAGAAGCTGTTGAAGTGGTTTCATATGCGTTTTTGATAAAAGACGGCAAGGTTTATAAATACGACAGAAAAACTAAAGAATTTGAAATGCTTGGCACATTCAGCGATCTTTATGATTATCTCGATACGAGAATAGATAAAATTTTGGCTAAAATCAGTAAACTGCACATAGCTATTGCAAAAATGGAAGATGAACTTTATGAAAATGATATGCCTGTTGATTTTTCAAATAACTGGCTTAAATTTAAAAAAGAGCTTGTATTGATAGAAAGGCTTATGGGACATTCATTAATAGCGTTTGAGAGATTTATAAAATATTACAAAAACAGTATTGACGAACTTGCATTTAAAGATTTAGCCGAGCATATCGACAGGGCTTTCAGGTTTTCGAAAAATGCAATTGAAAAACTGGATTATTTATATGAATTTTTTAAAGCAAAGCAGGATGAAAAGATGAATAATATAATGTTTATTTTAACGATTCTTTCGGCCATATTCTTACCGCTGACATTGATAACTGGATTTTTCGGGATGAATACGGGAGGGCTTCCTTTTACCCAGGATCCGAGCGGAACGCTTAAAGCCATAGGGATTTCCCTTCTTTTTGAAGTGCCTTTTGTGTTTTTTATATGGAAAATGATGAAAAGTTAAAGGGAAATTTAAGACTCCCTGTACAGCATATACGGATTTCTCTGATTCGTAGGCATTATGTCGATATACTGAATGTTTACGTGAGGCGGAGTATTTAATGCACATATTATTGTATTTGCAATATCCTCAGCGCTTAAAGGCGTAAATCCTTCATAAACTTTTTTTGCCTTTTTCTTGTCACCTTTAAATCTTACGTTTGAAAATTCAGTTTCAACTGCTCCGGGTGCAATGTTTGTGACTTTTATATTTGTTCCGTATGCATCGATATTCATACTGTCATTCAGAGAATGTAGTGCCGCTTTTGTAGCACAGTATACATTACCGCCTGTGTATGCAGTTTTACCCGCGACGGAGCCTAAATTTACTATATGCCCTTCATTTCTTTCTTTCATGTGTCTGAATATCGGTTTTGTTACGTAAAGGACCCCTTTGATGTTTGTGTCAATCATTATGTCCCAGTCTTCGGGATTTCCTTCATCGATCGGTTCAAGTCCTAAAGCCAGCCCGGCGTTGTTAATAAGAATATCTATGTGTGTTATTTGTAAAATTTCTTTGATTGTCTGTGTTACGGCTTCTTTATCTCTCACGTCAAAAGTAAATGTAAGAGTCTGTACTTCAAGGGTGTTTTTTAGTTCATTGAGTTTTTTTTCATCTCTTCCGGTTAAAATCAGATTTACACCCATGTTGTTTAACGCTTTTGCCGTTGCTTTGCCTATTCCCGAGGTGGCTCCCGTAATTAACGCAATTTTGCCTTCTATGAAATTCATTACCATTCCTTTATATTTTTATTAGGTATTATTTGTACATAAAAAGAAAACGGTTTGTTTTCTTTTGCTTTTTTTTCTTCTGATGTGGTCATATATGTCTGATAGTATATCCAACCGGTTAAAGTTTTGTTTTTTTCATATATTCCGTAATCACTGCCTGTCCATAAAAATGTAGAAAAATTTTTATTTAATACTTTTCCTGTAACTTTTGCTTTACACAGATATCTTCCGCTTTTATAATCCCAAATCACAATATTTTCCGGATCAATTTTCAATGGTGAAATATCTTTGTTTTTGATGTCCTGATTCAATATGTCTTGATTTAAAATTTCTTCTGCCAATGTAATTGCGTCTTTGTCGTCACAAATTACTCCCGGTTTTTTAGAAGAATTAAAGTTTAAATTACAGCCGCTTAATAAGAATGCAATAATTAAAAATCCCCCGATTTTCTTTTTCATCCATTTCTCCTTTTTTAAAAAATTATAACAAATAAGTAAATAAAAAATAGAAAGAAATTGCTTATATTTATAGTGTCTGACACTATTATTTGAATGGTGGAGATGTGGGGAATCGAACCCCAGTCCAGAAGTAGAGTACCCTAAGCGTCTACACGCTTAGTCCGTTGATTATACTGCAACTCCAGGCTCAGCGGACAAAGCCTTGACGGAGTTGAGGGGTGTTATTGTTTCGGATGTTCTCCCACACCCGAAGGAGAACCTCCTATCCGCACTTTACTCTCTCTCCAAGGTGGCGGAAGGCCTTAGTGGAGAGAGGCGCCCGAAACTACTTAATTAAGCAGCAGCTCTAGCTACTGCTGGGCTGTAATTTGTATTATTTGCTGCGTTTATTTTTTTTGGGCCGTTTTAGCGCTTACCCAGGCGCGCGTGCAGCTTAGGGCTTTCTACCCCTGTCGAAATCCATGTCATCCCCGGGAGATTCTCATTAAGAACCACCCGCGAATGACTGTTGTAATAATATCAAATTTTCCTTAAAAAATCAAGATTTGTTTAAGAAAACTTTAAGATATTAATATTGTATTATTTTACTAATCTTTATTGACAAATTCCGGCGTTTTATAAAATTTATGGACTATTTTGGCAATAATTAAAATTAAAAGCCAGGCAAACTCCATTGTTAAAATAGTATGGCTTAAAAAATGATCTCCGATTAACATTTTGTACAGTCCCATTGCCCATCCTACACTTAATCCCAGTATTAATGCTAAAAATTTGTTTCTTCTGTTTTCAAATAAAAAAAAGAGGCTAAGCAGTGCAAAGCCGCCACTTGCATGGCCTGCCGGCCAGCATTTGATTTTAGATTTATGAAAATTTTTGGGATAGTGTTGCCATACATATGTTTTTGGATATACTCCTCCGTATTCTATTCTGTTTTTAGGGCACGGCATATTAGTTTCTTTTTTTAAAAACCCAATAAATACAGGGACTATAATAGCGGATAAAATCACAATCAAAATGCCTTTTTTATAAGGTTTGAATTTGGGGATGAAAAAGGCGACTAAAAATCCGATAGCAACAAGTATTAATAATTTTTTTATGCCATCGTAAAAAATAAACTTCCAAGGCTGTGCATCTCTGTTTAAAATCCATGAATGCGTATGAAAATTATAAAATATATTTTGGGTTTTTTCATCTACATTTGTAAATGCGAAAAACAGTATAGTAATGATAATAATAATTACCGTAATCAAAATCTGTTTATTAATATCTGGTTTCACCGTAACACTTTCTTTTAAAATATTAAAAATCTATTAAAAATATTATTTTTTAGAAAATATTTGTTATTTAATAAAAACTAAGCAGAATTTTGCCAGATATTTATTAATTTTTAATTAAAATAAAGGAATAATAAAAAGAGGAGAAGATTAAATATTGATTTCTTCTTTGATGATCTTTGCTATTGAGGATATTTTTTTTATTTTTTCGGAATTGCTGATATCTTCAAGCAGAACTTTTACAAATGCGCTTCCGACAATAACGCCGTCAACGCCTTGAGATTTTTCTCGTGCAGTTTTTTCGTTTACACCGAAACCGATATATAACGGCGTGTCTGTAATCTCTTTTATAGTTTTTATGATTTCGCTCAAATCTTCCTGTTTTTCCGCACCGGTTATACCGGCATAGGCTACCATATATATAAATTCTTTAGGGTTTTTTAAAATTTGTTTAATTCTTTCTTTGCTGTCTGTCGGGGCGACGAATGAGATTAAAGGGAATTTGTCTTCGTAAATTACTGCTTCTTCATAGGGTAAATCAGGAATTATAAAACCTTTAACCCCGTATTCTTCTGCTTTTTGAGTCATAAAGTCATAGCCTTTGTGATAGAAGTTGTTAAAGTATCCCATCCAGTAGGTGTCAAGGTTTTTTGCTATTTGTTCAGTTACATAGAAGGTGTCTTGAATTTTGTAACCCTTTTCAAGAGCTCTTTTGTTTACTTCTTGAATAATAGGGCCGTCTGCAACGGGGTCAGAAAAAGGAAGCCCAAGTTCGATTCCGTCAACACCGTTTTCTTTTAATGAATAAATCAGATCAACGGTAAAATTTTTATCGGGATAGCCGGTTGTTATATATGCAATTAATTTTTTCATGCCAAACCTTTGGTATAATTAAGTTTATGAAATTATAGCAAAGGAAGCGAATGAAAAATACGCTAAACAAGCTTTATAAAAAAGAAAAACTTACAATGATTACGGCATATGATGCGTTATTTGCGAAAATTTTTGATGATATTGCTGATATTATTTTGGTAGGCGACAGTTTAAATATGAGCTTTTTAGGAGAAAGCGATACTTTAAATGCTACTGTAGACCAGATGATATATCATACCCGTGCCGTATGTAACGGAGCAAAAAAAGCGTATATCGTATGTGATATGCCGTTTGGCAGTTATATAACACCTCAAAAAGCTCTTGAAAACGCCGTAAGAATTTACAAAGAGACAAAAGCCGATGGCGTAAAGCTTGAAGGCGGTGCAGAAAAAGCCGAGCAAGTAAAGCTTTTAACTGACAACGCAATTGCGGTAGTGGGGCATATCGGGCTTATGCCGCAGTTTAGCCGAAGCGAAGGCGGATATATTGTAAAAGGAAAAGATGAAGATTCAAGAAAAAAACTCCTTGAAGATGCCAAAGCTATAGAAGAAGCCGGGGCGGTAATGCTGGTAATAGAAGGCGTAAAAGAAGACGTGGCGCGTGAGATTACCGAAAGCGTGAAAATACCTACTATAGGAATAGGTGCAGGAAGATATACAACCGGGCAGGTGCTGGTATGGAGTGATATGCTCGGGTTTTTTGAAGACTTTAAACCGAAATTCGTGCGCCGCTATCTAAACGGTGCGGAGCTTGTAAGAGATGCCGTAAAAAAATACGTAGATGACGTAAACAACGGAAGATTTCCGGGCGAAGAGGAAATATATTAATGAGAATTGTTGAAGTAGAAAAGGTCAGTTTCGACGAGGCTTATGAGAAATCTTTAAGGCCTCAGAATCTTGATGAATATATCGGTCAGGAGCAGATTAAAAAAAATCTTAAGGTTTTTATAGAAGCGGCAAAAAAAAGAGGCGATTCTTTGGATCATATTCTGTTTTTCGGACCTCCGGGACTAGGTAAAACAACATTGGCAAACATAATAGCAAATGAAATGGGAAGCTCTCTTAAAACCATTTCGGCTCCTATGCTTGAAAAGTCCGGCGATTTGGCTGCGATTTTAACGAACCTGGAAGACGGGGATATTTTATTTATTGACGAAATACACAGATTAAAGGCGGCAATCGAAGAGGTGCTTTATTCCGCAATGGAGGATTTTAGGCTGGATATCGTAATCGGAAGCGGTCCTGCAGCCCAGACTATTAAACTCGATGTTGCGAAATTTACCCTTATAGGTGCGACAACTAGAGCGGGAATGCTTTCTAATCCTCTTCGTGACAGGTTCGGAATGAGTTTCAGACTGAATTTTTACAATCATGAAGAACTGGCTGAAATTATACGGCTTGCAAGTCATAAATTAGATAAAGATATCGTACCCGATGCGGCTATCGAAATAGCAAAACGCTCAAGAGGGACTCCTAGAATTGCCCTAAGACTGCTTAAAAGGGTAAGGGATTTTTCTGAAATAAAAGATGAAAAAACAATTACGCATAATACGACCAAATACGCTCTTGATGAACTGGGAATCAACGAACACGGTTTTGACGAACTTGATATTAAGTTTTTAACACTTCTTGCCGATGCGAAAAAACCTTTGGGACTTTCGACAATCGCAGCGGCATTAAGTGAAGACGAGGGAACTATTGAAGAGGTTATAGAACCGTTTTTGCTGGCTAACGGGTTTATAGAAAAAACACCCAAAGGCAGGATAGCAACAAGAAAAGCATATGAAATATTAAGATTTCCTCCGGGGAGTCTTTTTTAAGGAAAAAAAATGAAATTTTTAACATTTCTGACTATAGTTGTAGGATATTTTGTGTATCTTACATACAAGCCGTATCTTTTAGATATCGCTATAGCTTCATTGATGGCGATTGCTTTTGGTAAAGTGAGCGTTTTAATAAACAGCCGTATTAACAATAAATATATTTCTTCAAGCATAGTTACATTAATATTCGCAGTTCTGATTTTCGGCCCGATATTATATTTTGTTGTAACTGCAGGGAAATTTATATCACATATTAATATTGAAGACGTAAAAAACATAATATTGAAAGCTCAGGATTTATTGAAATATTTTCCTGATTTTATTGCAAACAGGGTTCATGAATATATTAATCCTGACAATATTGCACAATTATATAATACTATAGCGCCTATAGTGGGAACATTGACTGCGAAAAGCGCAGTGTTTATTAAAGACGCTTTTTTAATTGTAATCTTTTTCTTTTTTGCCACTTTATATGGAAAAGAGATTATGAATTTTTTTAAAAAAATAATCCCGCTTGAAGAAAATCAGCTGGAAAAACTATTTTTTGGTACCAGCGAAGTTATGAGTGTTGTTTTTTATTCTACCGTTTTTACTGCTATTTTAGAAGGGATATTATTTGGAATAATAGCCAAATTTTACGGGTTTAATTTCTTTTTCTTTACAATAATGTATGCATTTTCATCATTAATTCCCGTTATAGGGGGAGTTATTATGTGGGGACCGGTAAGTTTATATTTATATTCCGTAGGTAATACCACAGGAGCTATAGTAGTTGCGTTATATTCAATTGTAGTTATTTCTATAGTAGCTGATACTTTTGTAAAACCGATGATTATAGAGTTTGTGAAAAAAACATTTGAAGCTGATACGGAGCTTAATTCACTTCTGATATTCTTCTCAATTGTAGCGGGACTTTCATCTTTTGGGCTTTGGGGTATTATTATAGGACCTGCGGTAACAGCCATGTTTATCTCAATATTACGCTTTTATGAAAAGATTTAGTCATATACGCTCAAGTTTTTTAAAAAAAACAATTAAAAAACTTGACATTTTATTTTTAATGTTGTATAATCTCACTGTCAAAAATCAAAAAAGAGTGCCAAAATGAACGAAAAAGTTGAGTTAGTTTTAAATCAGTTAATACAGGTTTACTTAAATAAAAGTGAGCCTCTTAGCTCAACTAAATTAAAAGAAATAGCGAATTTGCCTTTTTCGGCTTCGAGTATTAGAAGTTATCTGAAAAAACTCGAAGAAAACGAACTGGTAAGAAAAGAGCATTTTTCGAGCGGTTCGTATCCGAGTATTAAGGCAATGAAAACATTTTGGCGTAAAAATTTAAAAGATCGTACAATTGACACCAGTGATCTTGAGAATGTCTCTGAAGAATTAGATATATACGTTATGATTGAGATGTTTGAAAACCAGTTGCTTGTTGACGTATACAATCTTAATAATAAATTTATAATTTTAGAATTTGAAAAAGATGAGGTTGTGTTTAAATTCGACAATAATTTATATACTTTTTTTCAGTCTGTAAAAGGTATGCTTTTAGATGAACTTAAAAAATATCTTTTACATTTAGGACTGGAAAAAGAATATACAAAATTAAAAAGCCTTTACAAATATCAGTCTTTTAATAAACAGTTTATATATAAAGAAAATATTGATTCCAGTATATTTGAAGGTTATAAATTCGACCTGTTTCCTAAAGGAATAAGTTTTATTAATGAATACCTTGTATTCAGAACTATTCAAAATGAACATAAACAGTATAAACATATACTGTTAATAGGAAATATCTATACGGATTTTTTCGAAGTAATCAAACCCGTGAAAGGAGGGGAATAAATGAGCAAAAAAAAGCACCATGATAAACATCATGAAAAACACGAAGAAAAAGAGACTCAGGTTGATGTAGAAGCTCTGCAAAAACAAAATGAAGAGCTTCAGGCTAAACTTGACGAAGCCTTAAGGGCTTACGCAAAATGCGAAAACGACAAAAAACTTCTTCAAAAAGAAGCTGACAGCGCAATAGAATACGCATATGAAAAATTTGCAAAAGATCTGTTGCCGGTGGTTGATTCACTTGAGCTTGCAATAGCGCATTCAGGTGATATTGAAGATAAAGCCGAGGCGTTTGACAAACTTCTTGAAGGAGTTGAACTGACTCTTAAAAAACTGCTTGATACTTTCAAAAACCACGGTATCGAGCAGGTTGAACATGATGAGT
>Ga0256843_1003106_pt1 | contig 11689 bp, 10 predicted proteins | sample AlvinellametaG_FD_191572 | JGI IMG/M metagenome (GOLD analysis project Ga0256843, IMG submission 191572) | Pompeii worm associated microbial communities from hydrothermal vent at the East Pacific Rise, Pacific Ocean - Alvinella | ecosystem: Host-associated > Annelida > Integument > Unclassified ... | reverse complement strand
TGTAGCACCCACTGCGATGTAAGTTTCAATAAGCTCTTTTTGTATTTCAGTTTCTCTTTTAAATCTCTCAATTGAAAGTGTAAAAGTATTTAGAGCATTTCCTATAATCATACCACCAATAGGGATAAATTCATTTGGTTTTGTAGAGATTAGACCTGTGAGGACTACTATTGATAAAATAATAGTTGTAGCTAAAAATATAGTAAGAAATGGGATTATGAAATTAGTTTCTACCCTTTTTTTAGCTATATAGCTAGAATAAAGTATCATCAAAAATAAAACACCACTTAAAACAAATAGATTTTCAATTTTAAAAATATAAATTAAAAAATATCCAAGTGCTAAAAGTTGTAAAAATGCACGAATTGAGTTTATGATTAGTTGTTTTTCTATCCCAAGATTTGCTTTGTAAGCATAAATTAGAGGAATTAAAACTAAAATAAAACTTATTAAAAACGAATAATTCACATCTATCCTTTTTTTAGCGAATTATATAAAAAAAAAGAGAATTTATCTCATCAATTCTTTTAGATGAGGAAAATCTCCTTGTAAAGTAAGTAAAAAATTGTAAATATCATTAATTTGTTTTTTTGTTAGTTTTTTATTGCAGTTATCCCATGCTTCTATTTTTATAGCTTGTTTTAAATCATAAGTTCTAGCATCGTGAAAATATGGTGCTGTTAGGTTTATATTTCTTAAAGTTGGAACTTTATATACACATTTGTCTTTTGGATTGTGAGTGATAGCATATCTATCATCATAGCAGTTACCAAATTTATGATAAACTCCTGCTTTTGCAAATTTACCTCCACCAATATTTTCTCCATCATGACATTTTATACATCCTACTGATTTGAAAAGTTTATATCCATTCATTTCAGATTTTGTAAGTGTAGTTTTATGTTCTAAATATTTATCAAATTTACAATTAGGAGTAGTTAAGAAATATTCAAAAGTAGCTACAGCATCTTTAAAGTCATTGTAAGTAAAATGATTTTTGTAATATACATTTGCAAAAAGTTGTTTATAAGGAGGTTTGTTTATGATTGCTTCTACTTTTTTATCAGTCATTCCCATCTCCACAGGATTATGAATAGGTCCATCGATTTGGTCTTTTAAATCTTTTGCTCTTCCATTCCAAAATTGTCTAAAATTATATACAGCATTTAAAACAGTAGGAGATTGCACACTACCTTTTTTGCCATATACACCGATTGATACAGGTCTCATATCAGCCCATCCAACCATTGGATTGTGACAATTTCTACATGACACTCTACCATCTGCTGAGAATTGGAAATCAAAAAATAGTTTCATTCCTAGTTTTGCTTTTGCTTTATTTACCATTACATCATTTATAGGAGTGATTGGCGTATAAGCGAATATGTTAGTCAAAATGAATAAAATAAAGAATAATTTTTTCATCATACAAGCCTTTTTGCTTAATTATACTACTTTTTGATGATAAATATATGAATTATAGTAGGCTTATAGTATAATTTTAATAAAAAAAGGTTTTTAAATGAAAATATTTAAAACAACAGATAATAATTTTGAAAATGAATTTAATGAAATACTTTCAAGAGGTGCTATGGATATAGATAATGTAGCACCTATTGTAAAAAATATTTTAGATGAAGTAAAAAATGAGGGTGATGTAGCTCTTGTTAGACATATTTCTAAGTTTGATAAATGGGAGCCAAAAAGTGGTGAAGATTTAAAAATATCTACTGAAGAGATGGCAAAAGCTTATGAAAATATTGATGAAAAACTTAAAAAAGCTCTAAATCTTGCATATAATAGAATTAAATCATATCATGAAAAACAACTTCCAAAATCTTGGCTTGATTTTGAAGAAAATGGAACAATTCTTGGTCAAAAAGTAACTGCTGTTGAAAAAGCAGGTGTTTATGTGCCAGGTGGAAAAGCATTTTATCCATCATCTCTTTTAATGAATGTAATTCCAGCGATTGTAGCAGGGGTAAAAGATATTATCGTTACAACTCCTGTGATTGAAAATAAACCAAACGAACTACTTTTAGCTGCTTGTCATCTATGTGGTGTGGATAAAGTATATAAAGTAGGAGGAGCTAGTGCAATAGCAGCTATGGCTTATGGGACTGAGACTATAGAGAAAGTAGATGTAATTACGGGTCCAGGAAATATATTTGTAGCTACAGCTAAAAAAATGGTATATGGTGAAGTAAATATTGATATGATAGCAGGGCCAAGTGAGATTGGGATTTTAGCTGATGAGAGTGCTAAGCCAAACTATATGGCGATTGATTTACTTTCTCAAGCAGAGCATGATGAAATGGCAAGTAGTATAATGATAACTACTTCTGAAAAGCTTGCTAAAGAAACAGAAAAAGAGATATATAGATTTTTAAATGAACTTGAAAGAAAAGAGATAGCTGAAAAATCAATAGAAGAAAGAGGAGCTATAATAATTGCTGAAAATATGGATGAAGCGATATCTTTAATGAATAAAATAGCACCAGAGCATTTAGAGATTGTAACAACAAATCCATTTGAACTTTTACCAAAAATCAAAAATGCAGGAGCAATTTTCCTTGGAGAAAACACACCTGAACCTATAGGGGATTATATAGCTGGACCAAACCATACTTTACCTACAGGTGGAAGTGCGAAATTTTATAGTCCATTAAATGTAGAAATATTTATGAAAAAATCTTCTATTATTTCATTTAGCAAACAAGCTATTTTAGATATGGGTGAAGATTGTGCTATTTTAGCTAAGACTGAGATGCTAACAGCTCATCAAAAATCAGTTCTTGAGAGGCTTAAATGAATTTAATTATTTTATTAAGTATTGCAATTATAGCTATAATTTTAGTTATAGTTGCTGTTTTAATTATCATAAAAAAACCACAACCAAAAACACAAAGTAAAAAAAGTGCACCTGTTACAAAAAATTATATTGATTTTGATGATTTGATGGATATAGTAAAAAATCCGAATACATCATCAGAAAAATTATTAGAAACTTTGAAAATATTTAATAATAATTTTGTTATTGATAGTGAAAATGAACAAAAATATTTAATTTTTTTAAGTAGAATTTTAACACATAAAAATGTTAGTAAAGATGTTTTTCAATATTTTCATAAAGATTTAAAAAGTAAAAATAAAAATTATAAAATAGAATTAGAAGCTATTGAAAGAAAAGCATTAGGATAAGAGATTAAACTCTATCTCTTAATCCAAGTGCAGAAATTGTTTCGCTATATTTTGCAAAATCTTTTTTTCTAAGGTATCTCATAAGTCTTCTTCTTTGACCTACTAATTTTAATAGACCTAGTCTTGAAGAGTGATCTTTTTTGTGTTCTTTTAAGTGAGCAGTTAATTCGTTGATTCTTTCTGTTAAAAGAGCGATTTGAACCGCTGGACTTCCTGTATCTTTCGCATCGTTAGCAAATTTAGAAATAATTTCTTGTTTTTTCGCCTGATCTAAAGCCATAATTGCCTCCTGATTGGTATTTAAATTTTCCACTAATAAAGTGAACTTGAAATTATATCATATATTTTATATATTGTAGATAATTTTATTATAATTTTATAAAAAAAGGTATTTGTGTTGAGAATAAGTATAATTTTTGTATTTTTTGTATTTTTACATGCATCTTTTGATAAACAATGGAAAATTATTTTACATTTAAATCATTCTTTTGATAAATTAAATTCAAAATTTTATCTTTCATATCCAGATATTAATGCTACAAAAGAATTAAATTTAGATATAAAGCAAATTAAAAGTTTAAATAAAGAATTTATTTGTAAGTTTCCTTATAGATATAAATTTTTAAGGCAATATTATAAATTACCTTATTTTGATTTAAATAGATGTAATAACTTACAAAAATTTCTAAAGAAATTTAAAAATAATAATCAATTAGGAGTGATATTTACATCAGCATTGAGAGATTATCCCCAGTCTTCTTTTGGACATATTATGCTGATTTTTATAAATAAAAACAATTTATTAAATTCAAATATAGTTCATTTTTATGCTAAAACAAGGCAAGAAAAATTTATAAAATATGCATATGATGGATTAGTAGGAAATTTTGATGCTACTTTTGAGCAAGATACATTATCTAATAAAATAAAGTTTTATAATAATTTACAACAAAGAACAATGTTTCTTTATTACCTAAATTATTCAGATAAACAAGTAAAAAATTTATTATTACATTTATATGAATTGAAAAGTTTTAAAGCAAAATATTATTTTTTGGATTACAATTGTGCATCAGGTTTACTTGATTTATTAAAAACTATAGATTCAAATATTGATGATAGTTATATATTAATTTCTTTGCCTATTGATACATTAAAAACTTTAAAATCTCATATTAATAATATAAAAATATTATTACCTTTAAATCAACAAGTTATATTATTATTGCAAAAAATGGATTATCAGCAACAAAGACTATTTTTATTGAATGTAGAAAATAAATATAAAAAAGATATCAACAAATTACCAGATATAGTAAAAGAGGCATTACAAAAATATTATATCTATAAATATAGTAGAGCCTCTGTATATAGGCAATATAGTAAATTTAAAAAAGTAAAGTATAAGAAAACACCATTAGATACATCAAGTATTATAGACCCTTTGCATGCAATTCAACCAACAGAAATTCAAACTTATTATTCATCAGATGGATTAATATTTGATGTTCGTCCTTTTAATATAGATAAATTTGATTATCAAAATAACTTAGTTAATGAATTTACTTATAAATTATTTGATTTTCAATTTTTATATCATCAAAAATTACAATTAGAAAAATTAGATATTGCATATAGTGAAAGTTTGAATAAGATATATTATCCATATTTTATTCCTATTAGTTGGAGAATATATTTAGGGTTAAATAAAGAAAATATTGAACATAAATTAGCATTTGATTATGAATTAGGAATTGGACAAACATTTCAAAAATATTTAATATTTAATTATTTTGTATCTATTGGAGTGAATGCAGGTGCATATAAAAGTGTATTTATAAAACCAGAAATTAATCTTATGTATTATCTCAAAGATATAAAATTGTATGACAACTATTTTATCAAATCTAATGGATATTATAAAAATATTATAGGGAGTTCAATTAAAATCGATGATTATAAAGGATTTTTGATTCAATATATAAAAGATAATAATATCAAACAATTTAGAGTAGGGTTTTATATAAGTTTTTAAATAAAACCGAAAAAAGTTATCGGTTTTATTGTTGTTGACATCTATCAACACATTTATCATAATCAGATGTTCCAAATATACCACCATTATATTTATCAGCACCTAAACATGTAGCACTACATTTCCAGAATAATGCTTTTTTTGTATTACCATTTTTACATTCTGTATTTGCTGTATAGCAGTATGATTGACATTTACTTTTATCATCAAAAAATCCTTTTGTTGATTTATAATTACAAGCATTTAGACATTTTTGAAGCATAGGATTACATCTACTGTCTTTTTGTCTTGAAATACTAACATTAGAGTTATATTGTCTAATTGCTTTATTTGCTACATCAATTAATGCATCTGCTATATTTGTATTAGAAGATAAATATTTAGTATAGACATTTGTAACTTTATGACAACCAAAGAAAGTACATTTATCAAGATAAGCTTTTACTTTACCACCTGATAAAATAAAATTATTATTTACTTTTGAATTTTCAATTTTTAAGTGTAGATTATATCCTACAAAAAACGCATTAGAAAGAGTTTTTTTACATTCTAATCTTATTTTTCCAATAGGTCTATCTAATTTATCAATATTACCAAACCAATCCCATGATGATGTAGAACATACACTATCTAATTGATTATTATAAACTAATTGTTTTTTATAATAATTAAATAGTTTATTATCTAATGCAGAGATTTTTACAGGTAAGTTAATTTTTAGTTTTTTTAACTCAGAAACTGAAAAACTATTTTTATTTATCATATTTGATAATCTCTTATTTGCATAGTTTATCAATGATTTATCATGTGAATATTCTTTGTAGATAGCAATTATTTTATTTATATTTTTTGTAGATATTGTTTTTGATATTTTATTTTTTCTTATGTCGTTTATAAAAATACTATTTTTATATTTTTTTTCTAAAGCATTTAGTGTTGGTATAGATAAAGTATTTAATTTATTGATAATTGCTTGTTTTAGAGCATTTTTTAAATTCACATTTGTTTCTTTGTTGTATAGAGTTATTAAGGTATCTATATCTTTATGTGTTTTTAAAGTTTTTAATAGATTTAATTTTTTTTGTTTTAATTTATTTATTTGAGTAATACCATTAGATATTGTTTTTTTACAATAATTAGGACTATTTGAGAATATACTACAAGGTGTTTCTTTTGAAATAATATTATAATTAGTTGGTGTGTATGATACATTTAATAAATCAGCAATTTGTTGGTCTAAGTTTTTTACTTCATATAATGAGTCAAATTGTTTGTTATATAAATTTAATATATTTTTTCTATCGATATTATATTTATTTAACCATGTAAGTTGATATTCTTTAAATTTATCTTTATCAAATACACATTTATTAGCATGAGGAAAACCAGATAATATAGGGTATATACCAAAACTGATTGCCCCTTCTATCACATTTACTAAGACAGCTTCACCTAGATGAGTTGTTTCTTCTTTTCCAAAAAAATGTTGGTCACATTTATAAGTGGATTTAGAAAAAAATACATCATATTCTTCTTTATATACTTTTGGTGCATTAACTAATTGTAAATTATCAAGCCTAAAACCTAAAGATTTTATATTGGCATATAAGTTAGTGTCAAATTGTTTTTTATTTTCATCAAATTTCACATATAAAGGGTGTCTTACAGTAAATTTTTCTTGATTTGTGCTATTCACATCAGGATTAGATGCGCAACCTACAAATAATATTACACTAGAAGATATTAGTATAGTATTTATATTTTTCATCTACTACTCCTTTTGATAATTTTAACTTAATATTATAATAAAAAATCTTTTTTATTTGCAAATTGAAATTATTGTGATATACTTCCATCACCAAAACGGTGAGTAACCGATATTTTAAAATTTGATATGAAATCAAATAATATATTCTTCAATAAAGAACTACTAGAAAATATTATCTACTTACCGACAGGTAAATCAAACAATATGAATTACAAACAAAAACAACTTAACATACTATAATTCATACAATATTTAAGGAAAAATATGACATTTAAAGAATTTAATTTAAGACAAGAATTACAAAAAGCAATCGACGTAGCTGGATTTACAGAGCCAAGTCCTATCCAAGAATTAGCAATCCCAGTGGTTTTAGAGGGAAGAGATGTAGTAGGACAAGCACATACAGGTACAGGAAAAACAGCAGCTTTTGGATTACCTATTTTAAATAAATTAGAACTAGATGGAAGTGTAGAAGCAGTAATAATCGTTCCAACTAGAGAATTAGCAACACAAGTAAGTGATGAAATTTTCAGATTTGGAAAATTTTTAGGTATTAATACAGCTACAGTTTATGGTGGTACTAGTTATTCAAGACAACTTAAACATATAGAAAAAGCTAGTGTAATAGTAGCTACTCCTGGTAGATTTTTAGATTTATTAAGAGGTGGAAAAATCGATATCGCACCAAAATATGTAGTATTAGATGAAGCAGATGAAATGCTTGATATGGGATTTTTAGATGATATTAAAGAAATCTTTACATTTATGCCAAGTGATAGACAAACATTACTTTTTAGTGCGACTATGCCACAAGCTATTAAAGATTTAGCAAATAGAATTTTAAATAATCCAGAATTTATTACAATTACAAAAAATGAAGTAACAAATTCTAAAATTTCTCAAAGTTTTTATGTAGTAGAAGAAAAAGAAAGAGATGATGCACTTTTAAGACTTCTTGATTTTAAAAACCCAACAAAAGCAATTGTTTTTTGTAGAATGAAAAGTGAAGTTGATAGAGTAACTACTATGCTAGTATCTCAAGGATATGCAGCTAAAGGACTTCATGGTGATATGGAACAAAGACAAAGAGAAGAAACTATTAGAGCATTCAAAAGAGATTTAGAAATCTTAGTAGCGACAGATGTAGCTGCAAGAGGGTTAGATGTAAATGATGTAAGTCATGTATTTAATTACCATATTCCTTTTGATAGTGAAAGTTATGTTCATAGAATCGGAAGAACAGGAAGAGCAGGAAAAGAGGGTGTTGCAGTATCTATCGTAACTCCAGCTGAATTTAGAAGCTTACTTAAAATTCAAAAATCAGTAGGAAGTAAACTTATTGCAAAAGAGATTCCTACTATTTCAGAAGTAAAAGGTAAAAAAGGTAATGAGTTAATCGAAAAAATCGAAAAAACTGACGTAAGTGAAACAGCTATTGATTTAATTGAACAACTTAAAGAAGAATATGATATTTCGACAATTGCTTATAAACTTGCTACTTTACTTCAAGATGAAATGAGTATCAATGGAAATGAAAAAATTGGAAAAAGTAAAGCTGAAATCGAAAGAATTGAAAAAAGAGCAATGAATGATAAATCTCCATCAAGAGGTAGAGGAGGAAGAAGAAGATCTTCAAACTCTAGAGGAAGAAATTCATCAAGAGGAAACTCTTCAAGAAATAGAAGAAGATAATTTCTTCTATTTTTTTTTCTAAAATCTACAATATTTCTACTATTTCAAACAATCACATATTTTATATATAAATTAATTTAAGGATATTTTGTAAGGTATTAAAAATAGGTTAAAAAGAATAACCTATATTTGTAACTAAAGAGTATGTAGATGAACTATCAAGTTGTTTTGATAAATCTAATGAAACAGATGTTTTTTTATTTATTGAATATTGAGTAAAACATCCTATATATGAATTCCAATCACTTGAGTCATAAGCTGAATTTTCTGTATACATGTAAGGTGATACATAAAATTTCTTTATCATTTTTCCAGCTTCAACTGTTATAGTATCTTTATCATTTGTACCACTTTCACCATATATTTTATGTTTTTCTGATAGTGAAAATGCCCATGATGATGAATAATAAGTTGCTTTTAATTTTAAAGCATAATCTGTTTGTGAATTATAAGAAGTGGCAAAATATGTTTTTAAACCCACTTTTATTTTTGTATTTGATGATATAAAATGTTTATAATATAATGATAATATAGAATCATTACTTTTTGAATCTTGCATAGAATAATAATAACTTAATGAAAAAGTTTTATTATATGCCATAATACTTGTTAATAATAATGAATCATCAGATGATGAATAGTGGTCATATTCATATCCAGCAGATATATTGAATTTTATTTTATCTTTTTTGATTAATTGAGATTGTGAACAACCATATTTATTTACAGTGTCTAAAAAAGGAGTATTCGGACACATATCTTGTGTATCCGGTACTCCATCTAAGTCACTGTCTAAAACAGCTGCATTTAAAGATATTAGTAACACTCCTAATAATGCAATTTTCTTCATCATTATACCTTATTTATCGTTATCATCATGATCATTATCACTTGATTCATGATCCATATCTGGTAATTCGTGGTCCATATCTTCTCTTTCATGGTCCATATCTTCTCTTTCATGGTCTATATCCATTTCATGATCCATCATCTCCCCTTTGTGCTCTTCTACTTCGTTATCCATTTTCTCCGCCATTTCCCCTCTGTGTTGTTCCATGTTTGCTTTTTGAGTTTCAAGTCCATGACTCATCTCTTCTTGATGTTTTTTCATTTCTCCAACACCATTTTGAAGTTTATGTTGCATCTCTTCTCTTTGAGCATCAAGTTTTTCTTTTGTTTGTTGAATAGCTAATATAGCTTGTTCTCTTTCTTGAGCATTCATATTTCTAATTTGCTCTTTTAATTGATTCATTTGTTCTACTCTTTCTTGAGTTGGTAGATTTTGAATCTCCTGAATTTTTGTTTCAATGTCTGCTGTACTTAATGCAAATAAGTTACTTACAAGTCCTAATCCAATCATTCCTAATACAATCTTTTTCATCGTATCTCCTTTATGTTTTTTTGTTTTGTTGATGAAAGTATAATAAAGAAGTGTAAATAAAATGTTAATTGTATGTTAATGATTTGTTAAATGTTTTAAATTTAATGAAATTGTTGTACCTTTGTTTATTTCTGAAGAGATTTTTATATCTATTTTAAGTTCATCTGCTAGTTTTTTGACGATATGCATACCTATTCCAATACCTCTTTCATTTTCTTTATAGAATCTATTAAATACTTTTGAAGGATTTTTTATACCTATTCCTGTATCTTGTATATATAAAATGTTGTTTTTTATATATATATGTATAGAACCATTTTTTTTGTTATATTTAAATGCATTGCTAATAAGATTTTCAATTATTGATTCGAAACTATTTTTGTTTGTATTTATTATTAAATTTGCTTCGTTTTTAAATTTAATAGTTGGATAATTTATTGAATAAAATTTCAACTTTTCATCTATTATATTTTTTATATTGAAGGTTTCTTTTTGATTTGGATTGTTATTCAAAAAAGTTTTTAAATTTTTTTGATAATTTAGAAGCATATTTATATTTTGATTTAATTTTTCAATTCTTTTATTTTCACCTATCTCTTTTTTTAATAAGTATAGATTTAATTTTAAAGTAGATAGGGGAGTATTGAAGTCGTGTAAAATATCTTTTATAAAAATTTCATTTATTTTATATGCTTCTTTTAGTGGAATAAATAAAAATAATGAAAATATTATAGATAAAATAAAAATTATTACTAATTCAATAAAAAATTTTTTTAATATATTTTTTTTAAGTTTTGATAATTTTTGTTCATAATATTTTTTATCTATAGATAGTTTTAAATAATATTTTTTTAAATAGTTAAAACCAAATAACATATAGAGTTCATTATGTTTTTCTACTAATGTAAAAGGTTTTATTTTTGTTTTTTGTTTATTTATAAATGATGTTTTTACATTTTGACAGTTTAATTTGTATGAACAAATTTCTAATTGTTTTTTTATATCGTCTTTTATAAAATATTTATATTCTTTATAAGAATAATCATTAATAATAGCAATAAAAACTAATTGTAATGTAAAAAATGTAAAAAAACTGATGAATAAAAACTTTTTTTCAAACTTCAAGAATATATCCTTCCCCTCTGATGTTTTTAATATCAAAGCCTAATTTTTTTAGTTTATTTATATGTACTCTCAAAGAAGCATCATTATAATCTACAATATCTAAAAGTTCTGATTTTGGAGTTATATTATTTTTATGTTGTATTAATAAATCTAAAATAGATTTTAAAACTCCACCGATAGATATTATTTGATTATTTTCTCTAAGTTCTTTTGTTTTTGGATTGTAAGTAAATTTTCCTATTTTTATATCTTCATTTAGTTGATTATATTTTGCTTGTATTCTAAGTAGTAATTCTTCTACTTCAAAAGGTTTTTTTATATAATCTTGTGCACCTATTTTAAATGCTTTTGACATAGTAGATAAATCAGTCATAGCAGAGATATATATAGTTGGTGTATTATCATCTGCTTTTTTTAGATTTTTTAATACTTCAAATCCATTTTCATCTGGTAAATTTATATCAAAAATATATAAATCATATTTATT
>Ga0256843_1003104_pt1 | contig 11694 bp, 7 predicted proteins | sample AlvinellametaG_FD_191572 | JGI IMG/M metagenome (GOLD analysis project Ga0256843, IMG submission 191572) | Pompeii worm associated microbial communities from hydrothermal vent at the East Pacific Rise, Pacific Ocean - Alvinella | ecosystem: Host-associated > Annelida > Integument > Unclassified ... | reverse complement strand
TTAGATAATAATGATACTTTATTTGCTATACAATATACAAATATAAATGAAAATTTACCATTTAGTATATTTATCTCAAATGATGATTATAAATCGATAAAAATTTTTAAACCTTTTATAAAATTTAATACAAAAATTACCCCTACTCTAAATTATTACACAGATGACAAACATCAAATTGTATTTGATATAAACTATAATTATTCAAAAAGTTTTGCTTTAGAGCTTGATAACTACCTAAATATAGATATAGACCTAATTACAAAAGGGATAAAAACATCTTTTACAAAACATTTAATAAATGAAAGCTATCTTACATTACAATTTGATTATCTAAAAAACAACAAAATTGTAACTACACAAATAGATAGCCTAAAAGATGCTTCACACGAACTAATTGAAACTTTTGATTACAATTTTTATGTAGATAAAACTGTAAAAAAAACTATCAAACTATCAAAAACATTTCATTTAAGTAAATATTTTTATTATTTTCCTATCTCTATAAGAAAAGAAAATATCTATTTTCAAAAAAACTTTTATACACTAAATTCAACTAACTTTTATGAAAATGTATATGGAATGAAACTTGATACTCTATTTTTTTACAAATTTAATTTACCTATTACTTTAAAATACATCTATAACGATTTTAATAAAAAAAAGGTATTTAATTTAACACTTGGAGTTGATTTTTAGTATAATATCAATATAATTTAGCATAAAGGAAAATTGATGTTATCTAAAAGAATCAACAAACTAAGCCCATCTCTAACAATCGCTATTAGCCAAAAAGCAAGAGAATTAAAAGCTGAAGGTAAAGATGTATTAGCATTTAGTGCAGGAGAGCCTGACTTTGATACACCTGCAAAAATAAAAGAAGCTGCTATCAAAGCTATAAATGAAGGATTTACTAAATATACAGCAGTACAAGGAATCCCTGAACTTCTTGAAGCGATCCAAACAAAACTAAAAAAAGAAAATAATTTAGACTATAACACAGATGAAATCGTAGTAAGCAATGGTGCAAAACAATCACTTTTTAATATCTTCGCAGCTATTTTAGATGAAGATGATGAAGTAATTATCCCTGCACCTTACTGGGTAACATATCCAGAGCTTGTAAAATATCACGATGGTGTACCTGTAACAATAGAAACATTTGAAGATACTGGATTTAAAATTACACCTGAAATGCTTAAAAAAGCTATCACACCTAAAACAAAAGCTTTAATTTTAACTACTCCAAGTAATCCAACTGGAGCTGTTTATTCAAAAAGTGAACTTGAAGCATTAGCTGAAGTTTTAAAAGATACAAATATTTTAGTAATTAGTGATGAAATGTATGAAAAACTTGTATATGGTGAAACTTTTTATGCAACTGCTTCAATCAGCGAAGATATGTTAAAAAGAACAATCACTGTAAATGGACTTTCTAAAAGTGTAGCAATGACTGGTTGGAGATTTGGGTACTGTGCTTCTAAAATACCTGAACTAAACAAAGCTATGGTAAAACTTCAAAGCCAAGCAACATCAAATATCAATTCAATCACTCAAAAAGCAGCAATTCCAGCATTACTAGGTGAAGTTGATGAAGAAGTTGAAATGATGAGAAAAGCTTTTGAAGAAAGAATGAACTTTGTATATGAAGAATTTAACAAAATTGAAGGGCTTAGTGCTGCTAAACCAACTGGGGCATTTTATATTTTTGTAAATCACAAAGATATTGAAAATGACTCTATGAAATTTGCACTTGAACTTTTAGATAAAGAAGGTGTAGCTGTAGTTCCTGGTATTGGATTTGGAAGTGAAGGATATTTTAGATTTAGTTTTGCTACAAGTTTAGATATTTTAGATGAAGGAATCAAAAGAATTAAAAAATTTGTGGAGAATTATAAATGATAAAACATATAGTGATATTCAAAGTAAACGATAAATCAAAAATCGAAGAAGCAAAAAATCAAATTTTATCTTTAAAAGATAAAATCCCTGAAATTATCGATATTGAAGTATTTAGCGATATAGGATATGATGAAAATGCTAGTGATTTTGGGCTAATTACTACTTTTAATAATATAGAAGATTTAGATATATATGCAAAACATCCAGACCATTTAGAGGTAATTAAATTTATCAAAACTATTGCAACTGAAAGAAGAGCAATAGATTACAAGGTATAAAATGAATTTTACTAAAATTATAGCAGGTATTGTAATAGCAGGAGGAATCAGTGCTATTACTATCCCTATAATTTATTCTAAACAAATAAATAAAGCTATACAAATAGAAAAACAAAACTTATCTCACTATAAAATAGATATAAAAGAATTATCAAATAAAGATAGTTTTATAAAAACTAATAGAAAATATATTTTAACTATAAAAGATATTACTCCTATAGTATTAGAGATAGATAATTCAATAAATCATAATGATTTAAAAACATTAAAAGAAAACTTTGATAACACTAAATTTTTAATCACAATTAATCTAACAAAATATCCTATTTATCATAAAGATGCTATAAAAATAGATCTATTTTCATTAAATAACTATTTAACTAATACAATGAAAACAGATAAATTTGGTAAACAACTTTTAGAATTTATAAAAAACAAAGGAATTGAAGCTATATTAGATATAAATAATCTAAATATCGCAAAAGCTAAAATCAAAGATATAAATCTTAATATTTCAGAAAAAAAAGAAGCTTTAAACTTTCAATTAAATAAAGCATATATTGATTTTAATAAAAACATAAAAACCAATATAAACAAAATATCTTTAAAAATGAGTGATAAAACATCTAGTTTTGATATATCAATGCTTGATTTTAAAGATAATTTAAATAGAAAATCTTTATTTAACTACAAAGAAATTACAACTATCAAAAATATAAATTATACTTATAATGATACTATATCAAACATTTCTTTTAATCTAAAAAATATAGATTCCAATACAAAAGTATCTAGTATAGTATCGAATCTAAATACTTTTAATAATATAAATATCAAAAATATATCTTTAAATAAAAATAAAGATAATATTAATATAGATGATTTTAGATTTAATTTACAACTTTTAAAACTTGATTTAACAAGTATAAAAAAACTATATCTTAGTAGTACAAATGCAAATCAAAATGAAATTATTAAAAATAGTTTAACTTTACTAAACAAAGGTTTTCAGCTAAAACTTAATCCTATTTCGATAAACAAAGCTACTTTAAAAATAGACAATCAAACAACAACGATTGATAAAATAGATTTAAAATTAGATGCTGTTTTAAACAAAAACAATATAACTACTTCAAACTTAAATGAATTAGAAAAATATGTAAATACAACATTAAATATTACAACAACACAAAAAAATATAGATTTATTAACAAATCTAAATCCAATGACTGCTATATACTTAGCAATGGTTATAAAAAAAGATAAAAATAATATAAATATTAATTTATCTTATAAAAATGGGAAAATATATTCAAATGGAAAACAATTATTCTAAAATGGATAGAAGGAAATTTCTAAAAGCATCATTAGTAGGTGCATCACTATTATCTCCAAATCTTCTATTTGGAAATGATAAAAAACATAAATACCATTTTATTATGCCTCCTAAACCATTTGAATATTATATAAAAGAGGGAAAACAAAAAGGGGGTAAAATATTACTAATTGGTGGTATTCACGGAAATGAAGAAGGTGGATATAAAGCTAGTGATATTTTAATAGATACTGATATAAAAAAAGGTGTTTTAGCTATTCTTCCAAGAAGTAATCCTGAATCTATTTTCACAGATTTAAGAGGTTATAATGGAGATATGAATAGAAAATTTGCTAATTTATCCCCTAAAGATAGTGATTATTATAAAATAAATTCTATTAAAAACTTTATTAATGACTTTAAACCTGATGTTATTTTATCACTTCATGATGGTTATGGATTTTATGCGAAACATCATAATCAATGGGGTGAATGTATTGTTATTGATGAATGGCAATATAATAATTTAGAATTAGGGAAAATAGCATCTTTTGTAAGTGAAAATTTGAAAAAGCAAGGATTTAATATACCTGTAAATAACACAAAAACTTTCCAAAAAAATTCCCATCACAAAGAACAAAGAAAATCTCTTACTTATTATAGTTTACAAAACCACAATATTCCAGCATTTTGTATAGAAGGGAGCAAACAAACTTCTCTAAAAAGAAAAGTACAAGTGCATCTATTTGCTCTTGCAAAGTTTTTTGAAATTTATAATGTAGAAATAGAACCTACATTTAATCATATTTTATCAAATATAGATAAATACTTATTACCAAAAAAAACTCAAGTTTTAGTTACGATAGGAAATGAAAAAAAATTAATATCTAATACAACAACTCTTCATATTCCAAAAGGAAAAGAAATAAAATTTAATATTAATAATAACAGAGGTGGAGGAGTGATTGCAAAAGGGATTAATGTAAATTATAAATCATTCTACTATAGACATAACATTAATTTTCATGTACAAAATGATTCTAATACACAATTTTTTATTAAAATAAAAGGATAACTTTTGAAAAAATTTTTTAAATATTATGCAAAATATTACAAAGACTATAAAAAGCAGTTTTTTTTCGCTTTTATAGGAATGGTCTTAGTAGCAGGTGCTAGTAGTGCTACAGCATATCTAATAAAACCTGTTTTAGATAAAATATTTATAGCTCATGATGAAAAAATGTTATATATTTTACCTATTTTTATAATTATAGCTTACTTATCAAAAGGGATAGGAAGTTTTTTAGAAAGTTATTTTATAGGGTATATTGGTTTAGATATTATTCGTAGAATTAGAGATGATTTATTAAATCATATTTTAAAACTTGATTTAAATTTTTTCCATAAAATTCATAGTGGTGAATTAATGAGCAGACTTATAAATGATATAGATAGAATCAAACAAGCTGTATCAAATCAATTTGCTACTTTAATAAAAGAAACTTTAACTGCACTTGGATTATTAGGGGTAGTTATTTATCAAAGTCCAAAATTAGCCTTTTTTGCTTTAGTTATTTTGCCTTTAATTATATATCCAGTAACTATTCTATCTAAAAAAATGAAAAAAATCTCTAAAAAATCACAAGAAAAAAATAGTGATATAAATTCCCATTTAAGTGAAATTTTTACAAATATTGAAGGAATTAAATCATATAATGCAATAAATTATGAATTAGATAGATTTAAAAAATTTAATTTAGAGTTTTTTAAGATAAATCTAAAAGCTATAAAAAACAATAATATGTTAGTTCCAATTATGGAAACTTTTTCAGCATCGGCTGCTGCTATAGTTATATTTGTAGGGGGAAAAGAAGTTATTGCTGGAGATATGAGTGTTGGTTCTTTTTTCTCTTTTTTAACAGCACTTTTTATGCTTACAGATCCAATTAGAAGAATATCTCTTATAATAAATAAATTTCAAGATGCTATAGCAGCTCATGAAAGATTAGTTGAGCTAAAAAACACTCTTCCATCTATAGAATATGGAAAAGAAACTTTAAAATCTATAAACTCTATAGAGTTTAAAAATGTATCTTTAAAATATGAAGATAAAATAGCTTTAAATAATATCTCTTTTAATGCTAAAAAAGGAGAAATTATTGGACTTGTTGGTGATAGTGGTGGTGGAAAAAGTTCTGTTATAAATTTAATCTTAAGATTTTATCATCCTAATGAAGGTAAAATATTATTTAATAATACTGATATAGAAAAAATATCCCTTCTATCTATTAGAGATAATATAGCTGTAGTTACACAAAGAGTATATATTTTCAATGATTCAATCGCAGCAAATATAGCTTATGGAAAAGAGATAAATGAAGAAAAAATAAAAGAAGCATTACAAAAAGCTAATTTACTTGAATTTGTTGAAAATTTAGATGATGGGATATGGACTATTTTAAATGAAAATGGAACAAATTTAAGTGGTGGACAAAGACAAAGAATAGCTATAGCTAGAGCTTTATATCTAAATCCAAGTGTTTTAATATTAGATGAAGCTACAAGTGCTTTAGATAATAAAAGTGAAGCAAAAATAATGGAAACAATACATCATCTTTCAAAAGATTTAATTATTTTTATTATCGCTCATAGATTAAACACTATCAAAAATAGCAATAAAATTTTATTATTTAAAGAAGGTCAAATCTTATGTGAAGGTTCACAAGAAGAGTTAATAAATAACTGTAATGAATTTAATAAATTATATAAAGGACATTAAATGAAAAAAATGATTTTACCAATAATAGGCTTATTATTTACACTAAATGCAAATGAAATTAATTATACACAACAAATAAATGAATTAAGAAATAAAAAATTATCATCAGTTGATGCTTATAAATTAGCAAATGCCTATTACCATAGACATTTAACTTATACAGATTACCAAAAGGCACTAAAATATTTTAAAATAGCAAAAACTAAAAAAAGCTATTACTATTTAGCACAAATGTATCAAAAAGGTTTAGGTGTAAATAAAAATTTAGAAAAAGCTATACATTATTATAAATTATCAAATACAAAAGAAGCAAAATATGAATTAGCAAAATTATATTTATATAATAAACATATCTTAAAACAACCAAGAACAGCTCTAAGTCTTCTAAAAAAAAGTGCCAAAGCTGGTTATGATAAAGCTCAATTATTATTAGGAAAGTTGTATTTAACAAATAATAATTTAGTAGATAAAGACTTACATAAAGCCTCTAAATGGATCTATTTATCAGCTGAAAAAGGAAATCAAGAAGCTATTAAAATATGGGACAAAGAAAAATTATATAAATATTTTAAATAATTATAATAATTCTCTTGCTTCTTTAAATTTAAATTTTTTCACAAATTCTTTGATTTTATTTATCAAAGAGTTATCTTCTTTAAAATCATATTTATCTATCTCTTCCATTATTTCTTTTACATTTTTAGGTCTTTTTGAATCTAAAGCTGTTTTTAATTTATCTAACAAATCATTTTTTGTTTTTTCATCTATCTCTTTTTTTTGAGTATTATCTTCAAGATTTACAAGACCACTCTCTTCTATCTCTTTAATAACTTTTTTGAACTCTTCATAAAATTCAGGTAACAAATCTTTATTTAATGTATCATTTATCTCTTTTGATATTTCAAATAATTTCTTAGCACCTGCACTTCCACTAATACCTTTTATCGTATGAATAGTAAGTTTGAATTTATCATCATCCATCTCTTCTAATTTCACATCTTTATATTCATATAAACCTTTTAAAACATTTTTAAATATCTTTTCATTACCCATTACAAGATTTAAGGCATATTCTTTATCTATATGTTCAAATTCAGGTATTTTTTTATTTTCTAATTCAGTTTTATCATTGTGCTTTACTTCTGTTTTTTCTACTTTTTTAGATAAAAATTGAAGTAATGTAGAATACAATTCTTCTACATTTATAGGTTTATTTAAATGTTTATTCATTCCAGCTTTTTTAGTCTTTTCAATATCCTCTTTCATTGCATTTGCAGTAAGAGCTACAATAGGAATTTTAGAATCCAATTCTCTAATCAATTTAGTAGCTTCATATCCATCCATTATAGGCATTTGTAAATCCATCAAAATCAGTTCATATTTATTTGATTTAAACTTATCTACAGCCTCTTGTCCATTATTTGCTATATCTATAATTATTCCACTATCTTCTAAAAGACCTAAAATAATCTCTTGATTTGTTTTATTATCTTCTGTAAGTAATATTTTACTACCTTTTAAAGTAGTGATATCAGCTTTTAGACTCTCTTCAGATTTTGTTTTTTTCATCTCTTTTAATCTTTTAGTTCCAAGTAAAACATCACTTAATGTATCATTTAGTACAGATGGATCTACAGGTTTTGGAATAAAATATTCAATACCCATATCTTTTGCTTTTGACATTAAATTTTCATTTTCATAAGCACTAATTAATATAATATGAGCATCTTGTAATGCTTTTATATGTTCTGCAGTTTCTAAACCATTCATTTGTGGCATATTCCAATCCATTAATACCACATCAAATTTTTCTTCTTTTGCAAGTTTTATGGCTTCAAGTCCATTAATAGCTACATTTACTTCAAATCCAAATCTATTCATTAATTCAGCTAATATCTCTCTCCAACTTTTTGAATCATCTACAATTAAGGCTTTTTTACCTCTAAATATAGTAAATTCTCTATCATCTGGTTTTTTGATAAGTTCTATTTCAAATTTAAAACAACTTCCAAGACCATATACACTCTCAACCCAAATTTCACCATTCATTTTTTCAACTAATTGTTTTGAAATAGCAAGTCCAAGACCTGTACCACCATATTTTCTAGTTGTAGATGTATCTGCTTGTGAAAATGATTTAAACAATTTAGCTTGTTGTTCTTTTGTAAGTCCTATTCCTGTATCACATACTTCAAATCTAACTCTATTTTCACCAGCTTTTACTACTTTTAAACTAACTTTTCCTTCATCTGTAAATTTGATTGAATTTGTAAGTAAATTTGTAATAATTTGAGATACTCTAAGAGGATCTCCATAAAACTTTTTACCTAAAGATATATCATAATCTATAATAAGTTCTAATCCTTTGTCATGTGCTTTAAATTCCAGTACATTAGTAACATTTTCAATAGCTTTAAACAAATCAAAATCGATTTTTTCTATATTTAATTTACCTGCTTCAATTTTAGAAAAATCTAAAATATCATTAATAATACCTAAAAGTGATTTAGCACTTCCATCAATTTTTTCTATATATTCTCTTTGTTTTTCTTTTAAATCTGTTTGAAGTACTAAATGTGCCATACCTATAATTCCATTCATAGGAGTTCTAATCTCATGTGACATATTAGCTAAAAATTCTGATTTACTTTTTGTACTTTCTTCTGCTTTTTCTTTTGCAATTTCAAGTTCTTCTTTGATTTTTTCTATTTCAGTAATATTTGTAAGCACAGTTGTCGTTAATTCTTTACCTTCAAATTTAAATTTATGAGCTTTTATAGTAAAAATATATTCTTTATTATTTCTAATAATTAATGCTTTTTGAGTTTCATCTGGATGAGATAATATATAATCTATCCATTTTTCTCCATCCATGATTTTATAAATATATCCTTCTCTTCTTTCAAAACTATCACAAATACAATCTCCATATTTTTTCATATATTCTTCAATATCTTTTACATCAAAAAAATCTAAAAATGCTTTATTTACTGTTTTCATTGTTTTACCATCACCAGTAACTACTATATTATATTGTGAATCCATAATAGCATGTAGATATTGTTTTTGTTCTTCTACCGCTTTTGTTCTTTCCTTTACACGATGGTCTAAATTTTGGATATTATCTTCAATAGTTTCTATCATTTTATTAAATTCATTTGATAAAACACCTATTTCATCATTTCTTTTAATTTCACTTCTAACACTATAATCACCTTTTGTAACTTTTAGTGCCATATCAGACAGAGTTGAAATTGGTTTTAAAAGATTTCTAAGTAAAATAAAACTATATATTCCACCTAAAACCAATAATATTAATGAAACAAGTATCATAAATTTTTTTATTTCATTTGATGATTCTTTAAAATCATTTACATATACAGATGAAGCTACATACCAATGAAGCTCTGGAATATATCTAACCCAAGATATTTTATCATATACATAATCACCTTTATCTGTAGGTTTATCCCATTTATAATATAAAGGAGTATGTGTTTTAGCGGCTTTTACTAAATCATTAAATAAATATGTGTTTTTACCCGGATTTTTTAATTTTGAGAAGTTCTTACCATTTATATTACTATTTGGATGGATCAGCATATTACCTTTATCATCAAAAATATACATATATCCTGTTTTTCCTATTTTAGTATTGATTACAATATCTTTTAATTTTAATAAAAGTTCATTTTTTATTTTTGATATTTCTTTGTCTATATCATCAATATATACTCCAGTCCCTACTACAAACTTCCAATCAGGAAAATCTTTTACATATGTTAATTTTTCATAAGGAGTATTATCGCTACTATTTTTTTTCCACCAATAACTAATAAATCCTTCCCCTTTTTTACGAGCAAGCTCTACCATAGGAGGGATGATTAGCTCCCCTTTTACATCTCTTACATTAGACATATCTCTACCCTGAAGATATGGATGAGAAATCAATACATTTTTATAATTCACAATAAAAAAGTAATTATTATGGTCATATCTTATTTTTCTTACTAAATTTATAGTTTCATTTAAAAGTTGTTGTTTTAATACTGAATAATATTCACCTGTACCAATAATCCAATCAAATGGTTTAAATTTAAATACATAACTTATTTTATCTTCTACTTTTCCTGTTTTTGGGTTTTCCCATTTATATTTTACAATTCCGCTCCCTTTTTCTTTACAAACCTCTACAAATTTTCTAATAAAATATACTCCATCTTTATCTGTTAAATCCACTAAATTTTTACCATCTAATGAAGGTAAAATAGGATGCATAATTGTTGTAGTCCCTTTATTTATAAAAAAATAACCAGTCCCACCATTGTATCTATAAATTTTAATATAATTTTTAATCTCTTCTTTTAACTGTTTTTCACTCATTTTATTTTTATTTTGATTATAAAAATCAAGTAGATTGCTTTTAAATTCATCTGCTCTTTTTTTTAGAACTTTACCTATATATTCTGGTTTTGATTCTTGATATTTAGTTTCTACGATAGAAAAAACACTTTCGGTAAGATTTTTTAATTCTTTTTTATGGAGTTGTAAAGAATATTGTTTAAAATTAGACAAATCATTTGATACACTTTTTGTTATTGTTACTATTTTATCCAATACTTCTTTTGCATTTTTTTCTTCTAATTTTTGAACAATATCATCTACTTTTGGCATTACAAAAAGAGATATACTAAGTGTATATACCACAATAACACTAATAACAACAAACATTGCTTTAAAAAAAATATTTGATTTCATTAGAAACTCTTTTTTCTTAAATTACTCTAAAAATAGTATATTAATATACTCCCCTTTTTTGTAGTAATTCAAATCATTTTTATTTATTATAACTCTTTTTAGTTTAAAGTTAACTTAATTTTCAATCGCTTAACACAAAAATTAAATTAGATTATTTTTTTATTTTCATTTTAAGAATCCAAAAAATACCTATAATAATAGTAAAAATAGTTATATAATTTTCATATTGTTTTACTAATACTTCATCTTCTCCTACTACATATCCTATCATCGTAACTAATCCTACCCAAAATAAAGATGAAGCAAACACATAACTAATCATTTTTATGATATTCATTTTACTAATTCCAGCAAAAATAGCACTATAAGGTCTAATTCCTGGCATAAAAAATATAAAAAATCCTGAATGTTTATCAAATGTAGTTTTTAATTTTTCTTTTTTTTCTGGTTTTATAAAAGATAATATTTTATCACCAAAATAATAGTTCATAATAGCACCAAAAACCTGACCTAATGCCCCACTAGCTAATACTAAAACTAAATTCATCTCCCCTTTAAAAGCCAAATATCCAGCAGGTACAAGCACTATCTCCATAGCAAAAGGAATAATTGAATTTTGAATAGCCATCAAAATAAATATCCCAATATATCCAAGCTCCATT
>Ga0256843_1003102_pt1 | contig 11697 bp, 12 predicted proteins | sample AlvinellametaG_FD_191572 | JGI IMG/M metagenome (GOLD analysis project Ga0256843, IMG submission 191572) | Pompeii worm associated microbial communities from hydrothermal vent at the East Pacific Rise, Pacific Ocean - Alvinella | ecosystem: Host-associated > Annelida > Integument > Unclassified ... | reverse complement strand
CTGTGCATAGGTTCTTAGCAGTGCTGGAAGTATTTTCTTACTTACAAGACCCGTTATCATTAAAACATCTGCCTGTCTTGGTGTTGGCGTCGGAAGATACCCATAACGTTCCCAGTCATAACGAGGCCCCATAGCTGCTGCCATCTCTAGTGAGCAACACCCAGTACAGAAGTGTGCCATCCAGAGTGACTCACTCTTTGCATAGTCAAAAAAATCTAGTATTTTTAGCATTATTTTCCCTCTTTTTCTTGGAGTTCTAACTCTCTCATAGCTAAGGATATAGCTATCGCCATAACAAGCACAAAAATACTTGCTACCATTGATGCTTTTCTATCTAAGCCAAATACAAACAGAGCAACAAAAAGTGCCGTCATATCTGCAACTATAAACATAATCGCATACACAAAAAAGCCAAAGTTTGCCTTTTTAGGTGTTGATGCGGAAGCAGGAAGTCCACACTCAAAGTGTTCATTTTTAATGGCACTTGGAGCGTAAGGTGCAAGTGCTACTCCTAAAAAATAGAGTAAAAATACCGCAGTACTCACCCCTAAACCATAAATAAAAAAAGTCTCTATCATCATCAATCCCCTTGTCTCTCTATCTTTTTCATAGCCATTATAGCAGCCATAACAATAGGATAGTTCGTCGGTGCAGCCGTAAGCATAGGCTGTGTTGCTATCTGCATCGACATGATGTTATAAACACTCTGGGAACTCTCTATCATAAGCCCTATGATGTTTATCATCTCACCTGTCTCATTACCGCCTACAATTTGCCCACCTATAATCTGTCCACCATGACGAGTTGCAATAAGTTTTACAAACTGTTTTTGTGCACCTGGAATTGTCGCAGGGTGTCTGTTCATTCCACTAAAAGTACCTACAACTACATCCATACCCGCTTCATTTGCTTCATCTTCAGTTACTCCAGCAGAGGAGAAAGCTGTTTTTCCTATCATCGTTGAAAAAATCGCAATAGTTCCACTAAAACCTTTAATATACTCTAGTCCATAGAGTGAACTTCCTGCAACACGCCCCTCAGAAGAGGAAGTTGATGCGAGCATAACTTTCGATGGTACTTTGGTGATAAAAGCCCGTCTTGCACTACAATCACCCACAGCAAAAATATCATGGTTCTCAGTTCGCATATACTCATCTACCCAGATACCCCCATAGTGACCAAGAGATATACCTACTTTTTGGGCTAATTCAGTATTTGGCTTATAACCTGTCGCTAAAATAACAACTTCTGCATCAACTACTCTTGTACTTTTAAGTTTTACAGCATTGACAATATTATCACCATTTTTATCTATGATTTCTGTAACTCTGTCACTTCCTATAAACTCTATCTTATGCTCTTTTAAAATAGATTCTGCTTGAGTAGCTATTTCTGAGTCAAAAGCACCTTTGAGTATATGTTTACTTCCACCTACTACTGTTACTTTTTTACCACTTGAAGCGAGTTCCATCGCCATCTCTATACCGATAAAACCAGTTCCAACAACAACTATCTTCTCTTTATCTTCTATATAAGCTTTTGCTTTATCTATAAGCTCTTTATTTTTGGCTACTGTAAAAACACCATCAAGAGCAAGAGCATGACGAAGAGACTGATGCACAAAAGGCTTCGAGCCTGTTGCAAAAACAAGCTTATCAAAAGAGATGGCCTCACTATTCGTAAAAGCAATTTTATCTTTAAGGTCTATATCTCTAACTTCACCTAAACGAGTAGAGATACCCATCTCTACTGCTGCTCCACAAGAGGCAACATCCTTATCACTACACCCTAAAGTCTCTCCAAATATATAAGGAATAGCACAAGGGACTAACTGTGTTTCAAACTCTCGTATCACGAGGACTTCTTTTTGAGGATAATTCATCTTAGCAGTAACAGCAGTTACCCCACCAGCAGGACCTCCACCTATTACTAAAATATCACAACTTATTTTTTGCATTTACAATCCTTCATATATTTATATTTTATCACTTTTCACTTGAATAGTTGCTCACTATTAATAACTTCATTTGATATATCATTTCTATTTTCTAAAAGGTAACAATTAAAAAAAAAGATAAAGTTTTGACTAAGTTCTCCTTCAAATTCAGTCTATCATTACATCAAAGATGCTAAACTATAAGTAAATGTTATGATATAAAATAAACAAATAAGATATATAATTATGAATGATTCCCTTCTTTTAGCTTCTTTAATGGTAACTGGGTTAGTTATCCTTCTACCCCTTCTTTTTCATCTCACAAAGTATCTAGGTGCGTCAAGTGATAATATCCGAAAAAATGAACCTGTTGAGGGTGGAATTCGTCATACACATAAAGATGCCTTTGATAGTTTTAATGTAAAGTTTTTTTTAGTAGGTATTATCTTTTTGATTTTTGATGTAGAGGTTCTTTTTATGTTTCCTTGGGCACTTAACTTAAGAGAGTTTGGGATGTTTGGGCTTGTTGAGATGTTTGTTTTTTTAGGGCTTCTTATTGGTGGGCTAATCTATGTATATAAATCAGGGGTACTCAAATGGACGTAAGCAATAGCCATCTTCTTGATGATGCAGTAGTCACTACCAAACTTGATGCAGTCATAGACTGGGGACGTGAAGCTTCTTTATGGCCTTTTGTTTTTGGAACAGCTTGTTGTGCCATCGAGTTTATGGCAACAGCTGCGAGTCGTTATGACATCTCTCGTTTTGGGGCAGAGGTACTTCGCTTTTCTCCTCGCCATGCAGACCTACTTATAGTTGCGGGAACGATAAGCTACAAACAAGCACCCATCTTAAAACAGATTTGGGATCAGATGCCAGAGCCTAAATGGTGTGTGGCAGTGGGAGCCTGTGCTTCAACAGGTGGCTTTTATGACAACTACACAACACTTCAAGGTATTGATGAAATTATTCCTGTTGATATTTATGTCGCTGGTTGTCCTCCTCGTCCAGAGGCTATACTTGATGCGGTTATGGATATTCAAAGACAACTGAAACGTGAAGCGAAATTTGAAGTGAGAAATGGCGACTTTCAAGGGAAACTTGATGATGTCTAGTATACTTATAGAAAATTACAAGCTCTTTGAAACGATAAAAAAGGCAAAAGAGGAGCTTGGATTTACACTACTTCTTGACATAACCTGCATCGATAATCTCCACAAATCACACCCAAAAAGTAGTAGATTTGAACTTCTCTATATTTTAAGAAATGACACTTTTGATAAAACACTTCTTTATAAGGTAGCAGTTGCACACCCAGAAGTTGGAGTAGAAACAATTCGTACACTTTTTGCATCGGCTGATTGGGCAGAGAGAGAGGTTTTTGACCAGTATGGCATCGAGTTTAAAGGGCATCAAATGCTTAAACGAATTCTAAATCATAACGAATTTGTTGGACATCCGCTCAGAAAAGATTACACCATTACAAAAGGTCAACTCTGCACTACAAGTCAAGACCTTATGGATGAGATGCAACCACTTCTCAATGAGAGAGAACTTGATATGAACAGAGACTCTTTAATGGTTGTCAACCTTGGACCCTCACACCCTGCAAGTCATGGAACCATTAGAACACTTGCTGCTTTAGATGGGGAAAAAATAGTTGCGGCTGCTTGTGAAATAGGCTACTTACATCGTGGTTTTGAGAAATCCTGTGAGAACCATAACTATAACCAGATTATTCCCTATACTGACCGCCTAAACTACTGTTCTGCACTGATGAACAATATCGCTTTTGCTAAAACAGTTGAAGAGATGCTCGACATCACACTCCCAGATAGGGGCATTTTTATACGAGTTATAGTAGGAGAACTCTCTCGCATCATTGACCACCTCGTCTGTTTGGCAGCAGGGCTTTTAGATATGGGTGCACAAACAAACTACTGGTACCTTTTCAACCCTAGAAACGATGCCTATGACTTTCTCTCAAAACTAACAGGTGCTAGACTCACTAACTCCTATATGCGTATAGGTGGTATGACTCATGATTTATATGATGGTTGGGAGAGTGACTTAAAAGATGTCTTAACAAAGATAGATTTTGGAGTCACAGAGTCACTTAAAATGATACTCAAAAACAAAATCTACAACGACCGTCTTACAGATATATCTGTTGTAAGTGCTGATGATGCACGTAGCTTTGGATTTACCGGTCCAAATCTACGTGCATCAGGGGTAGCTTATGATATGAGGTTTTCAAACCCTTACTACTACTATGATAGCTTTGATTTTAATATGGTCGTAGGAAGTGTCGGTGATACCTATGACAGACTTATGGTTCGATTTGATGAGATAAATGAGTCGATGAAAATAGTACGTCAAGCTATGCAAAAAATTCCAGATGGAGATTTTAACATCAACGATAAACGCATCATTATGCCTAGTAAAGAGTGTGTTTATGGTGGCATTGAGGGTATGATGAACCAGTTTAAACTTGTAGTAGATGGAGTAAAAGTTCCAGAGGGAGAGTACTATGGCTCTTATGAAGCTGCAAATGGGGAACTTGGTTTTTTTATAGTGAGTGATGGGAGTGGAACACCCTACAAAGTAAAAGTAAGAGCACCCTCTTTTTACCATATGGCTGCTTATCCAAAAATCATAGAAAACTCCCAAGTCGCCGATGCAATTCTCACACTTGGAAGTCTGAATATTATTGCAGGGGAGATGGATAGATGAGTTTTACATTTACTCAAGAGAACCTAGAGAAGATAACCCAGTTAAAGCAACGTTATCCAAGTCCAAAAGCACTCTGTTTGCCTTCTCTCTGGATGGCTCAATACCAAGAGGGATATATATCACTTGATGCCATTGATGCAGTGAGTGAAGTAACAACACTTCCCCCTATGGAAGTTTATAGAGTTGTTACCTTTTACTCTATGTTTCATCTTAAAAAAGAGGATAAACTACAAGTAGATGTATGTAAAACGCTCTCTTGTAAACTTTGTGGAAGTGATGAGATACTCAAACATTTAAAGACAAAAAAGGGAATAAAAATCAACCATGTGGAGTGTCTTGGCTCCTGTGGTACTGCACCCGTGATGCAGATAGCTGATAGAAACTATGAAAATCTAACACAAGAGATGATTGATACAATTTTAGAGGAGTTACTATGAATGCGTGTAAAATAGTCTCCTCTAAATTTCATTTAGAAAATTCGCATACGCTTCAAGTAGCTAAAGAGCATGGTGCCTATGAGACTCTTAAAAAACTTCAAGCCTTCTCACCCACAGAAATAATCAAGATAATCAAAGAGAGTGGACTCAGAGGAAAAGGTGGTGGAGGTGCAAGTGCTGGAGATAAGTGGGAGCTTATGCCTCAAGAGTCTCACAAACCTAGCTTTTTAGCTGTGAATTGTGATGAGAGTGAACCGGGAACTTTTAAAGATAGACAAATCATCAGCTATGATCCACATCTTCTTATAGAAGGAATCCTACTCACTTGTTATGCTATAAAAGCAAAAGCAGCTTATATCTACATTCGTGGTGAGTATAAGCAGTATCAAGATATTTTACAAAATGCGATAGATGAAGCGTATGATGCAGGCTTCTTATCTGAGTGTGATATTACTATTCATCGTGGAGCAGGTGCTTACATCTGTGGTGAAAAATCTGCTCTCTTAGAGTCTATGGAGGGCAAGCGAGGGCATCCAAGACTCAAGCCAAAGAGAAAAGAGGCAGAGTGGTTTTTTGGAAACCCTACCCTAGTCAACAATGTCGAAACGATTGCGAGTGTTCCTTTTATAGTCCAAAATGGTGCAGATGCATATAGAGCCTATGGTACTGAGAAATCCCCTGGAACACTTCTCTTTGCGATGAGTGGACATATCAATAAACCGGGTGTTTATGAAGCGGAGTTTGGTACAAATATGCTTGAGTATATAGAGCATTATGGTGGTGGTATTAAAAATGGTAAAAAACTCAAGGCTATCATCCCCGGTGGTGTCTCTTGTGGTGTTTTAACAGCTAGGGAGTGTGAGGGTTTAACCCTTGATTATGAAGCTTTACGTAACATCGGGAGTTCACTTGGAACAGGTGGCATGATAGTGATGGATGAAGATACAAATATGGTAGAGGCTCTCAAAAATATCTTAGAATTTTATCATGAAGAGTCTTGTGGTCAATGTACTCCATGCCGAGAAGGAAGTGGTTGGAGTGATAAAATAGTCGGTCGTATTCTCAATGGAGAGGGAACAAAAGAGGATTTAGAGAAGCTTTTTGAGCTAGCTGATACCATGAATGGAAAAACAATCTGTGTATTTGCACCCTCTATCTCTACTGTTTTGGTCTCATTTATCACGAAATTTCGTCAAGAGTTTGAGGCGGTAGTATCATGAGTCAACTTATAAAAATCATCGTTGACACAAAAGAGTATGAAGTACTAGAGGGTTCACTACTGATAGACCTCCTTATAAAAGAGAATATTAAAGTTCCCTACTTTTGTTACCATGAGTCTCTTGGTGCAGACGGGAACTGTCGTATGTGTATGGTGGGTATAGAGGGACAAAAACGTCCTCAGATTGCTTGTGATACTTTTGTCAAAGAGGGTATGGTTGTACAGACGCAAACAGAGACCATAAAAGAAGTAAGAACGAACATTTTAGAGCTTGAACTTATCAACCACCCTGTGGATTGTCCTACTTGTGACCAAGCAGGAGAGTGTTCACTTCAAAACTTTTATATGGACTATGGACTGCATACTTCTAAAATCAGCATTACAGAGAAGGTAAAACATAACAAAGCCCTTGATTTAGGCTCAAATGTTATGCTCGATCAAGAGCGTTGTGTACTCTGTGCGAGATGTACCCGTTTTACAGATAAGATAACGCATACCCATGAGCTAGGTATAGTAGGCAGAGGCGATGATGCAAAAGTAACCACTATGCCCAATCGTCCACTTGATAATCCTTATGCAATGAATGTAGTTGACTTATGCCCTGTTGGTGCTTTAACTAGTAAAGATTTTAGATTTGCCCAACGTGTCTGGTTTTTAGAGAGTGCTGAGGGGGTTTGTCATGGATGTGCAAAAGGGTGTAGTATCTACATAGACCACAACAAACTCAAGTATAAAGATGATGTCATTTATAGATTTCGTCCTCGTAGAAATGATGTAATTAATGGCTTTTTTATCTGTGATGAGGGGCGACTCTCCTATAAAGAGCTTCAAGAGAATCGTCAGGAACTTACACTTTTAAACGGCGTAGAAATTCAAACTACTGATGCAATAAAACAGATAAAAGAGCTTCTCTTTCTCTATAAAACTAATATTGCTATCATTATTGATGCAAATCTCTACACAGAAGAGATAGAAGCTATACTAAGCTTTGCTCAGGAGATAGAAGCAAAAGTTTACGCACCTCTTGAGAGTTATGAAGATGCACTCTTTGGTGATACAATGCTCAAGAGCTCTATGCGAGCTGTAAACGCTACAACTATTACCCAACTAGGCATAGACACCTCAAGACCTGAGAGAGTAGGACTTATTCTTAACTTTAATCACCCAGAAGATTTTGCATCAGACTCTAAAATCAACTTCTTAACACATAAAAGAGACAACTCTGCACTTACACTCCCACTTGCAAGTTTTAGTGAGAGCAGTGGTTCACTCACCAACGAGGATGGCATCACACAGTTTAGCAAACAAGCTATTTTTAAAAATACTCCCCAACCAACTGTTAAAGAGTATCTAGAGAGTTTACGTTCATGAGTACTCCTACTATCATTGTAGCTCTTATAAGTTTTGTACTTGGTGCACTTTTGGCACTACTAACCATCCCTCTTCTTGTTTGGATGGAACGAAGAGTTGCATCACTCATTCAAGATAGAATAGGACCAAACCGTACAAATATCTTTGGTTTTCGTCTTGGTGGTATTGTACAATCTTTTGCAGATGTTGTAAAACTGCTCCTCAAAGAGGAGTACTACCCATCACATATAAACAAAGGGCGTTGGCTCTTTATGCTCGCACCCGTCATCACATTTGTAGCAGCACTTTTAGCCTTCATGGCGATTCCGTTTGCCGATACTCTTCTTATAGATGGTGAACTACTACGTATTCAACCTCTGCCTATTGACTTTGGAGTCTTATGGTACTTGGCTATTGGAGCGGTAGGAGTTTTAGGTGTTATCTTTGGTGGCTGGATGTCACATAACAAATATGCCCTACTTGGTGCTGCTCGTGCAGGAAGCATGGTTATCAGTTATGAGCTTCCTTTAGGTCTGAGCATACTCTCTTTTATCATCACATACAATACTCTAGATTTCAATGAGATGGTTCATTTTCAAAGTGGAACATTTTTTGGAGTTTTTCCAGCGTGGGGCATCTTCATCCAACCCCTCGCATCAATCATCCTTATTGTTACCCTCTTTGCTGAGACAAATCGTAATCCTTTTACTGTTGCTGAGGGTGAGAGTGAGATTGTAGCGGGTTATATGACAGAACATACTGCTATGAAATTTGCTATGTACTTTATGGGCGAGTATGTCGCTATGAATACAGCAAGTGCAGTCATCATCACCACACTATTTGGAGGGTATCAACTTCCTTATCTCTCTACGGAGGATTTACTTACACACTTTTCAAACTTTAGTGTGGCGTTGATGCTACTCCTGCCTCTCCTGCTTTTTATCTTTATTCGATGGATGCAGAAAAATAACCGAGTCAATGACAGAGTCTCAAATGATGGAGGAAGAGCCTTTGAGACAAAGGTTTTCACGCTTGTTTTCATTGGGATGGGAGTTTTTGTAGAGTTACTTTTACTCTACTTAACTTTTATAAGTGAGAGTGATATAGAGAAGTCTCTCTTTATTGCCGTTACTCAAGTGCTTATTTTTGTCATAAAACTTATGCTCTTTAATCTCTTTTTTGTCATTATTCGATGGACACTGCCACGATTTAGATATGACCAAGTACAGACCTTAGGATGGAAATATCTACTTCCACTCTCTCTACTCAACCTTTTTATAACAGCTATTGTAGTTGTAGGAGTCTCAATATGAGCAAAATAAAAGTAACACAAAGACCAAAAAGAGACCTCTACCATAATCTCTATCTTCCAGCTATTGCCGAGGGTTTGAAGGTGACATTTAAGCACTTTTTTACAAACCTCAACGACATCAATGCAGTAGATACGTTACGCTATCCTGAGGAGCAACCAAAGGACATTACTTCCCGTTACAGAGGTCTGCATCGTTTAACACATAGAGCAGATGGAAGTGAAGCTTGTGTAGCCTGTTTTATGTGTGCAACTGCTTGTCCCTCAAACTGTATTTTCATTGAAGCACAAGAGCGAGAGGATGGTGTTGATGAGAAGCGTCCTAAAAGCTTCTTTTTAGATACATTAGAGTGTGTGTTTTGTGGATACTGTGTTGAGGCCTGTCCTTGTGATGCAATCCGTATGGATACGGGTATTTTCTCTCTTACTGGTAGTAAACGGGAAGATTTTGTTATGGATAAAGAGCAACTTTTAAGTCATAAAGGTGTTTTTGGGGAGGAGCTTAGCTGTGCTAGATACTAACATACTTGAACAATCAATTTTTACTATTCTTACACTTTTTATGTTGGGTGGTTCTTTAGCTATGATACTTAACAAAGAGACTATCTTTTCAGCCTTTGGCTTTTTACTCTCTCAAATCGGACTCGCAGGAGTGTTTGCTATGCTTGATAATCGCTTTTTAGCTATTGCTCAGATTATGGTGAGTGTTGGTGCGATTGTCGTGCTGAGTATGCTTACTATTTTAACACTCAATGCAAAAGAGGAGAACCTACCAAAAGAACCTGCTAAGTTAGGATGGATGCTATTGAGTGCTTTTATTGTAGCACCCTTCACTTACCTACTTTTTTATGCACTCAACACGCTTCCTGCACACTTTAGCAAGATAGAGAGTATCAACTCTAAGGTGATTGGAGGATTACTCTTTAGTGAGTGGGTACTCCCTTTTGAAATCGTCTCCATTTTACTACTCAGTGCGATGATGGGGGCAATTATCATAGCAAAAAAGAGTCTTCAAGGAAAAGAATCATGAGTGCTACACCATTTTTTCTCTTAGCTTCTCTCCTTTTTAGTATAGGGCTTATAGGCGTTATAAGTCGTAGAAATCTTTTTGTTGTTTATATGTCCATAGAACTTATGCTTAGCTCTGTAAACCTTATACTAGCAACACTCTCAAAACTCTTAGGAGATGGAGGAGGTTCTGTTATGGCTCTGCTTCTTATAGCAGTTATCGCTGCTGAGGCTGCTCTCTTTTTAGCCATTATCGTACATCTTTATCGCCAAAGTAGAACGCTTGATAGTGATGCATTTAAGTTTTTAAGTAAGGAGAAGTGATGTTAAATATCATCGTAACACTCCCCTTTATTTCAGCATGTATCATTGCTCTTATCTATCTAAGTAACACACAGAAAAAACGCTATGCTCTCTACACGACACTTGGGGTAGGTTCTCTTTTTATAGTCACAACACTCTCTTTGATAACCCTTTTTGAGATACTAAGTGGTGCTCCAACCATTCATACAAAACTTTTTACATGGCTCGATATTGGTGAGTTGAACATCTCTTTTAGTTTTATGGCAGATAGGCTCAGTGTTGTGATGATTAGCTTTATCACTTTTATAGGAACACTTATCCATATCTATGCAGCAGGTTATATGAGAGATGAAGAGGGCTATGGAAAATTCTTTGCCTATTTTAACCTCTTTATGGGAAGTATGCTTCTCTTAGTTTTAGCAGATAACCCTATTATGATGTTTATAGGATGGGAGCTTGTAGGGCTTAGTTCTTATCTACTCATCGGCTTTTATCATCATGATGCAAGTAATATAAAAGCAGCGAACAAAGCTTTTATACTCAACCGTGTAGGAGATTTTGGTTTTATCATAGCTATTTCACTTCTTTTTATCTCTTTAGAGGGGTATGACTTTACTTTTGATGCTATAAAGAACCATATAGATACCCTCTCTTTTGAAATGCTCACACTTATAGGCATCTTACTATTTGTTGGAGCTATGGGAAAATCTGCACAGATTCCTCTCTATGTCTGGCTCCCTGATGCGATGGCTGGCCCTACCCCAGTTTCTGCACTTATTCATGCAGCTACTATGGTTACTGCGGGTGTTTATATGGTAGCTCGTTATAGTTTTATTTATGAAAAGATTCCAAATGTTGGTCTCTTTATAGCTACTATTGGAGCAGCTTCAGCACTTTTTGCTGCCATTATCGCTTCTTATCAGAGTGATATGAAAAAGATTCTTGCCTACTCTACTATGAGTCAACTCGGTTATATGTTTATAGCCGTAGGGTTAGGAGCTTACAGTAGTGGAATTTTTCATGTCTTTACCCACGCCTTTTTTAAAGCCCTTCTCTTCATGGGAGCAGGTGCTGTTATCATCGCTATGCATCATGAACAAAATATTTTTAAGATGGGAGGATTAAAGTCACATCTTAAAGTCACCTATATCACTATGTTTATAGCAACTTTAGCCATTAGTGGCATCCCTCCTTTTGCAGGATTTTTCTCTAAAGATGCCATACTTGTTACAGCGTATGCAACAGAGCACTATTTTATTTGGGGTATTGGTTCACTTACCGCTGGACTCACCGCTTTTTATATGTTTCGGCTCCTTTTCACTGTTTTTCATGCTTCTCCAACAACAGAGCATAAAAATCTTCACTCCCTTCCAAAAAGCATGACCTACCCTCTTATAGTCTT
>Ga0256843_1003101_pt1 | contig 11698 bp, 15 predicted proteins | sample AlvinellametaG_FD_191572 | JGI IMG/M metagenome (GOLD analysis project Ga0256843, IMG submission 191572) | Pompeii worm associated microbial communities from hydrothermal vent at the East Pacific Rise, Pacific Ocean - Alvinella | ecosystem: Host-associated > Annelida > Integument > Unclassified ... | reverse complement strand
TATATTTCGAAGAAAAATCAGAAACTTTTTTAAAGAAAAGTTCTCCTCCGCAAGGAGATACAAAGGCTCCTTTCTCATCCAGATCAACTTTTGAAATTTCAGAAATATACGCGCAACCTTGATTTTCCACTTTTGCAAATACGCTGATACTGCTCATATTTAATCCTTTTTTATATAAGATTTTTATAGTAAAAAGAAGTTTAATATTCGCTTAACAATAAAAAAACTTCTCTACGACACGAACTATGATTAATTTATCTTTAAGTAAGAAAATGCCTATAATAAAAGAAAAAGGAGAATGTCCGCAATGAAAGAAAATACACTTGGAAATATTGAGACGGAACAATTGATAAAGATGGCGGAAGATTTTTTACAAAAACAGTCTTTTGAAACCGATCATCCTTTAAGAGCAGCATGTGCAGATTTTTACAACAAAGATTCAGAGAGTAGAGCTTCTCGATATGCTTGCCATAATGCCTCATATTGCTGTTGAAATAGGTAAAAGAATAAGAAAGCTTGAACAGTCTGATGGATAAGTTACCGAAATTGCTTAGTTAGCACTTTTTGATAACATTTGTAACTTTTTAAAACCAGAATTGACTTGGTGGATAATGTATATTCAAATATAGATAAGATAGATATTATTCCTTACAAATTGGAAGATAATCAAACAGAGCGGGATTTTTTAATTATCTTCAATCCTAAATCAAATCTTAGATCAGAACAAAACTATAGTGAAAGCGGAAAAAGGCAATTTAGTCTTATTTGACAAAAAAATAAATAAACCTTATTTTGCCTTAATTAAAACTTCAAAAAAATTAACTGCCATACAAAAGAATGAAAACTCCGTTTTTACTTATATTTACAAACTTAAATAAAACTTAAACCCTATTGTTTTTTGCCGAAGTTGACTATTTTTGCCGAAGTTAATAAAAAATATAAAAGACGAATAAGAAGGTTTTTGTTCCTAAATAGGATTTTATATAAGAGAGAAAAGATTCCTCTCTTATAATTTGATTTTAGCAGCTTGGAGGTGCCAAAACCGTATCTACGAAATCAGCAAAATCAATCTTATTCTCTTTCCATAAAGAAAGAGGGGTGCAAAGATTTAGATGGTAGTATCGGCTATTTGCATTAAACATTTTGGAGAGAATTGTATTTTTAACCATTTTCTCCAGACCCAATTGAGTTTCAATTTCTGATTCCGCTCTTTTTTTGCTATAAGGGAATTTTGCAGTTGCATAAATATAAAACTCATATTCATTAACTTCAAGATCACTATCTTCCGGAGAGCCATCAGTTTCCAGAACATTTACTCCGTCTCTAACTGTAAGGTCATAATAGACCTCTCCGCTCTCTTTTAGAGCAGAAGTAATTTCTTCCAAGTCTTGAATGGTTTTTTTTAACCATTCAAAGTGACCATCCGGTTCTTCTTCTGAATCCAAATGTTTTTGAAAGATTGTCTTTTTTTCAAGCAGCAAGTTATCATAATTATCTGTCGTTGCAGCACCTTTTTCTAGCTCCTCTTGTCTGGCAAAATATTCTTTTTTTGCCCATTCAACCGCCTGATCAAATGTGAATTTTTTACCAAACTTTGCTAAAATCTCTTCCTTTTTTTCCATCGATTATCCTTTTTTATAGTTTGATCGCATTAGCGATATCTTTCGCATCAATTAAGCCCTTCATCCAGTATTGAGCAGATGTGGCAAACCCTTGCATTGTTTTAGAAGTAGAAACTTCTGTTAACCAATAGATATTTTGAAAAAAGACTTCCCCTTGTTCAACAATCTTGATAGTTTCAAGTGTTAAGGGAATTTTCTCCTCTAAGCCATCTATATCAAAATATGGTAAAGACATGATAAATAATCTTTTTAGATTATCCATATCTTTCTCGTTACCCGGATTAAGATTGGTTAAGTCTATAGGTGTTTTTGCAAACTTTTTAACCTCTCCCTTTAGGGCAATATCAAACTCCTCAATACAAACGCCATCCTCGTTTGTATAAGCAATCTGAGGTAAAATAACGATCGTTGTCTTACCCTCTGAACCATTAGCCTCTTCAAAATTGCTGAGAAGGTTTTTGTAATACGAAAAAAACTCATCAGGAGTATGTTTATCTTCATCACCTATAACTGTCACTGTTTTTGTAACAGTTAGTAAAGGATTCATCCATTCCGGAATATTGCCGGAATTTAACGTATCCTCCGTTTTTCTTTCCCAATACTTAATAAAATTTTCGTAATCTGATGGAATTCTTTCCATGTAGTCTCCTTTTAGTACGATTCTGTAATTTTGTAGCTTTGTGTCTCGCCACACTCTTCAAAAAAGTTTTTCAATGGTAAGAGAGCTTCTCTTTCGTAAATCTCTTTGTCACTATACAACGTATAGCCTCCATCATTTAAAAACCATTTTTACCTCTTCCAATCACGGCACACACCGTAGCTTCTTTTTTTACCCTATCAATAAACATAGTGTTTGTTTTTTGGGAACATAACACTATGTTTTGAAAAAAGCCTTATAAGCTTTAGCTAAATCTTCCGGCATTTTTTTTCTCCTTTTTAATTTTTTTCAATCAACTTATTTTGATCTACGTTTGTGTTATAAGATAGAATTTTGCTTTCTGGTTCCAAGCAGAAATTTTGAATTTTTCTTTTTATTGCTTTATTTGGCTCTTTATTATATTTTCCTTTGAAATCTAAAATAACTAATTCGCTATTATTTTTTACTTTTACAGATAAAGTATATCTTTTGTTTTTTGAATCATATAAATCAAAAAAAAGCTTTTCTATCGACCAACAGCTGGATTAATCCACCAGCACAATGATGCATTTCTTTACCAACTCTTTTTAGCTCAGATGTTGAATTAATGTGCTTAATTTTACAACCGGGGATACTTAAATTTTTTATTTCCTCTATTTCAATATTTGGAGAAAAAATATTTAAATATTTTATTATCTCTTTTTTATTAAAAGTTAAAAGCTTTTCAAAAGATATTATCTGTGATTCTATTAATCCGATAAACTCCTGAAAACCTTCTTTTTCAAGAAGCAATAAAGTGTTTGCAAAAGCAATTAAATCAATTTTTTTATTTTTTAATTTAGTATACGAAAGATATAAATCAAATGCTCTAAGGTGTCTTTGTAAAACATTTATATGTTGTTTTTTTAGCTGGAGTAAAGAATTTTTTAAAGAATAATCATGCCTAACCGCTTGTATAAAAATATTATGAAAAAAATTATTTTTAAATTTAGTATTTCCTAAGCTGTCAAATTTATTTAAAGTATTTTGAGTTTCATGAAATTTATAGAGTTTTTCCAAAAACATACGCTGAGAAGAAGCTTCTCGAAAAACTTCCGAAAAAAAATTAAAACCTCTTGTTGATTTTTTTATAAATTTTATATTGTCGGAAAGATTACTGTCTTTTCTTCTTCTTTTTGCTTTAAGGTAAACAATTTTTACCTCGGTAGAAGAAATAAATAAAGTTTTCTCCACCAAAGGATTTATTCTTAAAGCAACTTTTTTAATAATAGGAGAGCTTTCATTAGATTGCATAGTTAAATTTAAAAGCTTGCCCAGAAGCTCTTTTTGGTTTTTGTTGTTTGCAATATTTACAATATTTGTCTCTTTGGGTTTCCAACAGCACCTCTAATAAAAACAAAAAGGAGCTTCTGATGTCTGCGGTTGAAGAAAAGCAGAAACCTTCTGTTGCCAAAAAGCCCAAAAAGAAAAAAGATCCCAGACAAACCGGCAACTTTCAAATTCGCCTCAGAAACAACGACCAGACCAAAAGACTGATCTACCAAATTAAAACCTATCTTCATATTCAAAATATGCATATCTTGCTTTATGAGAGATATAGAGATAATCACAATATTCGAAACTTATTGCTAAACCCGGTCATCATGAAAGCTGCATATGCCAATACCACCGGAGGAGAAAAGACCGGGGAGAAAGTTTCTCTTATTAAGAAGAGTTTAAAAGATGATCAACTTTTTAAAGCAATCCAAAAACTGGTTGGAGTTAAAACCAATTCCCATAATGTCTCCATGCTGGTTCGAAGAGTGACCGGAAATTACAAAAGTTTCTGGACAAAACTCAAAAACGGTGACAAAGATGCAAGACCTCCAAAAGCCAAAAAATTGAGGACCGCTAATCATTTTTCGCTGCCTCATGAAGGTATTTTAAGAAAATCAATCCAAGCGCCAAAAAGGAGAAAAACCCTGTGCGAATGATTTCGGTGGAAGTCGGGCCGGCGGTATTTTCAAAGACTTTTTGATGAAGATTGCTTTTCATTCCGATATTAACGGTGCTGCAAATCATGTGATTGTTGGTGTCGGAAAACTTCAAACGAACTTAAGGGATTATTTGGCAAAACTTTGTAATCCTTTGAAGTTCAAAAGTGCTAACGGGTTTTCAGGCTTTTTGGAAACCTGGGATGCAGATACAGGCTTCGTTGGAAGCCCTACGCTACAAGCTTGAACCTTTTTTAAAACTGTAATGTACAGGTTTGGATAGGTTTTTGGTAGCGGAGGCAAGATTCGTCTACAACTATTTTTTGTACAAGAAGAAACTGGTTTTTAAATCCTGGAGTATTGTCAAAACAACCACTGATATTGACCTAAAAATATATCTTGAAAAACTCTTTACCTATGAAGATATGGCAAATAAACTCATAGAAACAAAAAAACACCATACCTTTCTTAAAAATTCCAACGCCCAGGTTTTACAACAAAAATTAAAAGATCTTGATAACGCCTTTACCAGATTTTTCAAAAAAGAAGCCGAATTTCCAAGATTTAAGAAAAAAGGAAAACACAGAGATTCTCTGAGATTCTCGCAACCCTCACATTTAAAAATCTCAGGAGATGAAGTCAAAATTCCAAAAATCAAAAAACAAAACCGCCAACTTGGCAGAAAACAACAGGGGAGTAGAAATTATGAAAAAGCCAGAATAAAATTAGCCAAAACACATCAAAAAATTGCAGACACCAGAAAAGACCTTATCCATAAGCTTACAACCATGATTATTAACGAAAACCAAGTGATTGTCATGGAAGATCTTAATGCCAAAGGTATGATGAAAAACAAAAAACTTGCCAAACATATTGCCGATGCCGCCTTTGGAGAAATCAAAAGGCAGTTGGAATATAAAGCAAGATGGTATAACAGGACATTCGTTTTGATTGACAGGCTTTTCCCGTCTTCGAAAAAATGTTCGACACCCGGTTGTTCTTTTGTCAAAAAAGATCTTAAGTTATCTCACAGAAAATGGAGATGTCCGGTTTGCAATGTTTTACATGACAGAGACAACAATGCCTCGGTCAATATTGTTGAAGAGGGATTGCGAATATTATATAGGGATGGAACAGCCCGAATCAAAGCCTGTGAGAGTGGGTTGGCGGAATCGTCTGGAAACGTGTTCTGCCGTCTTATTCTGCGAAGCAGGAAACCCCGTTGCTTGCAGCGGGGTAGTTCATGTTTGCCGGATTTGTAGTAGCGCTGTCCGATTTTTGGTTAAATGATTTTTCATCGGAATCTTTCATTGAAAAGATGTTTTTTACAACTCTTTTTGCTGTTTTCGGAGCTATTATAGGTGTTGTCGCAGCATTTATGATTATTATATATTTGCTCTTGATTGTTTTTGCAATGATCAGCTCTTTCATTTTTGGAAAAAATATTGTTCTTTATAATCGGCGCAGATTTTAAACCTCAATACATTATTGAAAAAAATGTCAGATACATCGTCATTGCCACAATCCCTCCGGCAATAGTGAATAAAATAATATTCACTATATTTTCTCTAATCCAGCTTTTAAAACTAAAATCAGGGTGCTTTCTTCTTAATTCCTGGTATTTTGACTGAACTTTTTTTGGCTTAAAATAATCCTGATATCTTGACATAAATTGCACACCTCACAGATTTTTGTTTTTAAATTATTATATCAAAAATGAAGACCTTATTTTATTTTTTAAGCTCTTTTTTTGGTTAATTTTGCTATAATATGTTTTTATTTAAAGCAAAGGAATGTTTATGACAGCACAAATGGAAACTATTTTAAAAGAAGTGAAAGAGGCCGGAGAAGACTTCGAATGGTATCCTACCACAAAAGAAATCATTTCTGCACTTACCAAAGATATCAGGGTTGTTCTTGGAACCAAATATTTAAGTAAAAATTATTATTCCATGCTTGATGTCGGAGCAGGGAATGGGAAGGTTTTTGAGGAAATAGAAAAGAGTGACGAAAAAATAGAAGTTACGTACGGTATCCCAAAATTATCATCAGGCTATGCCATTGAAAAATCTATGCGCCTCATTCAGGAGCTTATCAAAAAAAACATTACTGTTCTCGGCACAGATTTTTGGGAGCAGACTCTGATAGACAAAGATGCTGATATTGTTTTTTGCAACCCTCCTTATAAAGAGTATGACAAATGGGCCGAAAAGTTAATCATGGAAGCAAACGGCTGCTACCTGTATCTGGTTATTCCCGGCCGCTGGAAAGAAAATAAAAGCATTTCCCATGCAATCAAAAGGAGGGGCTTAAAAGAGAAAGGTGTTCAGGTTATCGGATCTTTTGATTTTCTTGACAGCGAGGACCGCAAAGCAAGAGCAAAAGTAGATCTTGTTCGCATCTCTTTAAACAGATCATTTAATACAGTAAAGGATCCCTGGGATGCATGGTTTGAAGAGAATTTTCTTCCTAAAGAAGAAGTAGATGTAAATAAAAAACAAAAAGAAGCATCTCAAAAAAGAACAGAAAAAAGCAAGGCATTGATCGGCAAGGAAAATTATATGCAGGAAATGGCTGCGATGTATAATGCTGAAATGGAAAAACTGATCAGCAATTATCAGAAACTTGCCTCTTTGGATAAAGAGATTTTTCTGGAAATGGAAATCACGGTTGATGCTCTGATTGAAAAAATTAAAGCAAAAATTGAAAATCTTAAAAAAGTTTACTGGATGGAATTTTTTACAAATTTTGAAAAAATAAATTCCCGACTGATCTCTACAGTACGCCGCAGAATGATTGAAAAGATGACTGGAAGAGTAAATGTTGACTTTACTGTAGAAAATATGAGAATGGTCACAATTTGGGCGTTACAGAATGCAAACGGGTATTTTGACGAACAGATAGCAACTGTATACAAAAGAATCAGTGATGTTGATGCGATCAGAACTTATAAATCAAACGAGAAGATGGTTTCAGATAGTTGGAGATATAATCGCAGATATCGTGATAAAGATTTGAAAAATTACTATCTTGATTATCGTATTGTTTATGCCGGAAATGTTGATTTTGGAGCCGGTTACGGATATGTTTCGGGAATGAACGATCGTGGTATTGCAGAAATCAACGATATTTGTATTATTGCTAAAAATCTTGGATTTGCTGTTTTGGATCGTGCTGAGAATTTTGAGTGGAAGCCCGGTAAAAAGATGATTTTTAAAATGAAGGACTTAAAAAGTGGGAAAGTTGTTGATTTTATGAGCGTGAAGGGGTTTAAAAACGGCAATATTCACTTTCAATTTAATCAAGAGTTCATGAAAGCTTTCAATATAGAAGCGGCAAGAATTAACAAATGGGTGAAATCTCCTGAACATGCAGCCAATGAAATGAATATTGATAAAAAAGATTTAGAAAAATATTGGAAGCAGAGTTTTGCATATTCTGCTTTAAGCAGTGAGAGCAAAAATCTTTTAGCGGTGTTTATGTAACTAAAAGTTGTAAAAAGAGAGGAGCAATGAGAACTTTCGTTCTCTCCCGGAGCGGCACTTAAACCAGTCGGGCAGCTGCTCCTCTCTTCTTTTGGTTTAGTTACCTTCGGACATGAAGATAACTAAACCGTTATTGACACATTCGTCGAATGTGTCAATAATTTGTAAGTCTTTTGGGTCGATGGAAGCATCGACCCAAACTTTTTTTTGCCACTTACGTGGCAAAATCCCTTAAATTCAAGGAGGACAATTTGTCCTCCTTGATATTTTTCTTTCTTTTCAATATATTTTATAGTTTCCATACTCAATGAATCATTTTTTTTAAGTTAATTACTATTTTAAAGACTTTTAGCTTCATTGCCCAACTTAACATAAAAATTTTCTATGCACAAATAGTGCCAAAATCCTTGTCAAAATAATTTTTTTTAGATATATTGTTATTAAGTCGTTTAAATAGATAGGTAATCTATCGGGAGGAACTTTATGAAAAAAATATTTTTTACAGGACTGTTTTTTGTTTCCAATCTTTTTGGTTTTTGCTCTATTGATAATTTGATATATATTGAAAATGAGTTTGCCGAATCTTCTGTTCAAAAAGTTTTATATGTCAATATTTGCAATAAGGTTGACGAAGTAATAAAACTTAGTAGCAAGAAAAAATTAAAACATGTGAAGCTCGATGAGGAGATTCTAAAATTATATGCTTGCAGCGATTATTTGATTCAAAGAAAGGGAGGTAAAGTTAATTGGAGAAAAAAAGAGATCTTTAAGAATAAGATTTTTGGTTCTAAAAAAAGAAGAGATAAATATGCCTTACATAAAAAAGTGGTTTTATCCGCAGTAAATGATTTTAATATACCTTCTTGGAAAGAGAATAAAAAGGAGTGTTTGGCATTAGAAAAAGAGATTATTAAGAGAAAAAAACATTTTAAGTAAAATAGCTTTAATATCCTTGTTTTAATCGTTTTTTAAGTTTTTTTATGGTATAATTAATTTATGAAAACAGTGATCAGAAATCAAAACTTTTATTATATTGATAAGGTTTTGAAAAAACCGGAGTTACAGAAGAAGAGCTGGTTAGCGCTATTGAGGAGCAGCTTAAAACAGAGGTAAAAACCATAGATCATTTTGCTTCTGATGTTCTTCATATCAATAGTACGTCCAGAGCTGACAATGGAAGAAGAGTGAGTAAGATTGTTCATATGAATGATATTCTGGAAACTTTAAAGGTGTAGATTTTTGGGAAAAACAGAGATAAAAAACTATGCTGACCTTGAAAATAAAGAGCGGTTGGTCGCTTTGGAATATTTACGAAATATTTCTGACAAGCAAGGATGGAACACAGAAGCACTTTTAAATCACACTTTATCATTAAAAAAAGATACATACGGTTGTTATATTGGTTATGAAAAAGGAGAGATCTCGGGATTTTTCATAATTAGTGATCAAGATGGTGACAACGAACAATTAGATAATTTCAAAAAATACCAAAAAGAAGACGAAGCTTTTTGGATATGCTCCGTTTTTGTTGATAACAATTATATGCTTTTAACTTTGTTTTTTGAGAAAATCGGAGAGCTTTTAAAAAACAAACCAACTTATATCTACTTTGAGAATGAACGATTAAAGAAGCTTTTAAAAAGGAAGTTTCTTTTGGAAGACTTATATAAAGATAAAGTTTTTAATTTAAAATAATGTAATTTGTTTTAATCGTTTTTTAAGGTGTTTTTTGCTATAATAAAGATATAAAAAACAAAGAGAGATCTATGATTAAAACATCTTACTATGCAAATTACAGAAATTTTCCAAAAGACCTGAAACCGGTTTCAATCAGTCTTTTACCTCCGACAGGATTTAAAGGAGAGGTTGATTTATCTTTGACACCTACCAAAGAGATTTTGAATACATATAAGTATCATGGCGAAGATGAGGTTTTATATCGTAAGCGATATAGACTCGATGTTCTTGGAAAGCTTCATCCGGCGGCTGTCTATAAAAAGCATCGCCATTCTCTTTTGCTTTGTTTTGAAAAGACCGGGGATTTTTGTCATAGAAATCTTGTGAGTGAATGGCTTGTTGAAAACGGGTTTCCGGCGGGTGAACTCGGTGAAGAGAAAAAAACTGTAAGAATTGCTGTTGTGGGAAGCAGGGATTTTGGCTTGCCCGGTGACAGCAAAGAGACGGCTGAAAAAAGAACTGCTGCAATGTTTGATCTTGCCGAAGAGTATTTATATTCTCTTGTAAGAAGAAGATATGCAAACGATAAAGTGGTAATTGTCAGCGGCGGAGCCAAAGGGGCGGATGCTTTTGCCGAGAGATTTGCCAAAAAATACGGTTATGACCTGGATGTTTATCTTGCTGATTGGGAAAAAGACGGGAAATCTGCCGGGTTTAAGAGAAATTTTAAAATCTGGGATAATGCGGATCTTGGGTTTGCGATCTGGAACGGTGAGTCAAAAGGAACAGAGCATTCTTTTGATATAAGCTGGAGACAAAATAAACCTCTGTATATTCTGAGTCAAAAACATGGAGGGTTTATCCCTCGTGTGGTTAAGGGGGATATTATTAAGCATCAGGAAAAATATGATGTTTTGCTTTTTCCTGCAAACTCTACTTTGAAAAATAACAGAGAGCTTGTTATGGGAAGAGGATGTGCTTTGGCATTTAAAAATGCTTTTGCCGGTATAGAATTTGAGTTAGGTGCCTTTATGAGCTCCATGTCTTATGGTTTGGCTACTGTAATACATCAGGATAAGATAATCGGTGCATTCCAGACAAAAGGGGACTGGAGACAGGAAGCGTCTATGGATTTGGTTAAAAACAGTGTTAAGGAGCTTAAAAAGTTTATCAACGAAAATCCAGGGCTTAAAATCGGGATGTGTTTTCCCGGTATCGGTCTTGGCGGTTTGGATAAGGATGAAGTTTTGAGAGAATTTAAAGGTCTGAATGTAGATCTTTTTGTTAAATAATATAGGAGATTGAGAATGGAATTGTTTTTTTCAAAAGTTAAAATTGGTTCAGGTAATGCGTTTTACAATAATTGTTCTGAGAGATTGTCGATTGCGGATGAGGAGATGAAAAGAGATGTGGAAAACTACCTGTCAAAGCACAAAGGAGATATAGACATTGAAGTTTTATATGATCCGAAAACAAAAAATATCCATGTGGTGCATTTTGAAGCGATAGTAACAAATCCTTCCACACTTGAAAGTAAAAAAGAGGAGATGCTTTATAAGGATTCTTCTTTGGAGAAAAAAGATGTTAATACAGACGCACTATACAGTATATTTCCTCAGCATTGGTATGAACGATTAGGTATTCATGCAATGCAGTGCGCAAAACAGTATTGGAATGAGAGTTCTTACAGGATATTTAAGATTCTACTCGTTATCTTCTTAATTGTGTTTTTTGTTTTACATCCTGTGTTTGCGGCAGTTCTTTTGGTTTTGTCGGGATTGCTCGGTGTAAACATTTTTTTAAAAACAATCGAGCTTGACAAAATTGAATTGCTGCAAAAAATCAAAAAAATGAAAAATTTAGGTCGATTGCTGGAAGATCGTTGATTGTTGTTTCTTTAGTTTCCAGTAGCTATATGTTAGCGTTGCTATTCCAAAAACATCAAACAAGACTGCAGGCAGAGAACCTAGCATGAACTACCCCGCTGCAAGCAACGGGGTTTCCTGCTTCGCAGAATAAGACGGCAGAACACGTTTCCAGACGATTCCGCCAACCCACTCTCCACAGGCTTTGATTCGGGCTGTTCCATCCCTATATAATATTCGCAATCCCTCTTCAACAATATTGACCGAGGCATTGTTGTCTCTGTCGTGTAAAACATTGCAAACCGGACATATCCATTCTCTGTGAGACAACTTAAGATCCTTTTTGACAAAAGAACAACCGGGTGTCGAACATTTTTTCGAAGACGGGAAAAGCCTGTCAATCAAAACGAATGTCCTGTTATACCATCTTGCTTTATAT
>Ga0256843_1003100_pt1 | contig 11708 bp, 13 predicted proteins | sample AlvinellametaG_FD_191572 | JGI IMG/M metagenome (GOLD analysis project Ga0256843, IMG submission 191572) | Pompeii worm associated microbial communities from hydrothermal vent at the East Pacific Rise, Pacific Ocean - Alvinella | ecosystem: Host-associated > Annelida > Integument > Unclassified ... | reverse complement strand
GGTCATTGATTGAACGGAGATAGGTGCATCTCCACCGACAGCTACATTGCCGACATAAATTTTTTTGGTTGGGTATCTTGTTATCATAGAGAGATTTTAGCTTTTTTTAGATGAAAATGGGCTTTATTCATCTCTCTATATAATAAAATCCTCATAGACTACAGTATTGAAAATATTATTCTGGATTGCATACTCCAGTCGTTCAAAAAGCTTGTTTGTCATATCCAGATAGTTTTTATTGAACTCCTGTGAAGTGGCTGTACTAATAAAAAAGCGATCTTTAAAGTAGCACTCCTGTAGAGCTTTATTGAGGTTTTCTGCTGTTTTTACATAAGATATATGGCAGGTAGAATCAAAAACGATACAGAGCAGATCATCACTGAGTTGGATAACCTTGTCTGTTTCTCTGATCTCATTTTGTATTTTTTCCACATTAAGAGATATCTCTTCTTTGGAACAGACAGCAGCAAGAGAAAAAGATGTTTCATATCGTTTTTCTCTATAAATATAAATATCAATCTTATCCATTATAGATTGATAATATGCGTGTCTGTTCTTTTTAATCGTTTTTAAAATATTTTGCATTCTATAGAGTCCGTTTCGTAGATTTTATACTCTATTATAATAGCATAGTTATCTTAAAAACTGATGGTTTGGTAACCTCTTTACTGACGTCCTTTTCTTGCTCCTGTACCATCATGTGGGGCAACTTGATCACTTGGTTGCATATTGCTGTAGTCGCTGTTAGCAGATCCTTTTGTATCTTGTGGATATTCAGGATGACAGTATGTTTCCCCTAAAGAACAACAACCATCTGTAATTCCCATATCTTTAAGTCCTTTGTCAAAAGACCAGTAGTGAGAGTAACTACCGTTACGTAAAAATTCAAAAGCAGTTTCTATATCTGTTGCGTTAGAATCTTTTACTCTCTGAATATCTTGAGAGAGATCTTCTATATCGGTAACTTCAACCATACATCCTACTTCTAATGCAGCCTGTTTTGACTCTTTCCCTTTTGCAAGCAGTGCGTCATGGAGATTTTGAATAGCGGCAATATCGTAAGTTCCCATTGTCATATTGGCAACAGTTGTATCTTTATAGCCGAGTTCAGGAAGATCAATATTGCTAAATGAACTTGTATTAAGATCATATTTATTGATAAGAGACTGTACAGTTTCAATATGTGTTGTCTCTGAATTTGTTGCAATATTAAAGAGTTCAACAATCTCTCCATCACCGTTTGCTACATGGTAGTTATAGAGTTCAAGATAGACATCATGTGCCAATCTCTCTTCATTACCCATATAAGAGAGGGTATCTTTTGCCTCTTGTGTTAATGTTGACTGTGGTGTAAAGAGAGAACCGCTTACTGTTGTCGGTAGTTTCGCATTATTCACATCCTCTACAAATTCTACTGTCTGTTTCAAGTGACGTGTTGCTGCATCTTGAGTAACCAAAGTAAGGTTTGCTTCTGTTGCATAGTAATCTAAATCTTGAGCAGTAAAGCTGAGGTTTGTATCTTGAAATGCATTTTTTACAGTTGCTCTGACTCTAATACCGTTTCTAGGATTGTTATCATCATCAGATGATTGTAAAAACTGTGCCATTGCAAGAACATCACTGTTGTTTATATCTGTACGATTGAGATCAAGAAGATCCTGAGGAAAGACCTGTCTGTCTTGTGCAATTATCTTGATTTTCCCAAGTTGTAAGCCTCCAATAGAGAAGATAACAGGAAGGGTTGTACAGCTGAATGAACCATTTTCATCTGTTACACCGGTTGTTCCGTCTGCACAGATATAGTCAACATTTGCCACATAGTTGTCAACCAATTGACCTGATGTGATCGTTGTCGCAGTTGTCGGCACTGTACTTGTTGCATCGTCTGAAGATGAACCACAGGCTGAGAGAATCAGTGCTGCACTTGCAAGTGAGAGAGCAATAACTCTGTTTGTTTGAATTTTTTTCATGATTAGATCCTTGTTTACATGGAATGTTAAGTGTATTGTATAAAATATATGTTAGTAGATTGTTAGCACCCCTAAAAGAGTGCTATAAAGGGAGGATTAGAATTTAAAATCTAAGTTTGTATAGAAGTATCTTCCAGGTTCGTTCATAAGCATAATATCACTTGTTCCACCCTGTGTAATAAGTGTAAGATCGGCATAAGTATTGTTGACTGCATAGGTTGTATTTAAGATATTGTTTACTCCTACAGTAAAGTCAAATTTACGATTGACTGCATGTTTTACTTTTGCATTTACAATAGCCCATCCGGCAATTACCTGCTCACCATTTTCATCATCAATATCTGTCCATCTGTCACTTGCACGTACTTCAAGTGTTGCAATAGAGTTATTTGCATATTCATAGTTACATGCTACATTTCCACGAAGTGGTGCCATATCTGCAAGATTTGTATTTGTTTGACCTGCAAGTGGTGCATCTTTTTCACCACGTTTGTATGAAGCACCCATATCGATGGTAATATCATCTGTTACAAAAACAGAAGCACTGACTTCTCCACCGTAGATAGAAGCATCTATATTTCTAAATGCATTGACTGCTATATTTTTTTGAATATAGATGTAGTCGCTGAGTTTTGAGTAGAAACCTTTGATTTTGAGTTTAAAGAGATCGTTGTTTGTCTCATAACCAAAATCAACCTCTTGGTTTTTTGTCTGATCAAGATTTGGTGTTCCGACAAGACTACCTTTTGAACTTACAAAATAGAGTTCTCGTGCATCTGGAACGCGGTACGCCTGACCGACTCCCAAAAAGATTTTATTCTCTTTGTTAAAGTTATAAGTTGTCATAATATTTGCACTGAGTGCAGAGTAGTCATTACTCATATATCTGTCATTTGTAATTGATGTAGAGTCATAGCGTGCACCAAGAGAGATGTTGAGCGCACTGTAATCTTTTGTCAATTTTGCAAAGATTGCAGTATTGTCTGTTACTGCATTGTTGAGACTTTTTGAGTCACCTGCAGGCAGTGGTGCTCCAGTGAGTGTTTTATAGTAGTTTCCATCCCATTTTCTGCGGCTTCCGTCAAGCCCTAAAAGAAAATTATATCCCTCAACTGTAATGGTATTTTTAAGTTTTGCACCACGCATTGATGTTGTGAGGTGATTGGTTACACTTGCTGATGAACCTGTACCGGAAGAGACTCTATAGTATGTTGACATCGGGTGATCAACATTTGAGTAGTAATATTCAAAATTGATATTTTTATAGACATCAGTCACGTTGTCAACATTGTACTCAAGAGAGTAGATATTTGAGTCATCGTAATCTGCATCCATTTTTGAGTTTGGATAGAGAACATTATCACTTCTGTTTGCTGTTATACTTAAACGTAACTCTTGATCTTTAAAAGTTCTAATGAAAGCTTTTGCCATGGCACTTGTTTTTTTATAGGCAGAGAGATCTTTATATTCAGGTTTATATGCTGTACCTGCAACTCCCGGATTCTCTTTAATAAAGTTATCAAGTTGTTGTGCAAAGTTATTTCCGTCACCATCTTCATATTGATCAGCAGATTCGGTTGAAGCTGTAGCAATCATACGGATAAAATCATTGCCTCCACTTACAGTTGCACCGAATTTTTTATAGTTCCATGCACCAAAACCGAGATTTACAGAAGCTTTGAAATCTTTTGTAGGTTTCTTTGTACTGATCTTTACACCACCGCTGAGTGTACCGAATGTAGTTACATCATAAGGACCTTCAATAACTTCTACTTTGTCAATTTGATTGGCCACAACATGAGAAATCGGAGGATCCATTCTATTGACACAGGCACCATATACTTTTGTTCCGTCAACTTCTACGGTAATATTGTCACGTTTTTGTCCACGGATAAGTATATCATTTGCAATAGCACTTCGACGAATCATATCAATAGCAGGGACATTGTCACTTAAAACCTGTGCAAGGTCAGCTGAAGTCTGTGCTTTTTGTGCAACTTCTGTCACTGTGGTGGCTTCAACATCAATAGGGCTTAAAACTACATCAGATGAGTAGAGAGCAGATACGGCAAGCAAAGAGAATGTTATCGTTTTTTTCATTTCATTTTTCCTTTTTTATATCTTAAATAGTAGAGTTAAATAAGATTTTTATACTTAGATAATAGTAAAATCAGTGTTAAAAAAGTATTAATATATATATTTTTTTTGCTAAAATTGCAATATGAGTAAAATAGAAAAAATAAAAAAAATGGTTTTAATAGCATTGGGTTTTGCCCTTGCAACATATCTTATTATGAGTGCAATGGCAATTTTGGATAAAGAGTCAGCAGCAGAGATCGATACCGGCAGCAAAGTTCATAGTAACACAGTGAAGTGAACCGTGTTGACGAATTAACAGAGAGGCATCAACAGGGATAATTTCTCTCTCTTGAAAGAGTGATTTGAAGATTTTGAGAGCCTCCTGATCCTGTTTTACATTATAAATAGGAACAAGAAGAGCACCATTGACAAAAAGAAAGTTTGCATAGGTTGCCGGAAGCCTCTCCTCTTCATAGTAGATTGCATCAGGCATAGGGAGTGCAATAAGTTGAAAGTTTTTCTCTTTGGCAAGTATCTGAAGCTCTCTCTCCATCAGTTGCAGTTGATGATAGTGTGCATCTGTTTTATCGCTGCACTTGACATACATCAGGGTATCAGGTGTGGCAAAGCGTACAAGTGTATCAATATGGGAGTCTGTATCATCCCCGATAAGCGATCCATGGTTGAGATAATATATATCTTTTGCTCCAAAGAACTCTTTTAGATATTTTGTTGTTTCTGTTTTTGTCAGCTGTAGATTTCTGTTTGGATTGAGCATTGCATGTGCTGTTGTAAGAATTGTTCCTCTTCCGTTACTCTCAACAGCACCCCCTTCTAAAATAAAACTTTTACTCTCTATGGGTGCAGAGTAGCAATTTTGAATGGCACTGGAGAGTCTGTTGTCTCGTTTTGCTTCAAATTTGCCTCCCCAGCCATTAAAAGTAAAATCAAGCAGTTTGATCTCTTTGTTCTCCTCTATGGAGAGTGCAGAGCAGTCTCTCGCCCATGTATCGTCTGTTTTATACTCTGTAAAAAAGAGATTTTCATGGGCTTGAAAATGTTTTTTTACCTCTTGGATATTGTCACAGATGACAAGACATTTTTGAAACTTTATAATGGTGTTTATAATATTACAAAAGCTCTTTTGTGCCTCTTGAAGATAGGGTTGCCAATCTGTATCGGAATGGGGAAAGATAATTTGTGTAAAACTTTGTTCTTCAAACTCTGCGATTAATCGTTTTTGCTCAAACATACTGTATAATTTCCTATGGCTTATATAACTCTTAACAAAAAATATTTTTTTAATAATTTGGATATTATTGCACAACGAAGCAAAGGCAAAGATAAAATAGCACTTGTTTTAAAAGACAATGCTTACGGGCACGGTTTGATGGAGATCGCCACAATGGCAAAAGAGTATGGTATTACAAAAGTTGTGGTACGTACTACTACAGAGGCTCAGCGTGTTGCAAAGCTTTTTAGATATATTTTGGTACTTGCAGACAGACCGCTTGTATATGATGAGAAGATACACTATACCATTAATGATCTCTTCGCTGTCTCCACATTTCCAAAGGGTACAAAGGTAGAGTTGAAAGTCAATACCGGTATGAACAGAAACGGTATTGAGTCTGATGAGATAGAGCAGGCTCTTGTTTTAATCCAAAAAGCAGGTTTACAACTTACGGGAGTCTTTACCCATCACAGCTCTGCCGATGAAGATATTACTATTTACGAAGAACAGAATCGACGTTTTCAAAGAGTAAAAGATGAGGTAAAAACAGTAATAAGTCGCTTTGGTATGCCAAGTATCCGTTTTCACTCCTGTAACTCCGCAGCACTTTTTCAGACAGAAAATTTTGATGAGGATTTGGCTAGAGTCGGGATTGCAGCATACGGTTGTCTGGATATGCCGGAGAATGCTGATGTAAAAGAGTTGCAGGCTGTTTTAAGTGTGTATGCCAAAAGGATCTCTTTGCGAAGATTAAAAAAAGGTACATCTGTCGGTTATGGTGCAACCTATACGGCAGGAGAAGATCTGTTGATTGGAAATTATGATTTTGGATATGGAGACGGCTTTTTACGTGCCTTTTCAAAAGGGTATGTAACACCTGAAGGTATAGAACTGCTTGGGAGAATCTCTATGGATAACAGCTCTTTTTTAACACAGAAAGAGGAACTTCTTATTTTTGATGATGCCAAAAAGACAGCTGCTTTTGCCGATACTATCAGTTATGAAGTCTTGACAGCCTTAAAAGAGAAAATACCGAGGGTTATTCGTTAAGAGCTTACTTTTACAATCGCCTCAGGAAAAATAATACCGTCAATTCCCAGAATTGCAACCTCTTCAATGGCATTCTCTTTGGTAGCATGGACAAGTACTTTTGCATCAAAAAGATAGTTTTCAGCTATGTTTTGTGCCTCTTTGGCAATCTCCAAATCAACAACAATAAAGTTTGCACCCAAAGCCGATGCATAGACAACTTCAGCTATATTGGCTACTTTTAACGCAAAGTTGAGTCCGTTTTGCTGAAGATGCTCGATAATATCAAGATTACTCTCTTTAAATTGAAGATAGAGTTGTGATGCAGGTGGTGTCTTTTCAATACTTTCTATATCTGAAATATGAAAAAAGATATGGTGTGGTATAAATCTGTGTCCAAAAAGTAGCATTATTTTTTTACCTCCGTTAAACATTCTTTGGAGCAATAGTATTTTCCATTACTTAAAATAGCCTCTGAGATCTCTACATAGATACCGCATTGTGTGCATTCAACCATCTCATTTGCCTGTACATTCTCTTTTTTTTCTCTTTTTCCTGTACTGTTATTGATATTTTTTTGTTTAAAAAACATAATGTAAACAATATAGATAACAGCGCCGATAAGTAGTACTTTTAATATCATATATCTTCTCCTAGTAGTAGATAGTGTCGGTTTTCTCTTTCAATAATTTTATAAGAGAGATTTTCTGTTGTTTCAACCTCTTCAAATACTTTTTCACCTTTGTAAAAAAGAAATTTCGTATCGCTGTTTTTTAGATTTTTACTCAATTCAAGGAGCATTTTTGTATCTGTTACGGCACGGGAAGTTATAAGCTCAAAAGTTTCAGCTTCCATCATTTCAACTCTTTTTTTGACAACTCTTACATTCTCAAGTGCAAGATCTGCTTTTATAAACTGTAAAAAACTTGCTCGTTTTGCAAGAGGTTCAACGAGTGTCACTTGTGTGTCTGGAAGGGCAAATGCAAGAATCATTCCGGGAAAACCGGCTCCCGAACCTATGTCGAGCAGAGATTTTACCGGAGGTAAAAAGCTTACGGGAAAGAGTGCATCAAAGATGAACTCATCAAGTGTAGCTACATCTTTTGCACCTGTAAGATTATGGATTTTATTCCATTTCAGAAGATGTTGTTTATATTTTTCTATATTTTTGAAAAAAGTATCAGGTAAAAGAATATTCTCTTTTTTTATTTGTTCTTGTAAACTCATAAAAGTATTTTATCTTAAAAATCCATCAAAATTATTTATTTTTATTATTTTGAGAAGATTTTTAAAATTTTTAGGAGAATATTTTTTTCATTGCCGTAAAAAAGAGTTTGAAAATGCCTTTATTTTCTACAAGTTCGTTAATAAACTCATCATAACTTGTGTTTTTCTCTTCAAAAAATCCTCGCAGATATTTTTCACTCGCTTCCATTCCGCCTTTTGCTTCTATCTCTAAGAGTTTTGCATAAACAGGGATGATAGCCTCTACAACTTTCGGCGGTGCTGCTTTTCTAAATGCTGTGTAGGAGATGATCTCATTTGTAATGGGATCGACTTTTGCCTCAAATTCAGTGACAACCCAATAGTAGCTGCCGTCTTTTGCAAGGTTTTTTACAACAGCCATAATATTTTCATTCTTTTTAATACGATCCCACATCATCTTAAAAACAATTTTTGGCATATCCGGATGACGAATAATTGAGTGTGGCTGACCGATAAGTTCAGCTTCGCTATAACCTGAGATCTCTACAAAATAATCATTTCCATACTCTATAATTCCTTTTGGATCGGTTTTTGAAACAATATATCTTTTTTTACTTAGTTTAATTTCGTTGTCTTTTGGTAAAGGGCGTTTCATAGAATTTTCTCACAATTTAATTTCTTTTATTATATACTTTTTTAATAAATTTATGCAATAATTATGTACGATTTAATAAAGGTGTGCTGTAATGACCAAAAATGAGACAATAGAAATGATGAAAAAAGTAAAAGAGGCACATGAATTGCAGATGCAGAAGATTGAGAATGCAATGAATGGAGAGGAGATTAAAAATCCGCCTGCTGTCGATAAAGAAGCATGTACTTTCGGTAAGTGGCTCTATAATGAAGAGAATCATATAAAAGAGATAATCGGTAGTCAGTTTTATGCAGTTTTGGATTTAGAACACGGGAAGTGGCATGCAGAGTATAGTAAAATAGATGCTATCCTTTTCAAAGGAAGTGGACAAAAGGGGCTTTTTTCCCGTTTTCTTGGAAAAAAGAGCATTGACCCAATGCAGCTTGATAAGATAAAACTCTACTATAAAGAGCTTGAAGAGATTACCCAGCGTCTTTTAAAAGCATTGGCATCTGCACAAAGACGGGTCTCTGCATTGAATGAATCAAAATTTTATTAATTTTTTTTGAGTAGTTTTTTTATCTCTTTTGCTTTGAGTGCTTTTGAGTAGTAAAACCCCTGTATATAGTCACAGTTATGCTTTTTCATAAAGTTTTTTTGTTCTTCTGTCTCAACACCTTCGGCAACGAGTGTAAGGTTTAAATTTTTTGCAAGGGCAATGATTGCTTTTGTAATGGCAATATCATCTTCATCATAAGGAATATCTTCTATAAAAGAGCGGTCGATTTTTAATCTTGTTAAGGGGAGCTTTTTTAGATAGGAGAGCGATGAATATCCTGTTCCAAAATCATCAATGGCAAGATCAATACCCATATTTTTTAAGAGCGTGAGTTTTTGTATTGAGAGTTCGGGATTTCGCATTACTTCTCCCTCTGTTATTTCAAGTTCCAGCCACGATTTTTCAAAGTTGTTCTCTTCCATAATTGCTAAAAGATCCTCAATAAAATTTGTTGAATTGAGTTGTTTCATTGAGAGGTTGAGCGAGAGTTTTCCCGGATGAAGACCTTTTTTATACCATTTTGCAAAACGGTGCATAGCTTTACTCATTACTATTTTGTCTATCTCAATAATAAGTCCGCTCTCTTGGGCAAGAGGAATAAACTCTGCGGGAGAGACTATGCCGATATGTGGATGTCTCCATCGTATAAGTGCTTCCATTCCTGCAATTTTTTCTGTTTTTACACTATATTGTGGTTGAAAATATACTTCAAACTGATCCTCTGCAAGAGCAATACGAAGACTGTTCTCCATAATGACTTTTTGAAATGTCTGTTGTGTTATCTCAGAAGAGTAAAACTGATAATTGTTTCTGCCCTCATCCTTGGCTTTATACATAGCAGCATCAGCAAACTTTATAAGATCTTCTTGATTATCGGCATCTTTTGGATATATGCTGATTCCGATACTTGCCGCAATATGGAATGTTTTATTTTTTATTGTAAGTGGCTCTTTTAAACTGTTAATTAATTTTTCTGCAACAACAGAAGCACTCTGTTGTGTCTGTATATCTTTGAGTATAATGGTAAACTCATCACCGCCGAGACGAGAGAGGGTATCTTCTTCTCTAAGTACATTTTTAAAACGTTTTGCAGTCTCAATAAGAACTTCATCTCCTGTATGGTGACCTAATGTATCGTTAATTTTTTTAAAATGATCAAGATCTATGAAAAGAAGTGCAAAATGCTCTTTGTTCCGTTTTGCACTAAAGAGGGTCTGTTCGAGTCTGTCTTGAAAAAGTGCTCTGTTTGGAAGTCGTGTAAGTGTGTCATGATAGGCTTGATGCTCCATCAGTTCTGCCTGCCTTTTATGCTCCTCTTCAAGTTTTACTATTTCACTGATATCCGTATCAAAAACAACAGCAGCTTCTTCTCCATGATAGGAGAGTTTGTATATGTAGGATTGAACATGATATTCCGAACCATTTTTTCGTCTATGGATGGTTCTGTTTAGAATAATGTCTCCTTCAAGAATTTTGTTTGTGAAATATTCTATTCTCTCATCTGTAAGATAGGGATTGATATCATGGAGATTTTTTTGAAGAAGTTCATCATGTGTATATCCAAGGGCTCTGCAGGCTCCTTTGTTGACATAGAGGTAGCGGAGGGTCTTTGCCTGAATAATATAGATCTCATTGGAGGAGTGTTCTAAAATATCAGAAAGCTCTTTTGCCTCTTTTTTAATGAGTGTGATCTCTGTAATATCCTGTGTAGTGCCAATAAGCTTTAAAGGCTCTTTTGTCTCTTCGTCATAAATGACACGACCGTTGATCAAAAGATCAATAATTTTACCATCTTCTCTTTTTACCTGACAGGTACACTGTAGAACCTCTCCCGTCTCTATAGCCTTTTGAATTATCTCTTCTACTTTTTCTATATCTTTTGGTAATACTTTTGATAAAAAGGTATGGATTGTTACGGGGGAACCCTTTTTTATACCGTAGATTTTATAGCTTGTATCAGACCAGATAGACTCTTTTGTTTTGAGGTTGATCTCCCAACTTCCAAGTTTTGCAATCTCTTCGATCTGTTTAAGTACGCTCTCTCTTGCTTTAAGCTTTTGCAGTGCTGTTTCTGGAGAGTCGTTGTTTATATCAATAGGCATAGGGGCTCCTTAAAGCAGATGTCCCATCTCATTCCGTTTTACATCAAGATAATCTTCATTATACTTGTTTGTTTTCATAATGATAGGAATACGTTCAACAATTTCAACATCCGATATGGAGTTTACTTTGTCCGGATTGTTTGTTAAAAGTTTGATCTTTTTAATGCCAAAGTGGTGTAGAATAAAAGTTACTATCTCATAGGTTCTCTCATCTGCAGCAAAGCCGAGCTGATGATTTGCTTCTACGGTATTGAGCCCTTTGTCTTGCAGTGCATAGGCATTAATCTTGTTTAAGAGTCCGATATTACGTCCCTCTTGACGTAAATAGATAACCATACCGCCTTTTTCATTGATCAAAGAGAGTGCATACTCAAGTTGATCTCTACAGTCACACTTTAGGCTTCCTATGGCATCGCCTGTCAAACACTCTGAATGGACTCTGACAATAGGTATTTCATCTAAATTTTTTGCATAAATGACAAGGTGCTCTTTTTCGCCCTCTTTAAAGGCTTTTACTTTGAAATCACCAAATCGTGACGGTAAATTTGCTATCTCGGAAATTTTTATATTCATTCATTAATCTTTAAAATGTTAAAATCTTTTACTAAAAAATTATTATAGCAAATAAAGGTTAAAAAAATGTTTCAAAGATTTCGACGTACCCGTTTGAACAATCGCTTGCGCGCTTTGGTTCGGGAAACACATGTTACAACTGATGATTTTATCTATCCGCTTTTTATCAGAAGCGGTGAGGGAATTAAAACAGAAGTGGCTTCTATGCCGGGTGTCTATCAGATGAGTATTGATGTTGCCATTAAAGAGTGTGAGGAGTTGAAATCTTTGGGTCTGTACTCTATTATACTCTTTGGAATTCCCGATGTAAAAGACTCTATCG
>Ga0256843_1003099_pt1 | contig 11709 bp, 11 predicted proteins | sample AlvinellametaG_FD_191572 | JGI IMG/M metagenome (GOLD analysis project Ga0256843, IMG submission 191572) | Pompeii worm associated microbial communities from hydrothermal vent at the East Pacific Rise, Pacific Ocean - Alvinella | ecosystem: Host-associated > Annelida > Integument > Unclassified ... | reverse complement strand
CGCAGATATTCATCACTCATAGCAGCACCGACAACAAGGAGCTTTACATTTAAAGGGAGCTCTTTGAGGGCTTCTATAAGCCTCTCCTGCCCTTTTGCCTCTTCTATGCGTCCAACAATTCCTACCAGAAATTCATCTTCTTTTTTAGCATAGAGTCTTTGCAGCTCTTTTGCACTCAAGAGCTCTTTTGGTGCAACACCCAGATAGATACTCTCTATTTTCGGTGCTATCTCTTTGGGAATAAAACGCGCAAGCTGTTTTGCGACCTCTTTTGTCACAGCGTGCATCAAAGCAATGTTTTTGTAGAGCCATTTATGATATACATCACTTTTAAAGCGTGTCATTCGCATATGTCTTGACTGTACAATTTTTGGTTTTCTTCTACTGAGAGTTTTGGCAAGAACAACCATTAATATATCTTTTGTCCAATGAAAATGGAGAATATCTATAGCCTCTTTATCTATAAACTTTGCCATTTTCCAGGCAGACATAAGAGGCATTTTACTTCTTTGCAGGTAGAGTTTCTTCTCATCTTCAAAGTAGTTATCAAGCTTTTTCTCTTTTTGCAAAGCAAAAAATGTCTTGCTTCTTGTTGAGAAATCTTTGTAACAGTTATAGGCAAAAAGTTCTAAACCTCCAAGATCAGGAGAGAGACAGACCTCTAAAATATTTTTTTTATGCATTTAACAAAACTTTACTGTAAGAAATTTTTTTATTTTCCGACTGAACTCTATACGCATTGCCCCACCATTTATAAGTTTCTTTTGCTATAATTTTATATATTTTACCAAAAAAGATATAAAACCACTATTTAACCCGGGCAGTTGATGAACTACAAATATAAACTAAACAGTACCTTTTTAGAGTGCGAATCATTTCTTCTTGAGATAGAATCATACTTCCAAAAAAGCCAGACACAAAGCATACACAAAGCAAGAAATGAGTTAAAAATCATCCCTTGCAAAGAGCAGAGCACAGTTGTCAAATCATTTAAAGTTCCTCATCTGCTCAACCGTATAGTCTATACATTTTTTCGTGACTCAAAGGCTAAAAAGTCCTATGAGTACTCCCTTAAAATCGGTGATTTTACTCCAAAACCCATCGGATATATAGAGTTTTACTCCAGCGGACTTTTAGCCAAGAGCTTTTTTATCAGCGAAGAGTTTGCTTATGATTTTACTATTCGTGAGCCACTTTTAGAGCGTGATTTTGAAGATAAAGAGGGTGTTTTTAAAGCGTTTGCTGCCTTTACACTTGCTCTTCATCAGGAGGGTATCTTGCACAAAGACTACTCCCCGGGAAATATTCTTATAAAAAAAGAGCCGGAGGGCTATACTTTTAAGGTAGTTGATATCAATCGTATGGAGTTTAAAGAGCTCTCAGATGATGAGAGACTCCAAAATTTTGACAAACTCTGGGCAAAAGATGATGATCTGCGTATTATCATCAAAGAGTATGCAAAACTTGCCAAAATGGATGAAGATGAGGCAGTAGCAAAAGCACTCCGCTACTCACAAAAGCTCAAAGATTTCAAAAATATGAAAAAAAGACTCAAAGGAAAACCCGTTGTCGATTAAAAATATCTCTGTTGTTATGATTGTCAATAATGCCCAAAAGACACTTGATGCTTCACTCTCATCACTCAGCGAATTTGAGGAGGTAATTGTCTATGAGAATAACTCTAGCGACAATACCAAAGAGATTGCACAAAGTTATGCAAACGTAACATTGATAGAGGGAGAGTTTTTAGGTTTTGGACCAACCAAGAACAGAGCTATCAGCTATGCAACAAAAGAGTGGATTCTCTCCCTTGACAGCGACGAAGTTCTCTCTGAAGAGTTTGTGCAAAATCTCCAAAAAAAAGAGCTTGAGAGTAAAAAACTCTATACGATTCTGCGAACAAACTACTATAAAAAACAGCAGATAAAACATTGTTGGGGTGATGATGTCATCGTGCGTCTCTTTAATAAAAATGAGACAAAATTTACTGACAAAAAAGTACATGAGAAAATTATTGATGATGGATTGAGCATTGAAATGCTTGATGGAGTAGTCAAACACTACCCATACAGCACCGTCTCAGACTTTATTGTAAAACTGGACAAATACTCTAGCATCTATGCAGAGGACAATGCAGGCAAAAAAAGCTCTTCCCCGCTCAAAGCCTTTGCCAACGGTGCCTTCTCTTTTACAAAAACATACTTTATAAAAGGCGGTTTTTTAGATGGCTATGCAGGGCTTATTATCGCCTTTTCACATATGGCGACAAACTTCTACAAGTACATCAAACTCTATGAGTTAAACAAAGAGCTAAAAGGCAAGTAGCTCTTTTTTTACTGCCACAAATATCTCTTGTCGTTTTTTTTCATCACTTGGCAGCATATAGTGTTTTTGCACTTTTTCATCGCCTATACTTTTCCATCTAGCAGCACTGGCAAACTTGCTATCACCAAAAAAGGTCATTGTAGGACAGCCTACCAGAGAAGCCAAATGATAAGTTCCCGTTGATGTTGATACAAAAAGCTTAAACTGGCTCAACAGCTTTGCAAAAATTACAATTCCATCAAGTGAGAGGTAAAAAACAACATCTTCACCCATCAAACGGTTTTGCATCTCTTCATAGAGCTCTTTTTCATCAGGACCAAAAGTCAGCACTATCTGATAGCGTTTATCTGCTAGTTTTGCACGGATAAGCTCTTCATACTCATCCAAGTTCCAGTTGGCATCGCTTGATCCGCCAAAACCGACATGAAAAGCGATAATATCACGTGAAATATCATAGTTTGCACAAAAAACATCATAAACTTTTTGTGCATCTTCAAAGTGTAACAACGGCTTTGGAAAATCAAGAGAGATCTCAGGAAAAAGTGCTTTGGTAAGCTCCAAATTATACTCAAACTCAGCCATCTTCACTTCACTGCGTCGCTGCACAACTCTCTTATTATAAAAGATCTGTGCAATCTTTGTTGCCGGTGCTATTCGTTTGGGTATAAAAGCTAAAAACTGTGCAAGTGCCACACGTGTGTTTGAAAAAAGCGTGACAGAAGCATCTATTTTTGCCGATCGCAGTTTTGCTCCAAGAGCAAAAACCGAACTCTTGCCATCATCAACAATCACCTCATCTATGAAATCACACGACTCAGCCAAAGCACGGTTCAGCGGTGCAACAAGAGCAATAATACGATTTTTGGGATCATAATTTTTCAAGACATAAAAACTTGGCAATGCGGTAATAAAGTCCCCAAGCTTGTCTGTACGTACAACTAATATATTCATAAAGTTATTTTATCTTAAAGCTGATATAATTCCCCTTATGAAAAAACCGTTTGCATGGGATGACTATTCCGACCAACCAGCACTACTTAAAGAGAGAGCCTATAAAAAAGCGATGCGAAAACGTGAGCTCGGATCACTCCTTACAATGGCTTTTACGGCACTCATTACCCTGCCCCTCTCTTTGATCGCAACACCTTTTGTCAGACGAAAAGAGATAGAGTCACGACACTTTGTCTCTTTGGGTGTTGATTTTGAACGTGAGCCAGAACAGACACATCAGCTTATAGAAGAGCTCGAAGTTGAGAGCCTCTTGCTGCGCATCAAACTCTGGGAGATGGAAAAACTTCCCCAACTCAAAACCTTTTTACAACAACATACAAACAAAAAGATCACCCTTAAAATTCTTCAAGACAGAGAACATATAGAAGATTTAGAACTTTTTAAAAATGATCTTGAAAGTATCTTCAAAGAGCTGCAAGAGTATGTTGATCTCTTTGAGATAGGCTCAACTATTAACCGTGCAAAGTGGGGCTTTTTCTCACCACGTGAATATTTGGCTTTTTATAAAGTTGCCTATGATCTCAAAAATGAGTTTACAAAGGTTAAACTCCTTGGCAGCGGTGTTATAGACTTTGAGTTTCACTATACGGCTGCAACACTCTTTAACTTTTGCAAGTGCAAATATGACGGTATTGCAGCCCTGCTCTATGTGGACAGACGCGGTGCTCCGGAAAATACACAGCTCGGTCTCTCACTTATAGATAAACTTGCACTGCTTAGCACCATGGTATGGCTCTCTCCAAAAACAAAACAAAAACTCCACATCACAGAGGTAAACTGGCCGTTAAAAGGGACAGCACCCTATGCACCTACAAGTGAGTATGAGTGTGTCAGTGAAGATGATTATGCAAACTATATGCTTCGCTACTACCTTTTGGCATTTGCCACACAACAGGTGGATTCTGTCAGTTGGCACCAACTCATAGCACCCGGTTACGGTCTAGTGGACAATAGAGAGGGTATCAAAAAGAGAGAAGCCTTTAACGTCTTTGCTTTTATGACAAAAATACTCAAATCTGCACACTTTTTACGTCTTGATATAAAAAGAGACTACTATATAATGCAACTTTTAGTAGAAGATGATCAGCTTCTGCAGATCCACTGGTCCCAAAAACCTACCACTTTACAAAATGAAGATTTTTTTGAAGCCTATTCAAAAACAGGAGAACGACTCAAGAGCAAACAGCTTGAGATCAATCAATCTCCGACCTATATCTACATCACGAAAGAGGTCGGCAAAAAAGTCAATGCAAGTGAGCGTATAGCATGAAAATATTAATAATTCTTCCAAACTGGCTTGGTGATGCCGTCATGACAACACCTGCCATTGAGCTTTTGGCAAAACACTATCCAGATGCCCGTTTTATCTTTGTCGGCAGCTATGTCAGCATTGAAGCACTCAAACACCACCCGCTATGTGATCGTGCTATTGTTGATACAACAAAAAAAGCCTCTTCCCGTCTGCTTGCAACCTATAAGCTCGCTCGTGAAATAGGCAGATGCCATTTGGCAATTAGTTTTAGAAACCAGCTCCACGCTTCCCTTCTACTCTACTTTAGTGGTACAGTAGTAACCATAGCAAGAAGATCCTGGCACTCACGATTTTTACTCTCGCACACACCAAAGATAAAAACCAATCAACATCTTGTCATTCAGTATGCAAAACTTGCCATGGTGGATCGCAATGACTTTAGCGAAGATGAGATTGGTCCCCTCAAACTCTACATCAAACCAAAACAGTTTGCAAGACCAATGCTTGGGATCAATGCCGGTGCAACCTATGGCAGTGCAAAAAGATGGTATCCCGAACGCTTTGCAGCCGTGGCTGCTCACTTCCATAAAGAGTACGACATTATCATCTTTGGCGGACCAAATGAGGTCGAAATGGCAGCAGAGATCCAAGCCAATCTTCAAAAACTGCAGGTAAATAACTATACAAATCTAGCAGGCAAAACAACCATAGAAGAGCTTTGTGCAAACATCGGCGGCTCTTCTCTGTTTATCACAAACGATAGCGGACCTATGCACGTTGCAGCAGCATACCAAGTGCCAACCGTTGCCATCTTTGGACCGACAAAATATAAAGAGACATCACAATGGAAGAATGAAAAGAGTGTGATTGTAAGACATGAGATGGATTGTAGCCCATGTATGAAGCGGGAGTGTCCGCTGAAACATCATGAGTGTATGACAACTATTACAGCCTCGGAAGTTATTGAGGCTGTGAAAAGATTAGATGTAAAAAATTAAAAATTAATTTTAAACCCAACATACCCATAAGAGTTATATTTAAAATCTCCTGCATTATAGTTTGTGTCAAGACGGCGATAGCCAATTGTTACCGCACCATGTTTAATGATCTCAATATCATAACTCAATCTGTACTCTAAAAAACTATCGGCATGATTGAATGCAAGTACATTTGGTGCATAGTAGAGTTCACCGTTTAAATGCATTGGAACAAAGTTACGAATTGGCATTTTATATGAAAATTCCAATCCCAGAGGCAATGCAGAGTAATCTTTTGTAAAGTTTAACTTAACACCCATTCCTATACGCATACCTTGATTACCGATAGGACGCATCATTAAAAAGTTTGCTTCAAAATAGGGATCAAGATCGGCATTGTCATTATCGGAGTGATCTGCATCGGCATTTAAAAACTTTGCACCGACAAACATTGTATTTGGTTCAACAGCATCATTAAACTGCCCTACATCAAACTTTCCACTAATTTCGAGATCTTTGTTATTAATATTAATCTCACCTGTATTCATTGCGAATGCAGTCAATGCACTTGCTGTTAAAAGTGTTACTTTTTTTAACATATATTTCCTTGTATCTTTTCTATAGTTTTTGTAGTACTTTTGCCATCGACAAAATCTACAAGTTTCAACTCACCAGCAAATTCTGTACCGACAACCGTTTTTCCTTCGTAGTCGCCCCCTTTTACCAAGACATCGGGCGCTATCATTTTAATAAGCTCATATGGGGTATCCTCTTCAAAAGGAACAACAAAGTCAACAGCCTCAAGTGCTGCTAAAAGATACGCTCTGTCTTCGGCAACATTTACCGGACGAGTTGGCCCTTTAAGACGGGAGACAGAAGCATCAGAGTTAAGCCCGACAATTAAAACATCCCCGAAACTTTTTGCAATTTGCAGATATTTCACATGCCCGACATGCAAAATATCAAAACATCCGTTTGTAAAGACAACCTTTTTACCCTGCTTCTTATAACGATCGACAATAACCTTAATAGCATCAAAACTCTTGATATGCGCATCAGACGTACTCTTATGCAGACTTGCCTCATACTCCTCTATCTCATCCATTGTCACGGTAGCCGATCCTATTTTGCCAACAACAACGCCAGCTGCAAGATTAGCAAACTTGGCTGTCTCTTCAATCGTTTTTCCGGCAGAGAGTGCATAGGCAATAGAGGCTATTACCGTATCGCCTGCTCCTGTCACATCAAAAACCTCTTTGGCAACGGTTGGAAACTTTTTCACCTCTTTATCAAAAACAGCGATCCCGTCTTCAGAGAGTGTAATTAATGAAATAGCAAGATCACACTCCTCTTTCATCTTTAGAAGTGCCTCTTTGAGTGTTGCATCATCTTTGATCACAATACCCGTAGCCAGTTGTGCCTCTTTTTTGTTTGGAGTAAGGAGTGTTGCTCCACGATACTTTGAAAAGTCACTCCCTTTTGGATCAACAAGAACTTTTACTCCTGCACTACCTGCAGCCTTTATGATCGATTGTGTCAAATTCTCTGTCAAAACACCTTTTCCATAATCAGAGAGAATAACGGCATCATAGTCGGCAAGATCATTACGTAAAATATCCATAATCGTATCGACTGAAGAGGCTTCAATATCCTCTTTACTCTCTTTGTCATAACGGAGTATCTGTTGTGAAACAGCGATCACACGACTCTTTTTTGAGGTTTTTCTCCCCTTTTGAACAATAAGCTTCGATTCATCGACATCAATGGCGCGCAACATAACACGTAACTCTTCTCCATTATCATCATCACCGATAACACCCGCAACACTGACATTCGCACCAAGTGCTTTGAGATTGTTTATAACATTACCAGCACCTCCAAGAACGGTTGTCTCTTTGGCAATATCAACAACCTGCACAGGAGCTTCTGGAGAGATCCGCTCACAACTCCCCCACAGATAATGATCAATCATCAGATCACCAATTACCAAGATATTTGGTTTGGTCTCTTTTAAAATTTTCATACTACTTTTTCACTTCTGTCTCATAAATACGCTTAATCTCTGGAACATAAGCTTTAATACCCTCTTCCATCTCATAAGCCGGTGCATATCCTAAATTCTCTTTTGTATCATCAATCTCCGCTTGGGTAAAAAACTGATACGATCCGACAAAAGGGTTTGGAATATACTCACAGGTAAAATCTGTCCCAAGCTCATGCTGTAAAATATCTACAATATCTTGAAAACTTCTTGCTTTTGCAGTCCCTACATTATAGACACCGCTTTTTTTAGGATGCATCGCTTTGATATTTGCCTGAATAATATCTTCTATATAGATAAAGTCACGAAGAATTTTATCGCTTCCCTCAAAGAGGCGTGGATTTTTCCCTGCTAGAAGCTGGTGCCCAAACTGAAGCACCATAGAAGCAGTTGTATTTTTAAAATACTCTCTTGGACCATATACATTAAAGTAACGCAGTCCTACTATAGAGATATCACTTGAGCGCATATACTCATAAGCAATATTATCCATCATCACTTTTGAAAAACCATATACATTATTCGGTTTTTCATGTCCAACTCGAAATGTATCACTGCTTCCGTATGTTGCAGCAGATGAAGCATAGATCATATTTGCACCATGCGCAACTGCCAGATCAAGCAGATCTTTAAAAGCGTTAACATTTGTCTTGATCATAAGATCTTGCTCTAATGCAGTTGTATCACTGATAGCCGCCTCATGAAAGATATAATCAAAATCATAATTAACTTCAAGATCCAAAAGAAGATCCTTATCATTAATATCTCCGCTAATAACTTCACCATGAAAGCCCAAAAGATTTTTAAAATGCCCAAAAGATTTCAAATTGCCGTTTGAGAGTGTTTCACCGCTTCGAAAGCTGTCGAGAACAACTACTTTTGTATCTGGATGATTCTCTTGAAAATAGAATGCCAAATTTGAACCTATAAAACCGGCACCACCTGTAATTAAAATTGTCTTATTCGCTAAATCGTTTTCACTGTATTTCATCTTCTCATCCATAATAAATTAATTTTAATAAAATAATACCTTTAAAATGATTAACAAGTATTTAAGAATTTAACATATATAATGCAGATGAAACTTTAACTTAAGGAAACAAAATGAAAAAAATCGTAATCGCTTCAATCGCTACATTAGCATTAGTAACTGCTGCATCTGCTGCAGTAAACGGAAAAGCATGTGCTGCATGTCATGGTCAACACTTTGAAAAACACGCTATGGGTAAATCTAAAATCGTTAAAGATCTGACTCACGCTGAAATCGCTGAAGCTCTTAAAGGGTACAAAGCTGGAACTTTCGGTGGTCCAATGAAAGGTGTTATGAAAGGTCAAGTAGCACGTTACTCTGACGCTGATTTAGAAGCATTCGCACAAACTATCGGTAAATAATTTCTGATAGCGAGTTACCCTTTTGGGGTGACTCATCTCTCTTTTTACAAAACTTCCAACGCTTTAAATTTTATTCTGGTTTATACTCTTTTTTACGCATAGCCTCTTTTTTCTTTGCTTCTAATCGAGCAGCATCATTAAGTTCATCGACATCATCAAAGAGCGCAGAGTTTAAAAACTTTTCCTGATCGTCAAACTGTCCTTTTTTAATTGCCCACATTAAACCAACAACAGCTATACTTCCCATAAAAACTGACACTCCAAGCATCATTCCAATTACCCAACTATCCATTTCTAATCCTTATATCCTAATTTTATACGCATCGAATTTCCAACAACAAGCAGTGATGAGATACTCATTGAAATTGCAGCAACAAGAGGAATAACATACCCTGCCATAGCCAAAGGAATGGTTATACCGTTATAAACCAAAGAGAGTCCAAGATTTTGTTTGATCATGCCAAAAGTTCGACGCGAAATTCTAAAACTGTCATAGAGTGAACTAAAAGTATCATTTAAAAGAACAACATCACTTACTTCAATGGCAATATCACTACCGTTACCCATTGCAATAGCAATATCACTGCTTGCAAGTGCCAAGATATCATTAACACCGTCACCTGCCATGACAACTGTTTTTTTCTTACTATGCAACTCGTTAATATAGTCTGCTTTTTGCTCCGGTGTCAACTCTGCCTCAAACTGCTTGATCCCTACCATTTCTGCCACTTTTTTTGCACTACGCTGATGATCACCCGTCAGCATAACAACAGTAATACCCATCTTTTGAATTTTATGAATTGCCTCTTTTGCATCTTCACGCGGTAGATCAAAAAGTTCATATTTTGCAAGTAGTTTTCCACCGTAAGCAAAGAAAAACTCACTATTATCACTCTCACTTACAACATCTATGCCTATGGTCTTCATCAGTTTGGCATTGCCACCTGCAAGCATTTTACCCTTATACATAGCCGTTATTCCCTGAGAGGCAATATTTTTCAGAGCATCGACTTCCAAACAAGGCAGTGATTCACTGTAAATATAATTTGCAACAGCTTTTGCAATAGGGTGTTTGGAGTGTAGGATCAATGCATAGAGCAATGCATCATCAAAATCTTCATACCGTTTTTGTGATACGACTTCCGGTCTTCCTTGTGTAATGGTTCCCGTTTTATCAACAGCCAAAACATCTGCTTTTGCCATTGTCTCAAGCTGTGCCGCCTCTTTAAAGAGTATGCCCCGTTTTGAAGCTATGGAGAGTCCAACAAGCGTTGCTACCGGTGTTGCCAACGCCAAAGCACATGGACAGGCAATAACAATAACAGCAATAGCAATCATAAAAGAGTGTTCAAAATTTGAGGAGTAGAGATACCAACCAATAAAAGTAAAGAGGGAAAAGAGCAAGATAGTTGAAGAGAAGTACTCACTTAGTTTATTGGCAAGTTGCTGAATTTTTGGCTTATTATTCATTGCATTTTCCAACAAAGAGACAATGTTGCTCATAGTCGAGTTGGCATAATCTTTTGTTGCAACATATTTGAGATCGGCATCAATACTGACGGTTCCACTGACAATAGTATCACCTTGTTCTTTAAAGATAGGATCACTCTCTCCCGTAAGGCTTGACTCATCAAAGTTTCCGCTTCCATCACGAACCTCACCGTCAAGAGCTACTCTATCTCCCGCACTGACAACAATAATATCACCTACACTAACATCACCGACACTTTTTGTGACAATCTTCTCATTTTCAATAACTTTGACATCACTGACAAGATGCTGACTCATAATGTCGAGTGTATCGGCAATACTCTTTTTACTGAGTGCCTCTAAAAATTTCCCGACCAAAACAAAGGTTACGATCATAGTAACAGAGTCAAAATAGGCCTCACCACTACGAGTGATTGTTATATAGATGGAGTAAATATAGGTTAAAAGCGAGCCGGTTGCAACAAGAGTGTCCATATTGACTGTTTTTGTTTTAAGCCCGTAATACATCCCTTTAAAAAAAGGCCAGCCACAGTAAAAAAGAACCGGTGTAGAGAGTGCCCACTCTCCAAGATTTAAAATATGTTTGACACTCTCAGATATTCCACTAAAGTAGCCTGCATACTGAGCAACCATAATAGTCATCATATTCATTGTTGCAAATATGGCAACAGCGATACGCAGATAGTAATCTTTCCGCTCTTTGTTTGCTTTTTCCTCTTGCAAAGAAGCATCATACGGGTAGGCATTATATCCGATCGCACGAATCATATCAATAATTTCAGAGAGTTTGACAACATCATCATCCCAGACAATTTTTGCTTTGTTATTGGTATAGTTGATATTGGTTGCGATCACACCATCCATATTGATAAGCGCTTTTTCATTGAGCCAGACACAAGCAGAACAGTGAATACCCTCAATAACCAAAGAGACCTCAGAAAATCCATCTTTGTTGAGTGTCACAAAGCGCTCATAAAATGCAGGTGCATTAAAGTTTGAAGAGTCCTCATACTGCTGTGAAGGCGGAGCAAGTTTCTCATTACCGAGTTTTTTATAAAAACCATCAAGCCCCTGTTCACTTAAAAGATGAAATACACCCTGACAACCGTTACAACAGAAGTAGTGTCCATCATCTTCTATCATAACATCCTTACTAAACTCCAAATGGCAGTGATCACATTTTACTTTTTCAGACAACTTGAAACTTCCCTATTGATCTA
>Ga0256843_1003098_pt1 | contig 11710 bp, 4 predicted proteins | sample AlvinellametaG_FD_191572 | JGI IMG/M metagenome (GOLD analysis project Ga0256843, IMG submission 191572) | Pompeii worm associated microbial communities from hydrothermal vent at the East Pacific Rise, Pacific Ocean - Alvinella | ecosystem: Host-associated > Annelida > Integument > Unclassified ... | reverse complement strand
TCAAGACATAAGTCAAGAACCAAAGAAAAAAGATTTAACAAAAAAGAAAGAAGCCACTAAAGCGGAAGTAGAAACTCACTCATATTTTAGAACTATATGATTTACCCAAAATTGAGAAAACTATATTATCTGAAAAGACTGAGAACCTAAATTAATCACAACTCAAGAATTAACTCCTGAATACAAAGAAGCATTAAAAGAATATAAAGAAACTTTATTGTTAACTGAAAATATTAATTTACTATTATCTGCTTTATCTCAAAATTGAGAAGATGTTAGTAAATTTAATACTCAATTGAAAAATAAAATTAATTCATTTAATCCTCTAGAATTAAAAAAATCAGTTAATGAAATCAAAACAACAATAAATTCAATATTTAATAATTTAGATATTGATAACAAAAAAGAAATAGATTTAAAATCAACTATTTCTGTTTATAAATATATAAGAGATGAGTTAGATAATTATGAATTAGTTAGAAAACAAATAGCTGAAAAAGAGTTTAACAATCTTACTAAAATATCTCAAGAAGAATTAGATGCTTTTATTAAAAATCCTCTTTCAAATCAAGAAAAAATTAAAAATATACTTTGAGAAGAATGATTTAAAGATTTTCAAAAAGAAATAAGTGAAAAAAAAGCAGAAGCTAACACTTATTATATTGATCATCAAGAAGAACTAAAAGAACAATTTCCAAATCTAGATATTGAATCTATCCAATCATTTGTAATAGATAGTTTTGTATGAAGTTATTCAAAAATAGCTTTAATGGAAGCATATATTCAAAAAAATATGATGAAAGAAAATTCTTTCATTTGATCAGAATATAATTGAAAAGGTAATGAAAATATAGATTTATTTGCAGATATTCAAGGTATTTGAACTTATGATATTTCAGATAAGACTACTAATATAGGAATAGAATGAGCTAAGTTAATTGGTACAGAAATTGTAGCTATTCTTGCTTGAATGGTTACTATGTGAGCTTGAACATTAGCTGTAAATGCAGCCGTTTATGGAGTAAGATGATATAAAGGAATTAAATATTTACAAAATGCTTCTAGAATTGCAAATGTATCAATAAAATGAGTAAAATGAGCTAAAAATATTTCAAAATTATCATGAATAAAGTTTTGAAGATTAGCAGCAATGAGTACAATAGAAGGTTGAAGTTTTTATGCAGGTTATGCTACTATGCAATCATGAATTGAAGGTGAAAATATGTATAGTATGGAATGATTATATCAATCAGTAGCATTTATGTGAGCATTTAAAGCATTAAATTGATTATATAAAGCTGCTTGATTAACACTAGACACTACAAAACCATTAATGCAACAAAAACTTATACTTTGAAAACAATTAGTTTGAGAAGGTATAACTTTTTCAGCTTTATGATTAGGATTTGAATGAATACTATTTGAACCAGGGGAATGGACTGCTGAAACAATTATTCAAGCCTTTGTTATGGCTGCTGCATTTAAATGAGCATGATTAGCTACTACTAATTTCAGATTTAGAAGAGCTGAAAACTGAAAAGTAGAAGTAGTTGAAAAAGTAGAAATAACTGAATGAGCTAGTTCAACTCCTATATCTTTCTACAAAAACAAAATAACATGAGAAACATATACTAAAACATTAGATTGATCTTTTTTAAATAGTAAATGAGAACTTGTATATAAAGAATGAATAGATTTTATATGAAATAGAGCTGTTGATAAAAATTTTTTATCAAAAATTCAAAAAACAAAAAAAGCACCTAATTACAAATGGACCACTGAAGCTCCTATAGATAAAGATGCTAAACCTTTAAATGCTGACTGAACAAAAACTAAGATAAAAAAACAATCTAATGAACAAACAAATGAAACTATTAAAGAGCCTAATGATAAAAAAATAAATTCTCTTTTTGAAAAATATTTCAATAATGAAATGAATACTGAATGAAGGACAGAAATAAATTGAAAAATTTACAAAAAAAGAAGCGATTGAAAATATGAAATTTCATGAGATAATACACTTTATACAAAAAAAGAAATTCTGAAAAAAATAAGTATATGAGATAAAAAATCTGTATTACAAAAATCTGTAAAAGAAAAAGTACAAAGATTAGATAAAAATGAAAAAATCAAATTGAAAGATGGTTATTTTACATTTAGAAATAAATATAAAGTATCTAAAGATGAAATTATTATAAAAGAAAAAGGAAAAGAAAGAAAGTTAACAAAAGAAGAAGAATCTCAGTTTTATAAAGATCATTACGAAGAAATATTAACAAAAATGTGATTTAATATAAAAAAAGATTCTGAAAAAATTATAGAAAACATAAAAGATAAATTAAATTGAAGCAAATGAGCTGATATGATTAAATCTATAAATAATTTTCTTGAAAGTATTCCTGCTTTATGACATATATACAAAGGAGGGAAATGGATATGAAAAAAATCTATTGAAAGCATTTTAACTCCTTACAATATTGTTAAAAATATTAAACAAGCTAAATGATTTGAAGAGACTTTAAAATCAGTAATTTTTGCTGATAAAGAAATAGGTTATTTAAAATGAGTATGAAAAGTTTGATGAGCATTTATTATCCCTACTATATCAGAAATAATCTTTGAATTAAACTCAAATCCTCAATGAGACATGAAACTAAGTTGAAAAAATATCCTAGCTAATTACTGAGAATTAATGTATTTATGAGTAATAAATACATTAATAATTGAATCTCTAAATATTGATGAAGCTATATTAAATGAAAAACCTTAAAAACATCCTTTAAAAGGGTGTTTTTTTGTTTTAATATCAAAAATATGATAAAATAAAGTAAATATTATTAATATATAAAATATGACTAAAGGATTAGAAATTCCATCTCAATGAAACACAATAGAAACCTTTAAAGTATCCGAATTAAAAGATAAATTTGAGATAAAAGTAACACCTGAAGAATTAAAAAAATATGGTGATACTCTTTTAAATATGTCTGAAATTCAGAAAATAAAAGAAGGTACTTCAACAATAACTCAATTAGGTCTTGAAAAACTAAAAAGATCAGTTGATAATACATCAAATGCTATAAACCAATTCAAGGAAGATTTTAAACCTAAAGAAGTAATGGAAAGGTCTCAAAATTGACTAGATGATATATCTAAAAAATTAGACTCTGCTTTTGATCACGTAGAATGAGAAGTAAAACAAGACATTAAAACTTGAGTAAAAAAAGCAACTGAAGTTTGAAAAAAATTACAAAAATGATGATATTCAGTTCAATTATGAGAAGCCTTAAATGATGCTTTTAGTAAATTAAAAAACTTTGATATATTTTGAGCATTAATTTCACTATTTAAATGACTATTCTGAATGTTTGTTTGAAATGAGGCATTAAAGAAAGCTTGAGATAAAGCAAAAGAAAAAATAACTGAAGCTTTAAATCCTTCTCAAATAGAAGCAACTAAAAACAATATAAAAGCAACTTTACTTTCAACTTTTCCAGAAAAAGAAGAATATATAGATAGTATATTGAATGATCCTAAAAAATTAACTAAAGAAAAAATAGATTATTTTTATGGAAAGATAAAGAAATGAGAAACAATTACTCTATCAGATTTACAAAAAGAATTCACAGACTTAGACATAACTAATCTTCTAACTGAAAAAGCTGAAGAATACAAAAAATCACTAATAATAAAAATTAAAAAAAATTTAGAAATAAAATATAATAAAACACTTACAACTGAACAAGCTCAAGATTTATGAAAATTAATTTCTAAATACCTAACAATTGATGGTTCAAATATAGAAAAAATCCAATCTAAAATTAATATAGATCATGAACTACAACTAAAGGATATAATGCCAATTATTCTTGAATGATGAAAAAATTCTATATGATTTATGTTTTGACTAGTGTCAGCAAACATCATATCAATTAGTGATATAGCTATGAACTTTGCTGAAAAATGATGAGAGATAATTACTTTATCATTATCTGCATTATGACTATCAGAAACAGTAAATATTGATGATCTATATGAAAGTATTTCAGAAATGAATGAAAAAGATAAAGCTATTTTAATAGCTCTACTTTATAGAAAAGGATGACTATTTTTAAATATACTTTGATCATTATCATCATTAAGTAGTAAATTATTAATTGAAACTATTCTACCAACAAATTCATGAGTAGATTGAATAAAATTATTAAAAGATTCTTTATTACATTGAAATATAAAACAAATAGAAAATTTTTCTAAAATAGAAAAAGCATTATCTTGATCAAAAGAAACTTTAGAATGAGCCAAATACTTAAAAGAAGCATTAAGTAACTTAGCTGAAGTAAAGAAAAACTTTGCTATTTTAGAAATAATGAAAAAATCAGATTGAGACTTAACTAAATTCTATAAAGAAATAGCAGATTTTGAAAATTCTACAAATATTAAATTGAAAGTAGAAAAATATTCAGATTTTGATAGTCTAAAAAATTGATTATCAAATAAAATGAAAAACTGATTTGCATCAAAACATAATTTTGATTTTAGAGATTTAAAGAATAAATGACTTTGATTCTGAATTGAAAGTGCTTTACAAGATTTTAACAAAAACCTAGAAAAAATTTGAGCAAGCCAAGCTAGAATAGCACTATGAAGATTAAATCTAAATCCTTTTAAAAAAATATCAGAATCAATAGATATTTCAAAAGTTTCTAAACTATGAGATAGTTTACTTTTTGAGTTAAGAAGTCCTAACGATGCTAAAGCATTTTTAAAACAAATGAATGAATTAGCAAAAAAATCTCCAGAATTAATAAAAGGAATATTTGATAAATTACCAATTATTGCTATCTGAGGACTAGCAGCTACTTCTGAAGAACCATTCTTTGAAAGCCTAAAAAATGAACTACCATATCTACTTCCAGTAATCTGACCTATAATGATGATTTCTAATGCTTGAATAAATTGGAAAACAATGCCTCCAACTTTTATGAAAGCAGACCAAGCTGTAATAGCATGATGACTACTAACCCTTGATTGATATTTTTTTCTAAATGAAAAATGAGCAATTAATAAATTTAAATATTTAGGAAAACCAATAAAAGACATATATGATATGTGAAAAGGTACAATAACTATATGACAAAGGTTATATAAAACTTGATCTGTATTTGAAAATTGAAAAACAGCAAAATCTGTGTTTAAAAGTGCTTTAAGTAAAACTAAATCTTTAAAATGAAAAATTAAAGCTTTAGCTATTATTGCATTAGTATGATATTGAACACTTGAATTAGCTTTTGCAGATAATAATAATGAATTATCAGAATATATTAAAGATTGAAAGCTAGATTTAACAAAAATAAAAAAAGATGCTGATTCTTTAAGTAACAAAGAAAAAAATGATATTATAAAAATAGTTTTACTAGAGCATAGCTGAAAAGAAATATTAAAAAACATAAAATATAATATAAACAATGATATTTTAGAAATAAATTCACAAAATAATAAATATCAATGATTATTTTTTATAAATAACGAAACAAAACAAATTTTATTTGACCTATTTTGAATAAAAGATTATAAATTTAATTATAAAAAACCTGAATAATATCAGGTTTTTTTTGACTATTTACTTAAAAACATATAATACACAAAAATTAATAATAAAATTTAAATATGCTATTATCAGACTTTGATTATCACCTGCCTGAAGGACTTATTGCTCAAACACCTGTTGAGCCAAGAGATCATTCAAGATTATTAAAACTAAATGCTTCTTCTTGAGAAATTAAAGAAGATAAATTTTATTCTATACTTGATGAATTATCAGAAAATGATGTTTTAGTTTTAAATAAGACAAGAGTAATAAATGCAAGATTACATTGAAAAAATGATTATTGAAGAAATGTAGAAATATTTTTACATAAACAAATTTCTGAAGATTCATGGGATTGTCTCATCTTTCCATGAAAAAAACTTAAACCATGAAGAAAAGTAACTTTTGAATTTTGACTTGAAGCAGTAGTAAAAGAATACACAGAAGCATGAAGAATAATGAAGTTTAACAAATCATGAATAGATTTTCTCCAAACAATTGAAAAACTTTGAGAAATTCCTATGCCTCCATACATAAAAGAAAAACTACAAAATTCTGAAAGATATCAAACTATATGGAGTGAAATAGAATGAAGTGTTGCTGCTCCTACAGCAAGCCTACATTTTACAGATGAATTATTAGAAAAAATAAAAGAAAAATGAGTTAAAATAGAAAAAGTATTATTACATGTCTGACTAGGTACTTTTATGGCAGTTAAATCTGATAATATATTAGAACATAATATGCATTCAGAATATATTGAACTAGAAGAGGATGTAGCTGAAAGACTAAATAAATATAAATCTGAATGAAAAAGAATTATAGCAGTATGAACAACTTCAATCAGAGTACTTGAAACTATGTCTGATGATTTATGAATAATTCATTCTTGAAATAAAGATACAAATATATTTATATATCCTGGTTATAATTGGAAATTTGTAGATGCAATGATTACTAATTTTCATCTTCCTAAATCAACTTTATTAATGCTTGTTTCTAGTTTTGCATGAAAAGAAAATATTTTTAAAGCATATAATTATGCTGTAAAAAATAAATTTAGATTTTTTTCTTTTTGAGATGCTATGTTTATTAAAAAATAAAAAGTTTGACTTTTTATTTTTTTTATTTATATTTTTATACCAAAATACTCCTAAATATTATAAACATGGTAAATATATCACTGTGAACTAATAAACCTCCTATCAAAAAAAATAATTCACATCCTGAAATATGATGAGATTTTTCAATTAATCCTATTTTAATAAAGGAAAGAGATTTAAAAAAAATCCATTTACGTATGAATGCTCCTATATCAACATTAGAAAGCATTAATAAAGATAAAATAAATATAGAAACATATATTGCAATAGAGTTTATAAACCAAGAAATAAATAAAATAATATCTGATCCCAACAATAGATATAAATTAAATAAATATAATTATTCTAATATAAGTATACAAAAAGCAACTAATATAATTTTAAAACAATTAAAAGTTTCAAAAAATATATGAGAAATACTATTATATCATAAAGTAGCATTAGCAGAAACTAAAAATAGAAATTATAATCTTAAAAAAGATTCATTAACAGATCCTCTAACAAAACTATATAATAGAAGGCTTGTAGATTCAAAACTTGATGAACTAATAAACGAATTTGAAAGAACATGACAATTTTTTTCAATATTTATTATAGATATTGATTTTTTCAAAAATATAAATGATACATTCTGACATGATATGTGAGATGAAGTCTTAAAATGAATAAGTGACATTCTTAAAAAAAACTTAAGAACAAGTGATATAGCATCTAGATGGTGAGGAGAAGAATTTTTAGTTATATTAAAATGAACTAATCATGAAGTAGCATTACAAAAAGCAGAATCAATTAGAAAAGAAATTGAAAAAGAATTAATTCATTCTATTATGAATAATACAAATCTTGACAAATTTTGCTTAAATAAAAAATGATGTAAATCAATTGATAAATGTCAACAAAATAATTTAATGTGTTTTCCTAGACAAATAACATGTAGTATATGAGTATCAACTATAAAAAAGAACGCTTGAAAATCTGAATCAAAAAACTGTCTTATTAAAAGAGCTGATTCAGCTTTATATATAGCAAAAAGAAATTGAAGAAATATGGTTTATAGTTGAAAATGATTAGAAATACCAAAAAAAGAAGACTAAATAGTCTTCTTTTTTTATTTAATATCCTTTATTTCTATATCAAAAAATAATTTTTTTCAAGCTAATGAGTGATTTGTGTCAATTGTAACAGTTTTGTCATCGGCATCAATAATAACAAATTGTCATCTAGAAGTAGGTAATACTTCTCAAACTGTTAAACTTATTCATGCATCAACAAATGATTGTAATTGATCTTTTTCTAAAACTTGTTTATTATTTTCATCATAAACCCCATAACCATCTTCAGGAGCTACTTCTAATTTAAATTTATCTCCTATTTTATGACCAATTAATCATTCATCCCATCATTTAATAACTTGTCCTTCTCAAACAGTAAAAGTAAAAGGTTCTCCTCTATCTAAACTTGAATCTAATTTTTTACCATCTTCTAAAGTTAAAGTATAATCTACAGAAACAGTATCTCCTTTTTCAATAGACTTATTTTTTTTTGCTTCTAGTTTTTCTTTTTTTAAATTTTCAATATTCTTCTTAGCTTCATCTAAATTAAAATCATAATCCTTCAAAGAGCCATCTTTATATTCTTTAATATCTAATTTTATAATTTTTACTTCTTTTAATGGTCTATCATTAGAATCTGTTTTTGTTTTTTCTATTTTATCAACATTATCAAATCATTCTATAACTCTACCAAAAACAGCATGTTTTCCATCAAGAAAATTATTATTATTAGTATTTATAAAAAATTGACTACCATTTGTATTTGGCCCAGCATTTGCCATAGCTATAGTATATTTATTATTTTTTAATGAAGAATCAAATTCATCATCAAATTTTTCTCAATAAATACTTGTTCCTCACATACCTGTACCATCTGGATCACCTCATTGTATCATAAAATCTTTTATTATTCTATGGAAAATTACTCCATCATAATAACCTTGTTTGGCTAAACCTATAAAATTTGTAGTAGTAATAGGAGCTTTTTCAGTTTCAAGTAAAATATTTATAGTCCCGTTTGTTGTTTTCATAACAGCAACAACATCACCTTCATTATAATTACTCATATGTGTTTTATTATTAGTATCTAAATTAGTTTTTTCTTCTACATTTTTATTAGTACAAGAAAATAAAAATAAACTTAAAAGAACTAGTGTTATAATCTTTTTCATATATTTATTTTTTAAGTTTTAATTTAATTTTTGGTTTTATTTTTCAATCAAAAATCTGTAGTAAGTATTCTAAGAATTTTTCTTCATTTGCAAAATTCTTTGTAGCAGTTCTTAATCTATTTAAATTTATAACAGTAAACTTAACTTCTTTATCTAGTTTTAAGAAATCTTTTAATTCTTCAAGTTTTATATCTTTATCAAAATCTATCTGATAATTAACTCAAACTCTTTTAATAGATAATATTTTATAATTAGAAGCTTTTAATTTAAGTTTTAATAAATTAAAAAAGTTTATAGTTTCTTTTGGAATATCTGAATTTATTTCTTTAAAATCAGAAATAATATTTTCTAAATCTTCTAATGTATTTAAACTTTCTATTTCTCTATAAAAATTAATTTTATCTAATTCTGAAGAAAAATAAGTATTATCAATATATGCTCATAAATTTAATTCTACAATTGGTACCACTACCTGCTTTCAACCTTTTGATTTTCAAGGTACCTGTACCTCTATATCAATTTTACTCTTTAATTCTTCAACCTTATCTTCAAGCATTTCTAAAAATAGATTTACTCAGATATCATGTCATTGTCCACTTTGTCTAATACCGAGTATATCTCATCATCATCTAATTTCTAAGTCTTTAATTGCTAGTTCAAATCAAGCTCATAAATGACTATAATCTACAATAGTTTTTAGTCTTTTAGCAGCATCTTCTTTTATCTTATCTTTTTTAAATAATAGATAACAATATCATTTTCTATCACTTCTTCACACTCTTCACCTTAATTGATGAATCTGACTTATTCAAAAATTTTGTGCTTCATTTATAAAAATAGTATTTACATTAGAAAAATCTATTCAATTTTCTACAACAGTTGTTGCAAGTAAAATATCATATTTCTTTCTCTTAAAATCAATTATTCTTTCTTCTAACTTATCACCTGGTAATTGACCATGAGCAATTGCTACTTTTTTTCCAGGAAATAAATTTTCAAGAAATCTTCACATCGCTTCAATTGTTTCTACTCTATTATGTATAAAAAATAATTGTCATCATCTTTCAAATTCTCTCTTAGCAGCAGTGAATATTACATCTTCATCAAAAGCAGAAACTATAGTCTGGATATCTTGTCTACCTACTGGTGGAGTTGTCAACATTGATATGCTTTTTATTCCATTTAAAGCCATATTTAGACTTCTTGGTATTGGAGTTGCTGACATAGACAGTATGTCTATATTTCACTTAAATCTTTTAATCTTTTCTTTATCTTTTACTCAAAATTTATGTTCTTCATCTACAACTAAAAGTCATAAATCTTTAAATTCTATATCTTCACTAAGTAATCTATGAGTTCAAATAATTAAATCAATTTTTCATGTTTTTAATTTTTCTAAAGTAGCCTTTATAGCTGATGCTTTTTCAAACCTAGTAACTACTCAAACATTTATAGGAAAATCAGCAAATCTTTCAATAGCTTTTTGCCAATGTTCATAAGCTAAAACTACAAGTGGTGATATTAAAGCTGCTTGTTTTCCGTTTATTATAGCTTTATAAATAGAAGCAAATGCAATTTCTGTTTTACCAAATCATACATCTCAACTAAGAAGTCTATCCATAGGATTTTCTGACTCCATATCTCTATATATTTCAGTTATTACATTTAATTGATCATCTGTATAGATATATTCAAAACTATTAGCAAATATAGCCTCCTCTTTTGGCATTACTAAACACTTATATCATTTAACTAGTTTTCTCTTAGCATAAACCTCTAATAATTCATTAGCTATTTTTTCAACATCTTCAGATACTTTTTGAAGTTTTTTCTCCCATTCTTTAGTACTAAGTCATGTAAGCTTTGGATTTTCAGAACCTACATACTTTGAAACCCTTCACACTTCTGTAATAGGAATAAAAAGCTTATCATTATTTTTGTATTCTAGTGTAATATATTCTTTTTTAACTCATCATAAATCCTTCTCAACTATCTCCTTGAATATTCAAATACCATGATCAATATGTACAATGTAATCCCCTTCTTTAATCTGCATCATTAAATCAAGATCTTTTGAAAGACTTCTTTTAATTCTCTTTTTTACAAATATTCTAGATATATTATCATCAGTAATAACAACTACTTTTTTTGTCTTAAAACTTTTTAAATTTAATAAATTTGTCTCAAAAATCTGAACTCAACTAAGATTATTTAACTCAATAAAATTATGTATTGTTTTTTTATTTTTTGTGAAAATATATTTTTTTACTCATTTTTTCTCTAATATTTCCTTAAAATCATCTATCTTTTCTAAATATAAATCTGTAATACCTAAATCTATATAATCATCATTATCTGATAAAGAATTAAATATTATAAAATCAGTTAATTCTTTGCTCACCTTGTCATAACTAGAATAAAAATCTAGAGAGTCAAGTATCACTAAAATATTTTCTGGAATATCAAATATATTATTATACTTAGTTTGAAATTCTAAATCTATATTATTTCATATAAAATAACTATTTTTTCAGTTTGAAATAGAATCAATTTCGTCCTCCCAAAAACTTATTTTTGTAATATTTCAAGTATTATCAGTAATACTCAAAGTATCTCATAATATTTTAAAAGAATTTTTATTATTATAATCAGAAAATGAATAATTTAGCTTATTTAATTTTTCTGTTATTTCTGAGATAGCTATTTTTTCTCAAACTTTTAATTCTAAAATATTATGATATTTAAATTGCTCTATATTATCATATTTTAAATGAAAAATATCTTTTGTTACTA
>Ga0256843_1003096_pt1 | contig 11719 bp, 11 predicted proteins | sample AlvinellametaG_FD_191572 | JGI IMG/M metagenome (GOLD analysis project Ga0256843, IMG submission 191572) | Pompeii worm associated microbial communities from hydrothermal vent at the East Pacific Rise, Pacific Ocean - Alvinella | ecosystem: Host-associated > Annelida > Integument > Unclassified ... | reverse complement strand
AACTTGGCTGTGATGAAGTTGTAACTTCACCGACGTTTTCTTTGCAGCAGTGTTATGGTGATAACATATACCATTACGACATCTACAACCACGGCTTAGAGCACTTCATAGCACTTGGGATGTTAGAAGAGCTCGACAAAGAAGGACTACACTTCATAGAGTGGGGTGATGATGCACTTATTGAGCTTCTTGAGTCCGTTGGCATCGATGTGATGGTTATAGATATAAAAAAGATTTCAGATAAAGCAAGAGAGTATAGCGTATGCACACACTAAAAGCGGTAGATTTAAAAAAGAAGATAAAAAACCTTGAGATCGTTAAGGGTATGAGCCTAGAGGTCAAGAGTGGTGAGGTTGTAGGGCTTCTTGGTCCAAATGGGGCAGGAAAGACAACTACTTTTTATATGATATGTGGACTTGTTGAGGCAAGTGATGGAAAAGTCTTCTTTGATGGAGAAGACCTCATCGGTATGCCATTGCATCAGCGTGCACGCAAAGGCATTGGTTACTTACCACAGGAGGCTTCTATCTTTAAAGATCTTAGCGTTGAAGATAACTTGATGATAGCCGCTGAGGTGGGTATAAAGGGTAAAAAAGAGCAGATGGAGCGTATAGAAGAGCTCTTAGATATGTTTAACATTGAGCCGATTCGCTACCGTAAGGGTATTAGCCTCTCTGGTGGTGAGCGTCGTCGTGTTGAGATTGCCCGTGCACTTGTAAACAAGCCGAAGTTTTTACTGCTTGATGAACCGTTTGCAGGGGTTGATCCTATTGCAGTTATGGATATTCAAAAGGTTATTCATCAGTTGGTATCGTACGACATCGGTGTGCTTATAACTGACCATAATGTGCGTGAGACACTTGATGTGTGTGATAGAGCCTATGTTATTAAGTCTGGAGAGCTACTAGCTAGTGGTACAAGTGAAGAGATAGGGCAAAACCCTGATGTTCGTAAACACTATCTTGGTGAGAGCTTTAAGCTGTAAGGATAGTAAAGAGATATGGGAGCATTAAGGCAGACACAGAGTGTTGAGACAAAGCATAAACTCTCCAACACTCTGCGTAATTGGTTACCAATACTGCATTCATCGCTCTCAGAACTTGATGAGGCGATGGCTCCATTTGTAGAAGCCAACCCTGTCATAGAAGTAAAAAATGGCTTTGAAGAGGATTTTGAGAAGAAGATTCCAAAAAAGATCATCTCAGGCACTATCAGTAACTCACGCACAGAGCAGATAGAAGCACTGACAATTCAGTCTCGCTCTTTGTATGAGGTGCTTGATGAGCAGCTGGGAGCTCCACTCTTTCCTACACCGATATCTCAAGAGATAGCTCAGTTTGTAGTAGAGAACCTCGATGAGAGTGGTTACTATGAGGGTGATACAGAGCAGTTTTGTCAAGAGCATGGCATTAGTGTTGATGCTTTTGAGAAAGTTCGCTCACGCTTTGCTTTTGTAGATCCTGTGGGTATTGGGGCAGTTGACTTGGCCGAGTCTTTTTTGTTTCAGCTTGAAAATGCAGAGATAAGTGATGCAGCTTATGCATTGGCGGTAGAGATCATTAACAATATGCAAGATATTCACTCCTTCTCAAAAGAGCCGCACTTTAGTGAAGCTATGAAGGTAATCTCTAGCTTTAAAAACCCGCCAAACATTGAGTACCAAGAGGAGTCTGCACAGATAGTACCAGACTTGATGATATACTTCAATGATGACAATGAGATAGAGGTACAGCTCAATGATGCCTACTATCCAACTATTAACATTGACACATCCTATGGTGTAGAGCATGAGTTTGTAAAAGAGAAGATAAAAGAGGCAAAAAGTCTTGTAGATGCACTTGATATGCGTCGTGCAACGCTTTACAAAGTAGGGCTGATGATAGTGGAGTATCAGTATGAGTTCTTTACCGGTGGGCAAATTATGCCACTGACATTAAAAACTCTTGCTGATGAGTTTGGACACAATCCATCGACCATCTCACGCGCTATTGCAAACAAGTACATTGCTTGTGACAGAGGTGTCTTGGCTATGAAAGAGTTTTTTACAACAGCCATAGATGAAGATGTGAGTAATGCGGCTATCAAAGAGTATCTTGTTGCTTTGGTAAAAGATGAGCCGCGTGAAAAACCGCTGAGTGATATGAAGCTTTTAGAAAAGATAGAAGAGAAGTTTAAAGTAAAAATGGTGCGAAGAACCATCGCAAAGTATAGAAAACAGCTCAATATCGCAGGTTCGTCTGAGCGAAAAAAACTTTATAAACTAGGTGGATAAAAGGAGGATATATGGCAAAAATTTTACTAGATGTAAGTGAAGAGAATCTAGGAACACTTCTTTTGGTTCTAAACAACCTAAAAGAGGGACTTGTAAATAGAGTAGAGGTAAACCCTTTACTTGAGAAAGGGGCTATGAGCAGTACAGAAAAAGGGGATACTCAAGTACGCAAAAGAGAGCCTCGCTACCAACCAAAAGCAAACAAGGTTGTCTATGAAGAGGAGCAGATGGGACTTGTCTCACGCGGCAAATATTTAGACCCAAAAAGTTTTAAAGAGAAATTGAGAGGAAGAAAATAGTATGGTAAGAGAGATTATAAAGTATCCAACAACTCCAAGTTTGGAGTTTGGTGGTAATGTGAGGCACTTTGATGAGACTCTTTTTGAGATTCTTCAAGATCTCAAAGATACTATAGAGGCAAACAAGCTTGAAGGCTTGGCTGCTTATCAGATAGGTTCACCTCTTTCTGTTATTGTGGTTAAAAAAGAGGATGGTAGCTTTTTAGAGATCATCAATCCACGCATGATAAAACATGAGGGAAGCATAGAACCAACAGAGACAACAGCCTACTTTCCAGGTCTGAGTGCAAAGACAAAGCGCTATGAAAAGATAAAGATCATGTATGAAGACAGAGAAGGAAATAGCTGTTATCTTGATGCTGAGGGTGACTTTGCAGTGCTGCTGCAGCGTAAGATGGACTATGTTTTTGGTTCAAACTTTCGTTTGCGTATGAGTGAGTCTGAGAGAAAGCTATTTGACCAAAAACTCGATCAGGGAACAGATGCCATTACCGATAACGGCTGTCCTACAGAGTTTAAGAGAGATAAGATACTGCGCCTTTTTAGAGTCTTGTTTATCTCAGGTATAGTGGGTGTAATAGGTGGCTTTTTTGTTGATGGTGAGACACTTGCAACACTTAAAAGTGTTGAGAACTACATTATGGCAGCGATGCTTGGGCTTGTAGTAGTCTACTTCTTCTATGCACAGTATGAGGGGAAGCAGTACAAAAACTGTAGCTCATGCCAGATAGGCAACATCATAGGCACTTCAGTAATTGAGCTTGCAAAACTTTTGGTGCTCTTTTTACTCAACTACTTTTTACTCTAAAGAGGGGGTGCTTCTTTTATAGAAGTACCTTTTTTGCATACTTGACTATCTTTGTCTCAAGTGCCAACTCCATTTCAATCACCTCTTTGAGTCTCTCTTGACTTGCTCTCTCCCCATGAATTAAGAATACCTTTTTAAGCTTTTTAATCCTTTTGATCCAACGAATAATCTCTTTTTGTCCAGCGTGAGCAGAAAAGCCGTTTATAGTGTGAATGGAAGCTTTTACAATGACATCTTCTCCATAGATATTGATCCATTTTGCTCCATCAACTATCTCTCTACCCAAAGTGCCCTTTGCTTGAAAACCGACAAAAACAACAGCATTTTTTGCATCCCAAATACGGTGTTTAAAGTGATGAATGATGCGACCACCGTTACACATTCCACTACCGGCTATGATAATTGCGCGGCTCTTTACATCGTTGATAGATTTGGAAGCTTCTGGCGTGAGGGTATAAAGAAGTGCATCGAAGTTAAATACTGTACCATCTCTTTGAAGATTCTCTTTGCATTGTAGACTTAGCTCACTTGCATAGCGTCTATAGACCTCTGTTGCTTTTGTTGCCATTGGTGAGTCCAGATAGATTTTGCACTTTGGCAGTTCATTGTTCTCATACATTGCTTTGAGTATGCAGAGTATCTCCTGTGTTCTCTCAATCGCAAACGATGGAATAAGAACATTCCCCTTTTTCTGCATTGTCTTTGTTATGACTTTTTTAAACTCTCGGATACTCTTTTTTATCGATTGATGGTTTCTCTCTCCATAGGTAGACTCAACATAGAGATAGTTCGCGCGTGAGCACTTTGCTAGATTTGGTAGTACAAGCTTGTTTGAGTTTCCTATATCTCCTGAAAATACAATAGTTTTGGAGATACCATTGATAGTGTAGGAGAGCTCTATAAAAGCAGAACCCAAGATATGTCCTGCATTTCTATAGACAAAAGTAACACCTTCACACAGATCGTAGTAGTTGTCATACTCTGGAGCTATCCACTCTGTTTGGTTAAAAGTTTTTTCTACATCAAGGGGTGAGTAGATAGGCTTTTGGAGCTTTTTGGCACGGTTTTGCCGCAGTGCTTTTTTGTAGCGTGTAGAAAAGTCTTCACTCATTATCTTTGCACTGTCCATCAAGATGATATATGTAAGATCCTGAGTGGCTTGTGTTGCATATATAGTACCCTTAAAACCCTCTTTGACAAGTTTTGGAATGCGTCCTGTATGGTCAAGATGCGCGTGTGTTATAAGAAGATAGTCAACATCTGCAGGCTCAAAACCAAAAGCCTTCTCATTTTTTGCTTCATCTTCACCTTGAAACATACCACAGTCTATAAGAATCTTTTTACCGTTTATCTCTAAGAGGTGACAAGAACCTGTTACCTCCTCTGTTGCACCAAATGATTGTATAGTTATCATAAGAGACTCCTCATACTTCATTGTACAGCTTTAAAAAAAATCAAAAATTGATATAAAATAACTTTTCGTTACCCTTTCATAGTAGAATAGTAAAAGATATTAGAATATTTGTAACAAAAGGTCATAGATGAAAAAGAGAGAGACAAGCCTACCGTGGCAACATCCAAAGCTTGAAGAGGAGGATCCTCAGTCACTCAAACTCATTGAAGCGATTATGAAGAGTCCTACCTATACTATGGCAGAGCAGGATATGGAGTTTTTAAACTCCTATGAGACAAGAGGCATTCGACTTGAGCTTGATTACTTAAAGCCTGAGTTAAAGATGCGTGAGCATGGCATTGAGCATACGATAGTCGTCTTTGGAAGTGCGCGTATAGTAGAGCGTGAGACTGCACTAAAGCGTTTGGAGCGTATAGAGAGAATGCTAAAAGAGCGTCCAGATGATAGAAAGCTTTTGCGTGAGCTCTATGTCGCAGAGCGTATGGTCGGTAAGAGTATCTATTATGAAGATGCAAGACGCTTTGGTCAACTTGTAGGAAAGAGTGGATACGCGGTAGAAGATAGTCGTGTTACACTGATGACAGGTGGTGGACCGGGAATTATGGAAGCGGCAAATCGTGGAGCTTATGATGTAGGAGCAAAGAGTATAGGCTTAAACATCAAGCTGCCGCATGAGCAGTACCCAAACCCCTACATTACACCGGATTTGTGCTTTTTGTTTCACTACTTTGCCATTAGAAAACTACATTTTTTAAATCGTGCAAAAGCACTTGTGGTCTATCCTGGCGGATTTGGAACATTTGATGAGCTCTTTGAGACGCTCACGCTGATTCAGACACATAAAACAGATGAGATTCCTGTTGTGCTTATTGGGAAAAAGTATTGGCAAAAAGCGATAGATTTTGAGTTTTTAAAAGATGAAGGTGTTATAGACCCGCAAGATTTAGATATTTTCTACTTCGCAGATAATGCCGATGAGGCTTGGGAGTATATACTACGATGGCATAAAGAGAGAGGAGTGCAGCTCTATGATGATTGATATTTTACGCTTTAACACTTTTATAGCCTCTGATGTATTGATATTTTTTTACTATGTGGGTGCTATAGTTATGCCATTTTTGCTCTACAGATATAAAAACAGACTCATAGAGAGCTTTTCGTTTCTTAAAAGTATAGATGATTGGCTCAAGACTCTTTTTGCCTCTTTATCTGAAAAAGAGCAGCAAAGAGCAGTAGTTATAATGGTGATGGTTTTTATAATGATGGAGCTTTTTTGGAGAATGATGTTTGAAGCGATGATAGGTTACTTTGATATGCACAACTACCTTTTTGAGATGCAACAGAGTCTGCATAGTGTAAACTCTCATACAGAGTAGACTATATGAGAGTAACTTTTAGAAGTTATACATAACTCCACAGTAGATAGAGTCGCCTCTTGGACCATCGATAGTTGAGTGCTCATACTCACCTAAAACTTTGAAGTTCTCTTGGAGTTCATACTCTGCACCAGCACCAAAAACAGCACCGTCAGAATCGTTATCAATCCCTAAGTCATCGATTTTTTCAATCTCATACTCATAACCAACTTTTGCGAAAAGCTCAAGTTTGTGCATTACCTCATAACCATAAACAAGATCAATAGCATGAGTCATATATGTTGCATCTACATCTCTAGGCTCTTCACCCTCAACATGTTCTGTAACAGTATTTGTCGAATATGAGAAGTCATACTCCAGTGAGAAACCTTTTTGTAGTCTGTATCCTAGGTCAATACCTATACCATAACCATCATCACCAACTAGAGTTGCTTCTCCATGATTAACTGTATCACCTACGATGTACAGAGCTTTTACAACAGCGTAATATCTACTCTCTTTGTTTTCATGATGCATATCATTTGCAAAGAGTTGTGCTCCAAAAAGAGCAAGAGTAAGTGTCAGTAAGATCTTTTTCATTACTATCCTTTATTAAAGTTATAAAAATATACTATAACTTTCAAACTTAAGATAAACGTAATTCACAAGAGAATCGTGAAAGTTTCAATTATTTTTCGATATAATCACTAACTTAATTAGAATACTTTGCATACAAAAGGACAGATATGGAGTGTGAATTTCCTACGGTAAATTCAAATATGGATGAGATAAAAGAGATTTTTGAGAGTGTAAAGACGATAGCAGTTTTAGGTCTCTCTCCAAATGAGACAAAAGCGAGTCACAGAGTGGCGAAATATCTGCAAGAGGCAGGCTATAAGATAGTGCCTGTCTATCCTAAAGAGGAGACTATCCTTGGTGAGAAGGTTTATCGCTCTTTGGCTGAGATTCCTTTTGCCGTTGATATGGTAGATATCTTTAGAAAACCGGCAGCTTTTGATGCTATAGCAGATGCCTGCATTGCGCGTGGTGATGTTAAAGTCTTTTGGGGTCAAGTAGGTCTTGTAAACAATGCAGCAGCACAAAAAGCAAGAGCAGCAGGGATGAAAGTAGTACAAAATCAGTGTGCTATGGTTGATCATAGAAATCTTTTTAATTAGGTCGTACTTTTGTTAAACTTAGAAAAAATCAAAGAGGCTCAAAAGCGTATAGAGGGTGTTGTAGCACAGACTCCACTTGCCTATGCACCTTATCTTTCAGAGATAAGCGGAATAAATGTCTACCTCAAAAAAGAGAATCTGCAAGTAACAGGTGCATTTAAGATCCGTGGTGCTTACAACAAAATAGCATCACTCACGCAAGAAGAGCGCGAACACGGAGTAGTTGCTGCAAGTGCTGGAAACCATGCACAAGGTGTAGCCCTCTCAGCTCAAAAGTTTGGCATAAAAGCAGTAATTGTTATGCCAGAATCTACACCACTTACCAAGATAAACGGGGTAAAACATTATGGCGCTGAGGTAATTCTTGCCGGAAGTAACTATGATGAGGCCTATGCCTATGCCGTTGAGTATGGAAAGAAGAACAAGCTGACATTTGTGCATCCTTTTGAAGATGAAGAGGTAATAGCAGGACAGGGGACTGTCGGTGTTGAGATACTAGAGAGCTGTCAAGAGCTTGATGCTGTTATTGTTCCTATTGGCGGGGGTGGTCTCATCGCCGGTGTTGCGACTGCTGTAAAAGAGATAAATCCAGATGTAAAAGTGATAGGTGTAAGTGCAAGTGGAGCACCTGCTTTTAAAGAGTCTTATGAGCTAAAAAAGCCTATTGACTCTACAAGTGTTCGTACTATTGCCGATGGTATAGCAGTAAGAGATACATCACCTATTACACTAGAGTATGCACTTAAAAATGTAGATGAAGTACTCAGTGTTGATGACGAAGAGATAGCAAGTGCTATTTTGTATCTTCTTGAGAAGCAAAAGCTTGTTGTTGAGGGTGCTGGAGCAGTTGGTGTTGCTGCACTGCTACACCATAAACTCGATGAGCTTAAGGGTAAAAATGTTGTCGTTATCTTAAGTGGTGGAAATATGGATGTAACGCTTCTCTCTGTTATTATTGAGAAGGGTCTTTTAAAATCACACCGAAAAATGAAAGTAACGGTAACACTTGTTGACAAACCGGGCTCTTTAATGCGCTTTACAGAAATTCTTCAAGAACTTAATGCCAATATTGTCCATATTGCATATGACAGAACGGCGATATCACTTGATTATGGTGATGCCAATGTAACTGTACATATGGAGACAAAAGGTAAAGAGCACCAAGAAGAGATTCGAAAAGCTCTAAAAAAAGAGGGTTATCTTAAAGAGTAGAGATAAAATATGAAACCAGTACTGAGTAAAAGCATAGCAAAGCCGATTGTTCTTATAAAGATTCTTAATGATGAGAGACTTGTTGTCGTAGATAACGAGACTACGGTGCGTTTTTTTGACAAAAAAGATCTCGCCTTAAAAAATGGGTTTAAAGCAGGTGTTGTCCATAAGCACTATACAACACCTGTTGTCGCTTTTTCAAATGATGCAAACTACTTTGCTTTAATCAGTGCTGATGAGAAAGAGTCCAAACTCTTTAATGCCAAGACAAAAAAACTAATAGCAAAAGTTGACCGCCATCACGGTTCTGTCTCTGCTGTTGCTATTGATCCGCTCTCACGCTATATGTTCTCTGGTGGAGAAGATGGAAAGACCTTTGCCATCGATGTTGAGAGTGGTAAGCTTGTCTTTACACTTCCACCTCACGCAGATACCATTAATGACATCGCCTTCTCTCAAAACTCCAACTGGATAGCAACTGCGAGTTACGATAGAAAGATCTCTCTTTACAATATTGTCACCATGACACCAAAAGAGAAGCTAAAATCGCACTCTGCACCGGTTATGAAGTTAAAGTTTTTTCATCGTAACAAACTTCTTAGTATAGACAAAAACTCTTCGGCAATTGTATGGGATATCTATAAAGCAAAAGTTCTAAAGCGTCTGGAGGGTATTCATGATGATGTGACTTCTATTGCTGTTGGTATAGATGAAAAGGTACTCTTTTTAGGTACAAAGCTTGGATACATTATAGTCTACAATCTAGAGACTTATGAGCAGATAAGTCGTAACTATATTAAAATCACTTCTCCAATTACCGCTTTAAACTATGATAATGAAAACAACTATCTCATCGTTGGTACAGAAGATGGATTTATTATGTACTATGATGTATTTGAAGGCACAAAAGAGTTAGAAAACTACCTTCGTTCAAAAGAGTTCTCATCTTTTCAAACTGTTGTTGATGCCAACCCGCTTCTTGTCTTTACAAAAATGTATGAGCTTTTGACAAACTTTTGGGAGAACAGTCTCAAAGCCGCAAAAGAGCTTTTACAAAAAGGGCAAAAAGAGAAGGCACAAAATATCCTGAGTCAGTTTTCTCATATTCCTCAAAAAAATCGCATCGCACAAAAACTCTTGCGTGACTATGAAGAGTTCCCTAAGTTTTTACAGTTGATTCAAGATGGAAAGTTGGCACTTGCATACAGTCTTGCTAATAAATACCCAGAGTATAAAGAGACAAAAGCCTACAAAACTATTGAAGCACGATGGAGAAAGGCTCTGGCAACTGCACAGAAGTATGCACTCAACCAAAAGACCATGCAGATGGCAAAAGATATTTTAGCTCCTTATCGTGGTATTAGTGAAAAGACGATGTATGTGCAGGATGTCTTAACAAAGTCAGATATCTATAAACGATTTAAAAATGCTATGGCAAAAAAAGAGTTTAAAATCTGTTTTGATCTTATACAAAAAAATCCGTTTTTAAGAGAGTTACCAGAGTATACGACATTGACAAATTTTGCCGATTCGCTCTTTATTAAAGCTCAAAAACATATGCAAGAGGGTGATATCCACTCTGCTATGAAGATTTTACGAGTCTTGCAAGACTTTGAAGGCTTTGAAAATGTTGTTAAAGAGTATATGACCTCTTTAGAACAAAAAGCGAAATTTTATGCTGCACTTGCTGAGAACGATTTTGCTACGGCTTATGAGATGATGGATAAAGAAGAAGAACTCTTAGAGACTGAAGATGGTAAGATGTTGCAAAAAAAATGGAACAGTGATCTTCAAAAAGCAAGACAGTATGCTGCAGTAGGGGACATAGCTGGTGTACGCTTTGTTTTGGAGAGATATGAAAAAATACGCTCTAAACATATGGCTTTGGCAACTATCTATGCATTTGCATATATTGCTCAGATGGAGCAAGCCCTCAAGAGTGGTGTAGATAGAGAGAGTCTTGAGAAAGCTATTAAGAACTATATTTTAGACTTTGGAATTACAGAGCAGATAGAGAACTTTTTTGAAAAATTCAAAGAGAAATATCCAGATACAAAGCTTAACTTAGAACTGCTAACTCAAGGCTCTTTATCACGATGGAAGCCCTCTATGATTGTAGATTCAATCTTAGAGTAGCTTTTTATCTTCAAATTACCTTTCCCTTTAACCTCAAATATAGCTATACTTTACTATAATGAGAAAATTTTTAAAACTATACAAACTAGAGGAGACTTTTCATGCAAATTAGTGGCGCACAGATGGTCATTGAAGCACTTATTGCTGAGGGTGTAGACACAGTTTTTGGCTACCCTGGCGGAGCAATAATGAATGTCTATGATGAAATATACAAACAAGACAAATTCCAGCACATTTTAACTCGTCATGAGCAAGCAGCTGTCCATGCGGCAGAGGGGTACTCAAAAGCAAGCGGAAAAGTCGGTGTTGCCATGATTACATCAGGACCTGGATTTACAAATGCTGTAACAGGTCTTGCAGATGCATATATGGACTCTATTCCTCTAGTCGTCATCTCAGGTCAGGTTCCTATGAGCCTTATTGGTACAGATGCGTTTCAAGAGATTGATGCCGTAGGTATTTCACGCTCTTGTACAAAACACAACTACCTTGTAACGGATGCAGCAGATCTTCCTCGTGTTCTTAAAGAGGCATTTTACATTGCTGCTTCTGGTCGTCCGGGACCTGTTCATGTTGACATTCCTAAAGATGTTACAGCGCAGATTGCCGAGTTTAATTATGATATTGATGTAAACTTAGAGACATACAAACCACACACAAAAGGGAATCCTCGTCAGATCAAAAAGGCGATTGAGGCTATGGCAAATGCAAAACGCCCACTCTTTTACCTAGGTGGTGGTGTTATCAATGCAAATGCAGCGTATGAAGTAAGAGACCTTGTTCACAAAACTGGAATCCCAGCCGTTGAGACATTTATGGCTCGTGGAACACTCTCTTATGATGATGATCTGCTTGTTGGTATGCTTGGAATGCATGGAAGCTATGCGGCAAATATGGCAGCGAGTGAGACAGACCTTATCATCTCTTTAGGGGCTCGTTTTGATGACCGTGTAACAGGTAAACTCTCAGAGTTTGCTAAAAATGCAGGTGTAGTTCATGTAGATATCGACCCTGCATCTATCTCAAAACTAGTTCACGCAGACTA
>Ga0256843_1003095_pt1 | contig 11721 bp, 8 predicted proteins | sample AlvinellametaG_FD_191572 | JGI IMG/M metagenome (GOLD analysis project Ga0256843, IMG submission 191572) | Pompeii worm associated microbial communities from hydrothermal vent at the East Pacific Rise, Pacific Ocean - Alvinella | ecosystem: Host-associated > Annelida > Integument > Unclassified ... | reverse complement strand
AGTATCAAGTCAGCTTGACGGAACATCACAGGGTATTTTGCTATCTTATCTTGCCCTTCTGGGATAGAAACTAGCACTATGTTTAGGTGAGTTCCCACATCATAACTAGCAGGACAAACCAAGTTGCCTACATTCTCTACAAAAAGTACATCAAGCTCACTTAGTGGCATATCGTGTAAACCTTTGTGAACCATAAAAGCATCCAAGTGACAAGCACTTCCTGTTTGTATCTGTGAAGCTGGGATATTTTTGGCTTTTAGTCTATCAGCATCTCTGTTTGTCTCCAAATCTCCCTCAACCACACCATACTTAAACTCTGCGACATCCGCTAGATACTCCAAAAGTGTAGTCTTACCACTACCAGGGCTACTCATAAGGTTGATACCCAAAACTCCATGCTCTTCAAGATGAGCTCTGTTATGCTCTGCTTCATGGTCATTTTTGTCCAAAATCTTTTGGATGACTGATATAGTCTTAGCATCGTTTAACTGAGGGTTGTGATGCAAATGCTCGTGTGCATGTTGATGTTCATGGCTATGATGCTCATGATCGTGTGAATGAGTGATAGAACAACCACAATCTTTACACATAATTTCTCCTATATTTTTTATATTTTCTCTATCAATTATGAATGGATATTCATTGTAATATGTTTAGATTAATTATTTATGAATTTTAATAAAAAATCGTAAATTTTAACCACTTTTTGACAAATATACACTACCAAAAATCTGCCCCAAAGCTATACCACCATCATTTGGAGGGATAGAGGATGCTATATAGACATTTTCAAACCTATCAAGTACTAACTTTAACAAAACAGCATTTTGAAAAACACCACCACTCACTACTAGTGGCAACTCTTTGTAAGGAGTATAAACTCTATCTATCATCTCTACTAATGTATTAAAAAACTTGCTTATGGCTACTCTTTTGTCATCTTGGAGTATCTTTGTAATCATAGGGTGTATATCGATAGTGTTATCTTGGATATCAAACTCATAATACCCCTCTATAGTATCATCATACAACTCCTCTAACCTCATACCACTTTCTCCCTCATAACTCATCACTTGAACTTCACCTACAAGAGAGGATACAGCATCAAAAAGCCGTCCTACAGAAGAGCTTAAAGGTGCATTTAGCCCCTTTTGCCACATCAGATAGTGTGTTTTTAACTCTTGGGGAGTGAAAGACTTGATTGTGGGGTTATCCAAAGATATAGCATCTTTACCATATATATCAAACAGCAAACTCAAAGCTACTCTTCTAGGCTCTTTGATAGCTTTGGCTCCTCCTAAAAGTTTAAAATACCCAAGATGTGCCACCCTCTCATAAGAAGAGTTGTCACACACCATAAACTCTCCTCCCCAAAGGTTGCCATCATCCCCATAGCCTGTACCATCAAATGCCACACCAAAAACTTTGCTTTGTAATCCCTCTTGAGCCATCACACTCAATATATGAGCATAGTGGTGTTGTATAGACAAAGAGTAAGGTATATCATACTCATCTATCAACTCTTTGGCTACCTTGGTTGACTCATAGTTAGGGTGTTTGTCATAAGCTATAAGCTGAGGCTTAAAGTCATATATCCTCTGTAGCGTCTGGATATTTTGTCTATAATACTCAACTGAACTGATACCGTCCAAATCCCCTATATGTGGAGAGAGTATAGCATAGTTTTCAAACCCTATAGCTACTGTACTTTTTTGGTTCGCTCCCATAGCTAAGACTTTTTTATCTAACTTACAAGGCAACTTCACAGCTACAGGAGCATACCCTCTAGCTCTTCTAAGAACTACAGGTTTGTTTGATACTACCATCACTACACTGTCATCACAACCATTTACTATCTCTCTGTTGTGATCCAAAAGATAGTCATACACACCATTTAGCTTTTGGATAGATTCAAAGTTCGTTGCTATAGGTTCATCTGTGATATTTGCACTTGTCGCAACCAAAGGTTTATCTAAAGCGTGCAGTATCAACAGATGCAGTGGAGTATAAGGCAAAAATATCCCTATCTTGGATATATCAGGAGCTATATTTGGTGCAAGAGAGGTATCAAACTTGAATGCTAGGGGGCTGGTGATTTGTGATTTGTCGCTTTGCGATGAATTATGAACCACCTGACTCCCGACAGACACCCCAACACTTTGCAACAAAACAATAGGACGCTCTTTAGAAGTCAAAAGCTCTTCCTCTTTCTTGTTTATCTTAGCTAATTCTCTAGCCATATCCATATCTCTAACCATCACAGCAAACGGTTTGGATGGACGATGTTTTCTATCTCTGAGTTTTTGTACAGCTTCATAGTTAGTAGCATCGCAAACTAGATGATACCCTCCCACTCCTTTGATAGCCAAGATATTGCCTTGTTTTAACAATGCAACAACTTTGTCTATCAACTCTTTACTCGTAACTCGTAACTCTTCACTTCTATCCCAAAGGGATAGACTCACCCCACACTCCCAACATCCTATGGGTTGAGCGTGGTATCTTCTATCTAGTGGATTATTGTACTCGGCTTGACACTTTTCACACATCTTAAAAAACTTCATAGATGTTTTGGCTCTATCGTAAGGTAAATCTTCAATGATAGAGTATCTCACTCCACAGTTTGTACAAGTGATAAAAGGGTACAGATACCTACGGTTTGAGCTATCAAAAAGCTCCTTTTGGCACTCTTGACATATACTGATATCTGGTGGGATGAGTGCTGTTATAGTACTATCTTTGGTAGATTTGATGATACGAAAATTATCAAATTTTTTATTTGAGACAACCTCAACATCTAAGCTATCTATAGATGCCAAAGGTGGTAAATTAGTTTTGATATAATCTATAAATTTATCTAATATATCTTTGGTAGTATTGATATATATCTCTACACCATTTGCTCCATTGCTCACACTACCTACGATATCATAAAGTGTAGCCACCGAGTATATAAATGGTCTAAATCCAACTCCTTGGACTGTACCTTTGATAGAGATTTTATATGTATATATCACAATCAAAATATCCTAACTAAAAAGTATTTATATACTACACAACTAGAGTACAATAACAATATGCAAATATATAAGGAGGTTGCATTTTTATGACAAAAGCATATTGTACTCTAGCTGAGTACTAGATAAATAACCAAGTTTATTAATAACTTGGTTTTATTATCAGTCATCAAACGCGATATCTTTACTAAAGTATGGATTTGCCAACTGATACTTACTCAAAATCCTACTATATAAAACACTGTTTGCAAACATATCTCCAAGCATTATGCTATCTTTTATGTCAAATTTGTTTTTTAACTGATTTAAAGTAGCTATGGCTGTATCTGCTATAGCTTCAAATACAGAATAAGCAATATAAAAATCATCAGCACCTGCAAGTCTAAAACTGATAACACTACCTAACAAAGCAGAGTAATCAACACTCTCTCCATCATAATTTATATCAATTTTTAATCCACCATTGCCTCTAAACTCCAATGCTTTTTCACTAAGTCCATTAAATCCTATCTCTTTAACATCAAGTATAATACTCAGTGTTTCAAACAAATCATAGTTACCATCTGCCAACTTATCATATATAGATGCAAATTGATTTTGAAAATTATGCAAAAGTTTTGCTCTTATCTCATCTTCTTTCATCAATGACAATGTATCTTGCAAATCAAACTCTTTAAACTTAACAGTCTCTTTGGTACCTTGTGTAGTTTTGATCAGAAAACCAATCCCTTTTGTGCTTAGGTTTGCACCTACACACTCACCATAGTTTGCTTCATATGCTAAGTTCTCAAATCTATTGATTGTAGGGTTACTATTGATATCATTTAACTCTTTGGCTACTCTTGATGCTTTGATGATACTGAAGTTTTCTTGTACCTTTATAACATTCAAATCATCACTAGATTGAAAAAACATATAAGGCATATCAGCATCTTTAGCATTGATGGCTACTAGTGTACTGCGAGTATTGTAAGGGGCTTTGATATCTATAAAGTTTCTACCTGTAAACTCTTTAATCTCGTCACTTTTTATAGTTACTTTGATAGTAGGCTTTTCTATAGAAAAAAGCAATTTTTTCTCTTCTGCTGTTAGTATAAACATTTCATCAACTTTACTTGCATCACATACAAGGATAGAAGCTCCCATAGAGTAGTGTGGAGAAAAAGTCGTATTGTCACTACTTACAAAAGGTTCATTACAATAATGCGTACATACTAAAGTATCATCAAGATAGTGTTTGCTAGCAGGGTTTGTAATATCTTCTAAACATTTTGGACAAAGTGCTATATCATAAGCTTTACTTTTAAAATCACTAGGGATTACTTCTCCTTCAATCACTTCTGTTTTGATATCTTCTATAAACATAGAGTGTGGCAGCTCTCTTGTTGATAATTCACTAAATCTTTCTAAAGCCTTTTCATCACTGTCATCAAGTTGTAATACTATCTTATTTTCATACTGATTTACAGAACCTATAATCCCACTTTTATTGATAATATTTTGCAAAAATCCTGCAAAATAACTATTGTTACTACTATATTTTATAACTTGTTTTATCATATCATCCTCTCTGCTTTTGGGTTTTGGTACATATCTATAATCTCATCCAAAGTTTTTGTGTCTGCTTTTTGAGACACCTCTATCCCCATTTTTTCTAACTCACCTATAGCTGTTTTTATAAAGTTATCAAAATTTGCTCTTATTCTTGGAGTAAGATCTGTTTTGACATCTATAATATCTTGTGGCACTATACCAACTATAGTCACATCAGCCATCTTATCAAGCAAAGAACATATCTCCAACATCTCTACAATCTCTACCTCATGTGCATTCTGCTTATAACTGCCAAGACCCAAAAGTTCTTGAGCTGGTATAGCATATATACTACCTGCTTCATCATTATGCATAGTTATCGTATCTAGTATCAATACTCTATCATAATCTTGATAGTAAGTCATTAGCTGAAAACCAAGAACTCCACCATCTACGATAGTAACATCACCACTAAAATTATAATTTTCATCCAAAAATCTCTGAGCAAAAATCCCTACACCTTCATCATGAAACAGTACATTACCTGCACCAACCACTGCTATTGTTTCCAAATTAAACCTTTTTTATATTATACTTTATATAAATGCTAACTAGCAGTTATATAAAATACAATAGGTGGTAAAACCACCTATCATACTACTCTTTGACATACTTTGTTCCACCAAAAACGATATTGATATCACCTTCTTGCCAAAATATACTTCTCCATACTTGATAGTATATGTGAAACATTATCCATACAATGATAAAGTACATAGTCATATGGTGAGACAATCTCACATCCATATTTGTACCACCTGTTGCATTGATAGTCCAATCAGTCGCGAGATGCAACATAGCAGGCCACCAACTACCGATAGAACTTAATCCACTCTCTAGCCCTTGAACATACAGTTGCAATCCTGTTAAAAGCATCCACACTAAAAGCAAGTGAAATATCAAAAAATATACTGTATTAAAACTATCACTATGAGAACTATCAAACTTTTTAACTCTGTTAAAAGTCAAAAGATTTATAACTACTGCAAAAAACTCTATGATATTTTTGCCTGTAGGCAATATCTTTTTGTAAGGCTTTTCAAACCTACTAAAAAAGTAGAGATAAGCTATAACAATAGAACTAACATCAAATATGATAGCTACCATAAAGTGTATCCATCTATTCCATGCCATTACATATTTAGTAGCAGCAGGTTCAGCTATAAAGCTTTGATAATATGGATGTCCGATATACAATCCTGTAACGATAGCTGCAAGCATAGAGAGTACAACCACCCAGTGATTGAGTCTCATAAATGCTGTCATCCTTTTTACTTTTTTATAAGCCATATTCTCCTCCTTAGATAGAGCAGCTTGTATTTACTTTAAACTTACCTAACTCTCTACCTTTTGTATCTACTATATGAACTGCACAAGCTATACATGGATCAAAACTGTGTATAGTTCTTAGAATTTCAAGTGGCTCTTTTGGATCAGCTACTTTTGTACCTATAAGAGCTGATTCATACGCTCCCATTCTACCTTTGTAGTCTCTAGGAGCTGCATTCCAAGTACTAGGAACTACAGCTTGATAATTTTCTATCTTACCATCTTTGATAACAACCCAGTGTCCCAAAGCACCTCTAGGAGCTTCAGCCATACCATAGCCTTTGGCATCTTTACTTACTGTATCAAAGTCAAACTCTGTCCAAGTACTCAAATCACCAGATGCAACATTTGCTGCTAGTTCATCTACCCACTCCATCATCACATCAGCCATAAGTTCTGTCTCTATAGCTCTTGCTGCTGTTCTTCCTACAGTAGAGAACACTACACTAACTGGTGCGGCCTTACCAAGACCTAGTTTATCTCCTAGTTTTGTTAAGAAACCTGTAGCATACTGAGTAATCTTTTCATCTTTAGCTGCAAGTCCGACTACGATACGAGCCAAAGGTCCTACTTCTACTCTGTTATCATCATATATAGGTGATTTGATCCAAGAGTATTTTTCATCTGTTTTTAGATAAGCAAAACCATCATCTTTTTTCTCAAGTCCTGTATAGTTAGGATCTGTTTTACCCTCATATGGATGTAGTGGTTCACCATCTTTGTACCAAGCATGACTAACATCTTCTGCAATTTTACTTTGATCTAGTGGGATAAGATTATCCAAATCACCATTTAGTACTACACCACTTTTAAAGAGTTGTTTTGCACTATAGAAACCTGTATCATCAAGCTTAAAGTCACCATAACTCATAAAGCTTTTGAGTCCCGAACCTGTACCATCCAATGCTTCATCAGCATATACAGTACCAGCCATCAATACATCTGCTAAATACGCTCTTTTGACAAACTGTCTATACTTTGTAAGTAGTGACTTAAACTCTGCTATACGAGCTGGATTTTGGATGTCTTGAACACAGGTTACACCACCAACAACTATACTTTGAGGGTGAGGCATTTTACCACCAAAAATAGCCATCATCTTAGATGCTTCTCTTTGCATATCAAGTGCTTGTAGGTAGTGTGCTACGGCTATAAGGTTCTGCTCTGGTGTAAGCTTATAGTGTTTATTACCCCAATAAGCATTTGCAAATAGTCCTAGTCTTCCTTGCTCTACAAACTTATTGAGTCTATTTTGGATAGCTTTTAGTTCACCTTCTCCAACTCCCCAAGGCTCATCTGTCCAATTAAATGCCTCAGCTGCCGCTGCTTTTGGATCAGCTTTTAGAGCTGCTGTGATATCCACCCAGTCAAGAGCATGAAGATGATAAAAGTGTACAGTATGGTCATGTAGATATAAAGCACCTTGAAGCAAATTTCTTACAATCCTAGCATTTTTTGGTATAGTAACACCAAACGCATTTTCAACTGCTTCGATACTTCTTTGGTAGTGAGTACCTGTACATACACCACAAATCCTCATAGCCAAAAGACCAGCATCCCTTGGGTCTCTACCTTTCAAGATAGTCTCTATCCCTCTAAACATTGTACTACTTGCATATGCATCTGTAATCACACCATTATCGTCGATTACAGCTTCTATCCTTAAGTGACCCTCAATTCTTGTTATCGGATCTACTATAATATGTTCTGCCATTATTATTCTCCTTTTTTACCAGCTGCTGCACTAATAGCCGCATGAATTCCTATACCTATACCTGCTACAGTCAATAGTCCCAAACCAAACTCATCTACAGTCTTTTCTACACCACCTGTAGGTGCTTTGAAATGAGTATCTGCCATAGGTCTCTCTTGTGCATATTTATCCCAGAAGTTTGGTTCACTACATCCTATACAACCATGTCCTGCACCAATAGGCCAGTTTGTACCACTGTTGTATCTGACAACTGAACAGTTGTTAAATGTCATAGGACCTTTACATCCCATCTTATATAGACAGAAGTTGTTTTGCGCACCTTCATCACCCCACTCTTCTACAAATTCACCGGCATCAAAGTGAGCTCTTCTCTCACAGTTATCATGGATACGATACCCAAATGCAAATTTTGGTCTATTTAGATGGTCAAGCTCTGGTACTTGTCCTGTAAGTACAAAATGCAAAATAGTTCCTGTAATATTAGCAGGGTTTGCTGGACAAGCAGGGATATTGATGATAGGTTTACCCTTAACTATATCTTGCACACCAACGGCTCCTGTAGGGTTTGGTGCTGCTGCTGGAACACCACCAAATGTAGCACAAGTCCCTACTGCAACAACAGCAGCACTATCTCCTGCTACTCTAAGTAAATGTTCTTGGAATGTTTCACCTTTTGCACCTATAGTACACCAACCTTTCCCATCACCAACAGGGACTGAACCTTCAACAACACAAAGATATCTACCTTTAAATGTTTTCATAGCTTCATCAAGATGCTCTTCAGCTTGATGTCCTGCAGCTGCCATCAATGTTTCGTTGAACTCCAAACTGATAGTTTCAAGTATCAACTCATCAATAGTAGGAGCATCACTTCTTAGTATTGCTTCTGAGTTACCAGCACAATCTTGAAGTTCTATCCATATGATAGGAACTCTGTTAAAAAGTTCAGCTGCTTTTGCTACAACTGGAGTAAACATAGAAGGCAACATCAATGATGCTGTCATCGCACTTGCCCATTTCATAAAATCTCTTCTGTTTAACCCTTCTGCTTCCAAAACCGAATTGATATCCATTTTACTAGCTGCTGGTGTTTTTTCTAACTCATTGAGTCTATCTTGCATCTGCTTCAAAAGATTATCATAATACTCTTGCCCACGGTTTGTATTTACCTTGACCCCTTTAGCACTAAAGAGTTTCATCAAGGCATCTCTTCTATCAGCCATTTTTCTTCCTTTATAGTTTTTACTTTTGATAATGAAGCCATTGAAAAAGCCATCACAAACAAACAATGATTATGCATTAAGTCATACATTTGAAAAAAAATGAATAATCATTCATAAAATAATAACTTAAATTATTTTATATACATCTTAGCTGATATATTTTTTAAAGAATAAAGAGTTAGTGAGTAGTACAAACAGAACAGACATCAAAACTTTTAAACACAAGTTCTGCCAATTTGGCATCTTTTAATCCTACCATAGCCTTTTGTGCTATAGCCAAATTATCTCTTGAACCATTACTTAGATTCCACTGTGTAGGAGTGATGATATGATAATCCTTGATAACACCACTTGATATCTCAACCTTGTGTACCAAACTCCCTCTTGCTGCTTCAACAGAACCAACTCCAATACCACTATGTTTTTGTATATCTATACACGGCTTTATATAGGATGGCTGAGTTAAATCTATATGATTAACAAGATAAAGTGTATGATTTAAAAGTTGTGGTATCTCGCAAACACGAGCTACGATACGACTTATCATCGCATCTCCATATCTTCTATGCATATCTTTTATAAGTGGTGTTTTATTGAGCATAGCTCTGCTAAGTGGACCTACTTCATAATAACTATCTTTATATTGAACACTTTTTGCCAATGAATTTGGTGTTTCAAACTCTCTTATAAACTTTTCATCTATAGTTTTGCTAACTCTTGTTTTGATACTTTTTCCTCTTTTAAAATAACTGTTTTCTCCAAATACGATAAATCTATCATAACTTTTACCTACAGTTAACATATCACTATCTACAAGTTTAGATAGTATATATGGCAAATCTCCATTTTGAGCAAATAGCTTTTGGGAGTTTGTACAATTTAGCATCTCTATAGCATCTGCTTGAACCATATTTTGTTCAAAAAACTTCAAAATATCATTGATATAATTTCTAAGTTTTACTATCTCTATAAAAGTAGGGTCACAAACCACACCACCCACAATCGCATATGAGTTATGAGGATACTGCCCTGCCAAAGTCGCTATAGCTTTAGCTACTAGTTGAGATGGTTTCATCGCTTTTAAAACATCCTGCTTCAGCCCCATAAGTGGTAAGATAGTTAGATAAAACCATTTGAAGTGATTTTGTATAATCTCCAAATTAAGAGTAACTTCTCTTAATATCTTAGCCTTTTGTGAGATTTCTATATCATCTATCGTATCTTCAAGTGCTTTAACAGTAGCTATCAAATGAGCGTGGTTACATATACCACAAACTCTAGGATTGATAACTAACGCATCTAGTGGTGATTTGTTTTTGAGTATATTTTCTATATTTCGAGTATTGAAAAACTCTATTTGGACAAAATCTATCTTGTTGTTTTGAAAACTAAAATGAAGCTTTGCTTCACCCTCTATCTTTTCTATAAATTCTATTTTTTTCAATCTGCTATTCCTTAGATTTCTCTCAAATATTTGTACTATTTGTTGAGTGAGTAAGAGAACATATCTTCTTCAAATCTTTGTATCTTAAATGCTTTTGTCACCCCAGCTAATGTCAGATAAGTTCTTTTACCTACTCCTAAAGGTAAATGCTGAGGGATACCCATGTTTTTCTTGGTAGTAAAAAAATCAAATCTAGGAAAAGATGCATCCATACATCCGTGACATGGTTCACCATTTCTTGTTTTACTATTGACTTCATTCCATAATATCTTGTTACAACTTCCTGTTGTATATGGAGCTTGACATCCATGGTCATAAAACATACACCCCTCTTTGGCACCAAAGTTATGATTATCTACTTTGTACTCAAAATACTCATTTCTCACACACCCATTATGCACAGTATATGCAAAAAACTCTTTAGGACGCAAAAACTTATCAAGATGTAAACTCAAATCATCTTTGATAGCATAAAGTGTTTGCACTAAAACTTCAGGATGTATAGGACAACCACTTATACTAACAGTTTTAGACTCTAACGATTTGAACAAAAAAGATGGTTTATCCTCAACAAAATGCAATCCCGTAGTATATCTGTAACCACTATGCTTAAACATGCCTCCAAAAGTTGCACATGTTCCTACAGTTACAATCTTTTTTGCTATATGTGCATATCTGTTGATTGTGTTGATGATAGGCTCATCACATTTTTTAAACTCAGGAGATATAGCACCTTCTATCAAAAGTATATCACACTCCAAATCTTGATGTACAACATCACATAAACTATAATCACTCTCTATGATAGGATGATATAAAAATTCAAAATTATCTAAAAATTCTTCTAACTGTGGATAGTTTAAAAAAGAGTGAGCATTACCATTACAAGATATAGAGCTAAGCCATATCAACTTTACTTTAGACACTTAAAGCCTTGTATATATTGTTTGATATATCATCTATATACTCTTGCAAATCTTTTGGCAGTATATCTTCTCCATTTAAAAACACCATACCACCAAGATACCCCATAAAAAGCCCAAAAGCAGAAAAGAAATCCTGATCTCTTAACTCTTTGTTTTGTACCCCTTCATCAAAAAGTATCATAATCTCTGTCATAAATCCACTAACACAAGTCATCCCCTCACAACCATCACTAAACACTTCTCTATGAGATAGATATACGCGTAAAAAATACTCTATCATTTCAGGTTTTTCTTTTGCCATACGAAAGTAGATAGTAACTATGGCTTTTATCTTCTCTTTTGTAGATATATTTTGTAGATTTATAGCTTTTATCTCTTCTCCCAATATATTTGAAGTATATTTGATAATCTCTTTTGCCAAAACATCTTTGGATTTGAAGTAATTATAAAGATTGCCTACACTCATACCAAGAGA
>Ga0256843_1003094_pt1 | contig 11725 bp, 14 predicted proteins | sample AlvinellametaG_FD_191572 | JGI IMG/M metagenome (GOLD analysis project Ga0256843, IMG submission 191572) | Pompeii worm associated microbial communities from hydrothermal vent at the East Pacific Rise, Pacific Ocean - Alvinella | ecosystem: Host-associated > Annelida > Integument > Unclassified ... | reverse complement strand
AGTTTTTTTAACATACCATCTCCTTTATAAAAATTTGAAAAGAAATTATACTAAAATATATTAGTGAAAAATAGACCTTTTTATACTTTTTATTACAATACATTATTGGATGATTTTAAATCAACATTTTTAGAAGTATATGAAAGGGGGTATTTTTTGATTTTTATTTAAACTAAAGTTATTAAATTATGAGAAAAATTTGTAGTTAAATGGCTCCCCGAACTGGATTCGAACCAGTGACCAAGTGGTTAACAGCCACCTACTCTACCGCTGAGCTATCGGGGATCGCTTTGTGGAATGAAATTATATACAATTATTCTTAAAATAAGCTTAAATTATGAAAAATATTTTTTATACCTCATATTTATTATAAATCATATTCTTTTGTATATTTTTTAGACAGCTAAAGTACTATAAAAAGGGGTTTATTCATAATATATTCATTTATAATTTGATATAATATCTTAAATTTTTAGATTAAGGAGATTATATGGGTCTATATGATAGACAATATTTAAATGACTCATCTATCAACTTCCAAACACAATCAAAAGTAAGAGTTAACGAGTTTATAAAACAAACTTATCAACTTTTCGCAGGAAGTTTATTAGGTGGAGCTGTTGGTGCTTATCTTGGGATGGGATTCATGCCAGCAGGTGGAATTGGTTTTTGGGGTGTTGTAATTTTAGAATTTGCTTTACTTTTTGGGGTATATGCTCTAAAAGATAAACCTGGTATAAATTTAGCTATGCTTTTTGCTTTTACATTTGTAAGTGGTCTTACAATTTCTCCATTAATTAGTGCTTATGTTGGTCGTGGAATGGGTGGAATAGTAGGTGAAGCATTCTTACTTACATCTGTAGCATTTGGGGCACTTAGTCTTTTTGCTATGAATACAAAAAAAGACTATACAACAATGGGTAAAATGTTAATGATTACTTTAATCATTGTAGTTGTTGCTGGTCTTTTAAATCTATTTTTCCATTCACCTATACTACAATTAGCAATAGCAGTAGTAAGTAGTGTATTATTTAGTTTCTTTATTTTATATGATACTCAAAACATTATTCAAGGAAATTATTCTACACCAATTGAAGGTGCAATTGCATTATACTTAGATTTTTTCAATTTATTTGTATCATTACTTCAAATTCTTGGAATTTTTGGTGATGAAGACTAATAATCGCTCTCTTTTGAGAGTGATTGATGCAAATATTAATCGCTACAAAGAGGGAATAAGAGTAGTAGAAGATATTTTTAGATATATTTATGATAATAAAGAGATATCATCAAACTTAAAAACTCTTAGACATATAAATATACCTATAAATATAAAAGAGTTATTATCATCAAGAGATAGTGTAAATGATGTCTTAAAACCATCTACAAAATCTGAACAAACTCGTGAAAATTTAGAAAATATAATCTTAGCAAATATAAAAAGAAGTGAGGAAAGTGCAAGAGTTTTAGAAGAGATTTTTAAACTTGTAGATATTAAAACTTCTGAAATGTTTAAAAACAATCGATATTCACTTTATAATATAGAAAAACTTATATTTCAAAACTTATAAAGTTTAATCCCTTTTATTTCTCTATCAAAAACTAACTTTTGTTTTTTCATATATTCTAAAGTTTTTTCTCTTTTTTCTTTAAAATATATCATTCTTTCATCAAAAAAACTACTTTTAAATAATTCTTTTTTATTAGAAGGTAATCTTTCTCCTTCAAAAGAGATAGCATCACATTCTAAATCAATAAAAATATCATCATAATAAGGGGAAAATGGATAAATTCTGCAAGCAGGAGGACGATTTTCATATATTTCACAATTTCCATTTTTTAGGTATTTACAAGGATTAATTCCATCAGTTAAAAGCATAACTGGAATAATCTCCTCAAAAATTACTGCTCTAATCTCAAAATATGGTTTTACTTTTTCAAAATCATCTAAAATAAGTGGTGCTAAAAAAAACTTACCTTCACAACATTTACTACAATCTCCACATCCTCTAAAATATAAAGAAGGTAATTTTTCTATATTTTCTCTCATTTTAAAATAGTTTCAAATAGTTTAAATCCAGCACCAGCCATTAAAATAGTTCCAAATAAATTTAAAGCCATATTACTTAAAGCACTGATATACATACCACCATTTAAAAGAAAAAATGTCTCCATTGCAAAAGTTGAATAAGTAGTAAGTGCTCCCATCATTCCAGTAGAAAGTAATGATTTCATATGAATTGAAAAAATTTGAGTATATGTAAAATAAGCAAATAAACTTCCAAGTATAAAACTACCAAGTAAATTTACAGCTAAAGTTCCAAATGGAATATTATGACTAAAATGCTCATTCACAACACCACTAATATAAGCTCTAAGAATAGCTCCTATAAATCCACCAGTACCTATTGCTAATGCTGTTTGTAGTTTCATTATTTTCCTTTATAATAATTATCCACAACTTCTTGCATCTCTTTTTCAAGAGTTTCATACCAATCTGTTTTTTTCTCAGCTGTTCTTGAAGGTAGCATTACTACTGTTAATTTTCCTTTTTTTATATTCAAAGGCTCAAAAGTTACAATTTCATCTATCCCTAATAAAAGCATAGGTTGAAGTTTTAAACCATATTTTTCAGCTATAAGTTTAGTTCCTGCTTTAAAAGGAAGTAGTTTTTTTGGATTTTTATTTCTAGTACCTTCTGGAAAAATTACAAGTTTTTTACCTTTTTCAAGCCTATCTTTAGAAGATTTTAAAAGTTCAATCAAACTTTTTTTATCTTCTCTTTGTATTAAAATAGCATCACTTTTTGTAAGTAGATTCCCAAATAAAAATATATCTCCAAGCTCTTTTTTCGCTACCCAAGATAAATCTTGCTTTGGTAAGACATATTCTATGATAGGAATATCTACCATATTTTGGTGATTACTTACATACAAATCTACATTTTCATCAATATCACCTATTATCTCTACTTCACTTATAAAAGTAGGAATCGATTTTCTTGCTGCCCATTTTCTAAGTCCAAAATGATACTTTGGAAACAACTTCATTAAAAATGCTGTAATACTAAAAATTACAAAATTTTGAAACATTATCCAAATTGATTTTAATTTATTCATCTTTTACCCATCCTATATATTTATTGAATTCAACTTTTTTATATCCATTTTTTTCTTCTAATATTTTTACTTTTGTATCTATTCCTAAAACTAAAAATACTGTAGATTGCTTAAAAGGTAACACATGTATTTGTGTTCCTTCTTTTAAAATAACTTCTTTTTTTGGTATATTAAAAAATACTAAACTAGCTATAGAAATCATTATTAAAATAATATAAATTATTTTTCTTTTATAAATAAATAAAACTATCCATAAAATGATAATACTTACCAATAAAATATTTATTAGAAAAATATTATTTTTTGTCATAGGTTTAATATCTGTTTGAGTTGAAATTGTTTCATTTTTAAGTTCTATACTAAAACTAATAGGTTCATATTTTTCATTTTGAAGATTAAAATAACTAAACTTAAAGTTTTTTTTATCTAAAGGTACTATTGCAGAATAAGAATAACTACTATAACTATCATTTTTATCTAAAAAATATAACTTTTCATTATTTAAATTCAATCTAAAATCTTCTGTATTTCCATCTGAAATAACACTCCAATATACAATATTTGAATTATCATCATAATTTGCAAGTATTTTATCCTTAATTTGTATATTATCTGCCAATACACCACAAAACTCTTTAGGAGGATATAATTTCTTTACTTCAGATTTTATAGTAATATTTAATTCATCTAATGTTTTATTTTCTTCAGACACTCTAAGTGTAAATTTTGGAAATTTATCTTCTAATTTAAAACTAATATTTGCAAAATATCCATTATCATCTCTTACATCATAACTTCTATTATAATCATCAAAAAGCTCAATTTTTCCATCTTTTGCACTAATAATATTAAGGTGTAATTTAACTATTTGATGATTATAATAATATGGTTTTAGATCACTAAATTTAGCAATAAGTAGTTTTTCATTTGCAAAAAGAAAAGTAGCGAAAAAAAGTAAAATTATTCTCATTTCATTGCTACCTTTTCATTTATTTTTTGTTGGATTTTTTCAATATAAGCTAAAAATTGTTTTTTTCTTTTGCCATATAATCTAATTTTAGCTGATTTTTTGATTTTTACTGGATTTATCCATTTTCCATGATGCATCACACCAAAGTGAAGATGTGGTCCTGTACTAAGTCCTGTATTTCCCATATATCCGATTACTTTACCTTGTGTTATATATTGTCCAAGTCTAATATTACCATAGCTTTTAAGATGTGCATAAAGTGTCATATATCCATTTCTGTGTCTAATTTTCACAGCTTTTCCATATCCACCAAGCCAACCTTTATAAATAACTTTTCCATCTGCTACAGTTTTTATAGGAGTTCCTACTCTATTTACAAAATCAATCCCATCATGCATTCTCCATTTATGAAGAATTGGATGAAATCTTTTTCCAAATTTCGAAGAAATTCTTTTAAATCTCATAGGATATGCTAAAAACATCCCTTTTAAACTTCTACCACTATTATCGTAATATCTTCCATCAGTATATTTATAAGCACTAATATCATAATGTCTATTTTTAATTTCAGCATAATCTACATCAACATCAATAATTTTTCCAAATCTACTTTTTACTTTATAATACACATCTATTTGTGTATCTTTTGGTAATACTCTAAAATTTATTCTATCTTTAAATATATCTACAAGTTTTTTTGAAATATAAGGATTTTTTGTAGCCTTATATACATCATATGAAAGAAAATTTTTTACATCAATTTTTGCAAATTTTTCTTCTGTTGTATAGTGAATAGGCACTACTTTTGTGATATATTTATCCCCTTTTTTTATAATCTGAAGTTGCTTTTCAGAATTAAAAGGAATTAGTGCTTGTTTTATTGTATCACCATCTTTTAAAAGATAAATATCTGAATTTCTTGGAATTGATGATAATTGTTTTCTTACTTTTTTATCAAGTTTATAATATAAAGAAAAGGGAATATTATGTGATTTTAAAAAGCTATAAAAAGTATCATTTTTTCCCCATTCTTTTATCTCTATTTGATAAGCAAAAAGGAAAAAAGGAAGTAAAAGAAAAACTATTTTTTTCATTTATCTAAAAATGATGTAAGCATTCTTACACCATCCTCACTTCCTAAAATTGACTGCATAGCTCTTTCTGGATGTGGCATAAGTCCAAATACATTTTTATTTTCGTTACAAATTCCAGCGATTGAATCTGCACTTCCATTTGGATTAGATATATTACCATTTTCATCTACATATTGAAGTAATACTTGTCCATTGTCCCACATTTTTTTAAGAGCTTCTTCACTCTCAGGAGTATAGTTTCCTTCTGCATGAGCAATAGGAATATTTACAATCTCACCAACTTCAAGATTTCTTAAAAATTTATTATCATTGTTTACCACTTTTAGATGGTGATGTTTTGAGATAAAATGAAGATTTTCATTTCTTTTCATTGCACCTGGCAGTAGATGAGATTCTAAAAGAACTTGAAATCCATTACAAATTCCTAAAACATATCCACCTTTATTAGCATACTCAATCACTTCTTTCATAATAGGACTAAATCTTGCAATAGCCCCACTTCTTAAGTAATCTCCATAACTAAATCCACCAGGAAGTACTACTAAATCTGGATTTTTAAGATCGTGTTCATTATGCCATACAAATTCAACCTCAGCACCAATCTTTTCAAATGCCCATTTAGTATCTCTATCGCAGTTTGTCCCAGGGAATACTACTACTGAAACTCTCATTTTTTTACTTCCACTTCATAGTTTTCAATAACTGTATTTGCAAGTAATTTTTCACACATAGCTTCAACTTCTGCTTTTGCTTTTGCCTCATCATCAGTATCTAAATCAATTACGATTTGTTTACCAACTCTTACATCATTTACACCTTCAAAACCTAATGCATCAAGTCCATGATGAACTGCTTTTCCTTGAGGGTCTAATACTCCAGTCTTTAAAAATATATTTGCTACTACTTTCATTTTGCTATCCTTTCTAAAACTTCTTCATATGCTGCTTTTAAATCACCTAAATCTTGTCTGAAAATATCTTTATCCATTTTTTTACCAGTTTCTTTATCCCATAATCTACAACTATCCGGTGTAATTTCATCGGCTAAAATGATATTTCCTTGAGAGTCTCTACCAAATTCGATTTTAAAATCAACTAAAGTCATTCCTGCTTTATCAAAAAATTCTACTAAGAAATCATTTACTTTAAGACCATAACTTCTAAGTAAATCAAGTTCACTTCTATCTTTTACAAGTCCTAAAATCATACAATGGTCATCATTGATAAGTGGGTCATTAAGCTCATCTTTTTTATAATAAAACTCAACTATAGTAAAAGGTAATTTTTCACCCTCTTTAAGTCCAAGTCTTTTAGCTAAACTTCCAGCTGCAATATTTCTTACAACAACTTCAATTAAGATAATATCACATTTTTTTACTAGTTGTTCTGTATCACTTAGTTTTTTAATTAAGTGAGTAGGAATTCCTGCTTTTTCAAGTGCTTCAAAAATAACAGTAGTAATAGCTAAATTTAAAGCTCCTTTTCCTTCTTCCGAAGATGCTTTTTCACCATTAAATGCAGTTAATGCATCTTTATATTCACAAATTACTTCTTCTGGATTTTCTGTAGCATAAATTCTTTTTGCTTTTCCTTCATATAGTAGTTCTTTTTTCAAGTTATCTCCTTATTTTGTTATGATTAGTGCTTTTAGTATATTGATTGCACTTTGAAGTTGATTATCACCATCTACTTCTTTATATTTTACTTTTTTATTTTCTTTTTTTGGTTTTTTATCTATTTTATTTAACTCCGCTTTTAAGTGTGCTTTTAATTCACTCTCTTTTATATCTATTCCATTATTTTCAAGAGGAGTGATTTTAGCTGGTACCACTTTAATATCTGGAGTAACTCCTACTGCTTGGATAGTTCTTCCACTTGGAAGATAATATTTTGCAATAGTAAGTCTTACAGCTTCATCTTTATTTATAGGAATAATAGCTTGAACACTACCTTTTCCAAATGTTTTTTCACCTACAATAATTGCTCTTTTGTGATCTTGCATAGCACCACTTACAATCTCACTTGCACTTGCACTACCACCATTTACAAGGATTACTATAGGAATATTTGAATATGTCCCTGCACTATGAGCATACCATACTCTATTGTTATTACTATCTCTACCTTTTTCACTTAAAAGTTTACCATCTTTTATAAACATATCTAAGGTTCCAAGAGCTTGATTTAAAAGTCCTCCTGGATTATTTCTAAGATCAATTATTAAACCTTTTTTATTTTTTAAATTAGATACAATCTTTTTAAGGGAAGATACTACATTTTTATCAAATGATGAAATTCTGATATATTTAATCTCTGGATAATCTTTTATATCATAAGATTTTACCGATTTTACTTTAATAATAGCTCTTGTAATATGAACAATTACAGGTTTTCCATCTCTAATTAAAGTAAGTGTGATTTTAGTTCCAGGTTTTCCTCTCATTAGATTCACAGCTTCATCTAAAGTCATATCAATAGTAGCTTTATCATCGATTTTTAAAATCACATCATTAGCTTTTACCCCTGCTTTATATGCTGGTGTATCATCTATAGGAGATATTACAGTTAATACCCCTTTTTTCATACCTACTACTATTCCAAGTCCACCAAATTCTCCATTTGTAGTAACTTGAAGTTCTTTATACCCTTTTTTATCTAAAAAAGATGAATGAGCATCAAGTTCTGCAATACCACCTTTTAATAATTTTTCAACTATCTCATTTGTTGAAAGAGGTTCAACATAATATTTTTCTATAATATTTACAACTTTTACAAACTTAATATAATCATTAAGTCTTGCTTCATTTGCATTTAAAAAACTAAATAAAAAAACTAAAACTAATAATATTTTTCTCATTTGCTACCTTTTTTTTTGTAATTATACCAAATTAGCTTAATTTTCTATTTTAATAAATCCATTTTGGAAGATTTTATATAAATTTACTTTATAATTTACTTGGTTAAAAAACATATATAAATTAAAATCATTTAAAAAATAGATATTTTCATCAATTTCTATATTATAAGCAATATTTAAAAGGGTTGAAGTTGTATAATTTAACCAGTTAAAGTTTATATCACTTCCTAAATTTAGATTATTATCTTCAATCATAGGTGAAATATTAAAAATAGAATTTGCTAAAATTAAATTTTTTACATCATCTTTACTTGTAAGTGAAAAAATTAGAGGTGTATAATTTATTTGTGTAGTAAAAATAGATTTTGTCTCAATCTTATGATATGTAAAATTCGCTAAAATTTGAGCCGTATCTACAACTTTTGTATTTAAATAAACAAAAGTATCATTATATTCATTTGAGTATCTTATAGGATATTTATAAATTTTATGAGGTTCTAATAATGTCTCATCTATCACCGTAGTTATATATCTTGATAAATCACTATTTTCATATATAATATTTGTATAATCTGTTATATATTGATTTAATTTTATTACTTGCTTATGATAATCTATTCCACCAAAAAATAGATTATTTAAATCAACACTTGATTGAAATCTATTTAAAGTTGGTACGAAAAAATAATTTTCTGTATATTTTTCTAAATATTTTAAATCATCACTATTTGTAAAATATACAAAAATATATTTATAGTTAGGAGTAATTTCATCTAATTCTTTTGTGATATTTTTTTCTTTATCAAAAAGTTTTATATGATAATTTATATCTTTTTTAATCATATAAGCATTTATAGAATTTAAAATATTAGGAATAAACTGAAAAAATTTTCTTTTATCTAAAATTACAGCTATATCCATATTATATTCATCATTTTCTACAACATCACTTATATTTTCTTCCACTTCTTGTGGTAAATCTAAACTAAAAACTGAATTTTCTACACTATCATTCGTATAATTTATATCCTCACTATATAAATTCAATATAAGTAAAAATATTATAAATATTCTCATAAAAACTCCCTTATAAATTTTAAATCAATCATAGCTTCTTTTTTTTTACTCGGATTTCTAAGTAAATAACTTGGATGAAAAGTTGGTATCACTTTTATCCCTTTGTAATCATAAATTTTACCTCTGGCTTTTGTAATAGGTGTTTCATCATTTAAAAGATATTTAAATGCAATTCTACCTAAAGTTACTATAATTTTTGGTTTTATTATCTCAATTTGCTTTATTAAATACCCTTTACAACTTTCAACTTCACTAAGTTCTGGATCTCTATTTTGAGGTGGCCGACATTTTATAATATTTGCAATATACACATCATCTCTACTAAGTCCTAAAACATTTTCTATCATTTTTGTAAGAACTTCTCCACTTCTACCTACAAAAGGTTTTCCTTGCAAATCTTCATCTCTTCCTGGGGCTTCTCCTATAAACATAAGTTTTGCCTTTGGATTTCCCTCTCCAAAAACTACATTTTTTCTTGTTTTTGATAAATTACACAAATGACAACTTAAAACAATCTCTTTTAATTCTTCTAAATCTTTTGGCATTTGTATAGATAATTCTTTTATATCAAACCCTTCAAAATATTCTTCACCTAAAAGTTTTAGATTATATAGATGTTTTAATTTTATCAATCTGTTCATTTTTCATCTTTACATCAATAGTATTATATGCTATTCTTATATCATCTTCTTTTAAAAATGCATCTAAGATTTCTGCACTCATTTTACTTCTTAGACTCAAAGTCGCATAATTATTTAAATACCAACAACTAATAACTATACCATATTCACCTATAAAAGTATAAATTCTTGGCTCAACTTGTGTATTTTTTATATTATAAATACTTCTAAGTTTATTTAATTGTTTTCTTGTAATATCAGTATACCCTTTTGAATATTTTTTTGTAATCTCTTTTGCTAAATATTCAGCTTTTTTATAGTTACTATCAAATGTAACAACTATATCTATTCCATCCCATACAGCTCTAAGTCCATTATGAGTGTAATTAAAAATAGGATTTGTAAAAATAACATTATTTGGTACAAATACAATTCTTCCTGCTCTTCTATTTTTTGTATAGCTTGTTAAGGTAACATCTTCATGAATTACAATTCTTGAAACTGTAATATCTATAATATCTCCAATAATCTCTACTTGTCCATTTTGAAGTACAACTTTTATTCTATCACCCACTTTAAAATTACCTGTAATAATAATTACAATCCATCCAAAAATATTCATAAACCAATCTTTCATTGCAATAGCAATACCTGCTGATGCAAATCCTAAGATTGTTACTAAATAAGTAGCATTATCAATATAAAAAAATGCAATTATTAAAATAGCCACAGTTACATTTAAAAAGTTAATTATTTTATTGATAAGATAAATATTTTCTAAATTTTGGGCATATTTTCTAAATGCAAATTTAACTAATGTAAAAAATAAAATAGATATAAAAATAGTAATCAATAATGTTATTAGTTTATTTATTTGAGTTTGCTCTTCATCTTTCATAGTCTGAATATAAAGTTTTGCTTCCGTTTTTAGTTGAGCTAATTTTGAATAATAGATAGTTTTAGCAAGCTCAAAATCTTGAATAGTTTTTTGAATCTCTGTTGTATCTTTATTTAAAGACTTATAAATCTCAAGCTTCTTTTCTAAAGCTGCTAAAATTTCATCTAATTCATGATATTTTTTTTCATATCTTGCAATAATTTCATTGATATTTTTTACATATGTTATAGCACTAAAAATCCCAAAAGGATTTGTGATTTTAAAAGGTTTAGGTAAAGGTTCGATTGATATAATAGCATCAAATAGATTATCTTTTCCTCCGCTCATAATCTCAAACTGTTTTTCATATGCAATTTGCTGTAATTTTAAGTTATCAATTTCAGCTCTAATTTTTTTAGTTTGTTTTTGTCTTTTTAATTTATAAATTTTATGTTTTAAAGTTGCTAATTTATGTTTTAATTCTATTAGTTTTTGGTAATTTTCATATTTAATATAAAAATCTAATTGATTTAATTTTGTGTCTAATTGTTTTATTTCATTTTTGTATAAAAGTAATGTATTATTATTATCAATATTTCCAGCAACACTAAAAACAAAAATCAATAAACCAATAAAAAATTTCAATCTTAATCCTTAAATTCTCTTAATACATCTAAAAGTATCTCTTTATCAATATCTTTTACTATTTTATAATTACCTATTCCATTTGGAATAATAAACTTAATAGAGTTATTTAATGTTTTTTTATCAGCAAAGAAATGCTCGTAAAATTCTTCTTCATCTTTTATTTTAAAAGTAGTAGGTAAATTATTTGCTTTTAAAACTTCTCTTATCTCTTTTTCTTCAGTTTCACTAAGATATCCGAGTTTTACAGCTAATCTATTTGCCATAACCATACCAATAGCCACTGCTTCTCCATGAAGATAAGTTTTATAATTTGTCATATTTTCAATCACATGTCCAAAAGTATGACCATAGTTAAGTACACTTCTTATCCCTTTTTCTTTTTCATCTTGATTTACTACATCAGCTTTTAATTCCACACTAGTTCTAATTATTTGAGGGATTGTACATTTATTATCTTTTATATT
>Ga0256843_1003093_pt1 | contig 11725 bp, 12 predicted proteins | sample AlvinellametaG_FD_191572 | JGI IMG/M metagenome (GOLD analysis project Ga0256843, IMG submission 191572) | Pompeii worm associated microbial communities from hydrothermal vent at the East Pacific Rise, Pacific Ocean - Alvinella | ecosystem: Host-associated > Annelida > Integument > Unclassified ... | reverse complement strand
TTTTTCTTTGTGCTGCTACAAAGAAAAAAAGCAATGAACAAGAACAACCATAGACTCTATATCTTAACCCGTGCCTCTAAAGCACGTGTCAACGACATCATATCGATATTCTCCAACTCAACACCGGTAGGTACCCCCTGGGCAATTTTGGTAAACTCAATAGGCAGCCCCTGAAGCTTCTCTTCTATATAGAGGATCATCGTATCGGTTGCAATACTTGGTGGAAAAGCAAAGATCACCTCTTTTACCCCCTCTACCGCATAGTACAGGTGTGATTCATCCAGATCACTAATCTGTGATACAACATAGTAGACACCGTTAAACTCACCACTCTCTTCGATGGTTAAAATATCTTTGGCACTCTGCACAATACAAAGTTTGGTTGTGTCTCGGTAGGGATCGGAGCAGATACTACACAACTCATCTTCACTCATATTATGACACTTACTGCACTTTTGTATTTTACCTACAGCATCTTCGATAGCATGTGCCAGTTTCAACCCACCAAAACCATCTTCCATAACAACATGGTAAGCTAGACGCAATGCACTCTTCTTTCCGATCGATGGCAGGGCATGAAAGGCCTCTACCAGATTCTCGAATGCCTCGATCTTATACTTTTTCATAATCGACCACTTTAGAGTAGGCTACCACCTCTTTTATAAACGCTACTACCTTCAGGTGTTCAGGGTGCACCGCATAGGCATCCAACCCAGCTCTGTCGTCAAATGTTGTAATAATACTCAAATCCATCGCTCTCTCTTCATCTGAGAAGTTGACGCCTACCTCGATACTCTTAAGTGTAGGCACAGCCCCCATCAACCCCTCAAGCATCTGCTTGGCTTGAATAAGGTTTGCTTGTTTATTCTCATCTTTGAACATAAACATAACAATATGTACAACCATCTTTTTTACCTTTTTTTGGGTACGGCCAATACCCCATACATATCTAATAATGGGGTTTGCAAATGGGAGATTGTGCAAGAGGCTTTCAAGTCATAGCCATAGCTATGATGAAGGAGGTATCTTGTGCAAGGTCACGTTTGCAAAGCCCACCCTTTGGGCAATACAAGCTTATATAAAATATCTTATTAAATGCTTTTAACATAGCTATTTATCTAAGCCAACAAAAGCTCACTATGCACATAAAAGCTTGTAGTGTTATTAGGTATGTATGGGGTGTTGGCAGTACCCTTTTTCGCATTATATCAAATTTATGGTAGAATTCGCCCAAATTAAATGCGATTTAGGAGAGCGGTTATGACTGAAATGGATTATTATGAAGTACTTGAGGTCAGTCGAGACTGCACCGGTGCAGAGCTAAAAAAAGCCTACCGTAAACTGGCACTCAAATACCACCCCGACAGAAATCCGGACGATCCTGAAGCCGAAGAGAAGTTCAAACTCATCAACGAAGCCTACCAGGTACTCAGCGATGATGAAAAACGTGCTATCTACGATCGTTACGGCAAAGAAGGGCTTCAGGGACAAGGGGCCGGTGGGGGCTTTGGCGGTGCCAACATGGATGACATTATGGATATTTTCAACTCTATGTTTGGCGGTGGCGGTTTTGGCGGTGGTTTTGGCCATACCAGACGAGATCCGAGCCAAAAGTATGCACTTGACTTTGAGATGGAGCTGCCACTCCAGTTCAATGAGGCTGTCTTTGGATGCGAGAAAACCATTGACATCACCTACAAAACCTTCTGTCGTGACTGTGAGGGTACCGGAGCCAAAGATGGCAAACTGACAACCTGCGACTACTGTGGCGGACAGGGGCAGGTAGTGATGCGTCAAGGCTTTATGACATTTGCCCAGGAGTGTCCAAAGTGTCATGGGGTAGGCAAAAAGGTTGAGCAGAAGTGTTCAAGCTGTCAGGGTAAAGGGTATGAGACAAGAGATGAGAGTGTTACCATCAAGATCCCTGCAGGAGTCGACAGCGGAAACCGCCTAAGGGTACAAGGGTATGGTAACGAAGCCAAAAACGGCCAACGTGGCGACTTGTATCTTACCTTCTATGTCGAAGAGGATGAGCACTTTGTGCGTAACGGTAACGACATCTACATTGAAGTACCGGTATTCTTTACCCAGGCTATTTTAGGCGAAACGATCACCATTCCAGCCCTTAAAGGTGAGCTTGAGTTGACGCTCAAACCAGGTACCAAAGATAAAGCACAATTTGTCTTTGAGGGAGAAGGTGTTGCCGATGTCCACAGCGGACGCAAAGGAAGACTCATCGCCCAGGTGAAGATGATACTGCCTAAAAAACTCAACGATGAGCAAAAAACACTGCTTGAAAAACTCCAAGAGAGCTTTGGACTAGAGAGTCGTCCGCACAAAAGCACCTTCGAATCGGCATTTGAACGTATTAAGGGGTGGTTTAAATAGAAGCTTACGCTTCTACACCACTCTCTGAGAGAGTATAACCTTACTCTCACTCTCCACCAGATCACCAGACTCTTTGGTAGCATCATACGCGATCACATATATCTCATCACCATGTTGCAAATAGTGTGTTTCACCAAATGTCGCATAGGCCGTTGCCCCTATAGAGATGAGTGCATATGTTGGGTAGCCACACGCTTTGAGGTGTGCTGCAATGTCTTCTAATGGCCCAAAATCTGCTTGGTGATTCATCTTATCAATCAGCCACGCTTTCAATTTACTGTAGAAGTAGCTGTAGCCAGAGAGTGGTGCATCTACCCCGTAAGGGTGCAGCTTACCATCACGCCTTAGGTAAGAGCAGAGATGGTATCTGTCCATCACCCCTCCCTCTTCAAAACGCTCTATTGCAATCCACTTATTACCGATCCCTTTAGAGTTTGGCCCCCAACTCTTCTTTTCAGAGATCTTCTTTGCCCCCTCTTTACGGATGGTACAGTCGTTAAAGGTAGTAAAGGCTTGAGGCTTTAAGTCAACAACCTCTTTTGCATCACCATAGACGATCTCACACCATAGTGCAATTTCAGGCTCGACTTGGGCATTGGCTTCATACTCTGGCAATTTCAAGGTATCACTGCCAATGCAGTAGGTACCCAAGAAGCTCTCTGATCCGGGCAGATAGAAAGGAAAGATCCCCTTTGGTGCTTCGGGTTCAGCAGTTACAACATCTTTAAAATCTTCTAGCTCTCCTGCCTGTTCCAAATGGCGTGCAAAGTTACCTGCAATACCCAAACCTATTGCCTCTTTCAGATTAAACATAATACCTCTTTTTTAAGCGAATTATATCTAAAAAGTTAACAGTAAATTTTAAAAAATTGGGAGATAATCAAAGAAGGAAAGAGGTATGGCACAAGCCATACCTTGAAAGTGGTAAACTACTTCGCTGCTGCTACAGCATCTTTTACTGTTTTACCAAACTTGAACTTAGGTGCAGTGTGAGCTGGTTTTGTATATGTTTTGTTAGTACCAGGTACTTTACCCGACTTCTCAGCTACTTCAGCTGTAGAGAATGTACCAAACCCTACCAAAGAGACGCTCTCTTTATTTACAAGTGCTTCAGTTACCGCTTCAACAAATGCCTTAACTGCTCTTTCAGCTGCTGCTTTGCTCTCAAACTCACCATGCTTCTGTACTAGTTCAACAAATTCTGCTTTTGTCATTCTTCTTCCTTTTTGAAATTAAGATGGGCTTATTATATCACAAACTATTCTTAATTTTTCATAAAGTCATACTCAAAAAGCCCTAAAATAGGGCATTTAAAGTAATTTTTTAATAAAAAAAGCAAATATCTTACAAAAATCAAATCTATTATAACAAATTATTTTTATCCTTTATTGTATGAAAATATATTAGTATTTAATCCACCATCTGATAATTTTCAAGCAGAATATGTACATTTTTTAAACATACTATCGTATTTTCCTGTTTTGCATGAGAAATGACGAAAGATAATGAATTAAAAATTGATCTTTGAAAATCAATGGGTATTAGAGAAATGTAAGATTGATATAGTTAAAAGAAGATGGTGCGTCAGAGAGGATTTGAACCTCCACACCACTAGGGCACTACCCCCTCAAGGTAGCGTGTCTACCGTTCCACCACTGACGCATTTTGTGGCTCATAGTTTAAGTCTATGACTCTTTAAAATTGAGGGTAACAAAAAGTTGTAGCGGAATTATACCGCTACAACCTTAAAGTTTCCTTATTAACCAAGGAATGGGTTCGCGTAAAGAGCGATAAGTGCGATTACCAATGTATAGATAACCTGTGCTTCGATCATCGCAAGAGCAATGAACATTGTAGTCATTAGTTTACCACCAAGACCTGGGTTTCTAGCTGTACCAGCGATTGTAGCAGCAGCAGTGTGTCCCATACCGATTGCACCACCAAGTGCAGCAAGACCAAGACCAACACCTGCAGCAACTACAGAGTAAGCTTGGATCATAGATTCGCCTTCACCAGCGAAAGCAGCAGCACCAAGTGCCAAGAAAAGTAGAAAGAACTTTTTCATTTTGTATCCTTTAAATAGTAGATTTTAAGTCTCTTCGACTGTTTTCCAAAGTCCGTTCGGCTTGCGTAAACAGCATCGGCTGCCAACCCGCACATAAATGCAACGGATTTCCCTACTTGTCACTTTGTTTAAACGACGCGATTATACACTAATCTTTTTTAAGTATGCCTAAACACTCTTTTTTTTATGCTCTTTCAAATAGGCTTCGATCGTCTCTATGAGTGTCTGCATACCAATACGGTAGCGTAACGCATACTTATCAAGCAGATGTGGGTTGCGGTAGACAAACTGCATCTGCATCTCATGTACCAACTCATACATACTCTCTGCCCCTATCTCTTGCAGTTTGGGGAGTAGTTGCTTACACTCAAGCCTTACTCGCTCAAAGCGTTTACGGCCAATCCACTCTGGCATCAGCTTTGCACTACTGATATACTGCATCATAAAGTGTTCCAACATCTCTTCGTAGTGTACACCTTTTTGAAGTGCATGTTCTCTCCCTAGCTTCACATTAAGCCCTTGAAGCTGAAACATCTTCTCAAAAGAGAGCCCACGGTTGACATTACCAATGTAGAGCTGAAAAACCGTATAGAGCTGTTCAATGTTGATAGGCTTTGTAATGTAGGCATTGGCTCCTGCCTTAAACATCGCCTCTATCTCATTACCCAGACTAAAAGCGGTAAAGATAACAATGGGCAGTGCCACAAAACGTTGGCTGCGTCGTATGATCTTTGTGGCGGTAATACCATTCATCACCGGCATACTGATATCCATGAGAACCAGATCAAAATCTTTGTGGGCAGTAAAGAGTCTCTCTAGTGCCTCCTCACCATTGGCAGCAAATGTAATCTCTACACCAGAGTACATTAAAATCTTTTCAATAATTTTCTGATTGATGGGCATATCGTCTACCACCAAGATACGTGCCCCTTGAAAGTAGACAAAAGACTCTAAGTCTATCCCTTTTGTCTCGGGGATACTCTCTTTGACAACAAGTGATTTTTCAGAATGGTGTTTTGAAGCCTCTTGTGAGGGAGATACCCCCTTGCCCATAGCCAACTCAACCTGGTACTCCAGGGCCTCTTTGAGTGAGTCTCTGGGGTTTACAGGTGCAGGTTGTTGTGTGGGAATAGCCAAAAAACCCTCTTTGGTGGTTGCCTCTAAAAAGCTCTCGTGCAACCGATAGGGGTTTGGCGATGCAGACTCTTGTGCAGGATCTCTAAAGTTTAGATCATAGAGTACTTTGAGTACATAGAGTACCGTAACGGCAAGTAGAATCCATACAATCGAGCTTATCATCTGTTACGCAAGATACTCCGGTGTTGCCAACTCAACTTTTTTACCCTTTTGCTCCATCACAACCACATCGATCTCATCTCCTTCAGCAAAACGTTCATGGAGGTTATGGACTCTCTCTTTGGCAACTTTAGAGATATGAAGCAACGCATCAAAGCCATCTGGCATCTCTACAAATACACCAAAATCGACAATACGTTTCACTTTTCCTTTATAGGTTTTTCCTACCTCATAACTCATCTGCTTACGTACTGGAGCATCTGCAATCTTTTTAATGTGCTCTTTGGCAGCAGCAACCTTCTCTTTATCATCACCCGATACCTTTACACCACCTGCATCTCTATCTAGATCGATACTTACTTCAAACTTTTCAATGATCTCACGGATCGTTGCCCCTGCTTTACCGATGATCTCACCGATCTTGCTTGGATCGATCATAAAGTGCTCTGTACTAGGTAGTGCACCACTCTCTACAATTTGAGACTCTGCCTCTTCCATGATAGCCAAGATGTGGTTTTTACCTTTGGTAGCTTGAACAAGCGCTTCTTTTAGAATACTCAAATCGATACCACCAAGCTTAATATCCATCTGAAGTGCGGTGATCCCTTTTTTGGTACCTGCGATCTTGAAGTCCATATCGCCATCATGATCTTCAAGCCCCATAATATCTGAGAGTACGGCATGTCTGTTGCCATCGCTTACTAGCCCCATAGCAATACCGGCAACCAACCCTGCCATCTCCACATTGGCCGAACGCAACGCCAACGCACCACCGCAGATAGTAGCCATTGAGGATGAGCCATTACTCTCTAGCACCTCAGAAACAAGACGAATGGTACCTTCCTGATCGAGCGGAAGTGCCGGTTCCAACGCTCTTTTTGCCAAATTTCCGTGTCCTAGCTCTCGACGCCCGGGAGCCCCTATATATGAAGCTTCACCGACTGAATAGCCCGGGAAGTTGTAGTGCACCATAAAGTGTTCACTCTGGGTGCGTTTGTCTGTAATGAGTTCAAACATCTGAGCATCTTTTTTGTCTCCCAGGGTTGCAGTGACAAGCACTTGTGTCTGCCCACGGGTAAAGAGACAAGATCCGTGTACCGAAGGTAAAATGTTTGTCTCAATGCTAATAGGGCGTACCTCATCGAGTGCACGTCCGTCTGCACGGATACCTTTCTCTAAGATCATCTGGCGAACCACAGACTTTTTGTAACGCTCCAATACACGGCTAAGTAGCTCTTTTTCAACCGCTTTGCCTTCCGCTTCCAGTGCTTCCATAATGGTTGTGCGTACCTGTTTGAGTGCCGTAGAACGCTCCGACTTTGCCATTTTAGAGAGTGCTTCTTCAACTGCCTCGGCATAATTTGCGGCAATGTAGGCATAGAGATCTTCATCGATCTTCTCCTCTTCCAAGTCGAGTGCAAGAGGCTCTCTTACAACCGGTTTAAGTGCGGTAGCATAGGCATCACTCGCTTTGGCAATCGCCTCTTGTGCCAACGCAATCGCCTCTACAAGAGCCTCCTCATCAAGCTCATTGCACTCTTGATGCTCCAAGACAACCGGCAATGCTTCTGCCATTGCATCGGCAAGTGGCATCTCAATGTCATCTACCACCTCTGAAGCGATCGTACGCATCTCGATCATTAGCACATCATTTCCGGCACCAACAACCAAAAGATCCAGTACACTCTCCTCTTGCTGTGACAAAGAGGGGTTTACCACAAGCTCTCCGCCAATTTTACCAATACGTGTTGCCGCAATTGCACGGTTTACCGGAATATCTGAGACATAGAGTGCTGCAGATGCCGCATGAAGTGCCGCAACCTGCATATCGACTTCGCTGTCGCTGCTGACAACCATCACACTAATACTTACTGGATAGTGAAAACCTGAAGGAAAGAGCGGACGCAAAGAGCGATCGACAATACGTGATGTCAGTGTCTCAAAATCGCCTGGTTTGGTTTCACGCTTGACAAATCCACCAGGAATCTTTGCTGCAGCATACGCCTTTTCAATATACTGTACGGTAAGGGGTAAAAAGTCCTCTTCAACCGGTTTTTCATCAATAGCAACGGCTGCAATAAGTACCGCTTTACCTTGTCGGTACATCACCGCACCACTTGCCTGTTTGGCAATTTTGTTACACTCGAATATCTCGTTTAGGTTATTGACATTGACTTCAATTGTTTCGGGTTTCATTCGTTCTCATCCTTTGTTTGATTCTTTTTTTCATGACGCATCTTCTCATACGCTTCCACCATATGCAGTATCTCTTCAAATGAGGTTTTTGCAAACGATTTATAGTAATACTCTACAGAGATATAATCTTCTATTTTATGAGGGCAGAATACCCCATCGCAGACAGTAAGCAGATTTTCGTAGACTGTACGATCTAAAATCGGTGTTGCGATATAGATATTTTTCGCCTCTCTGGCGATTACCGACTTTAGTGCAGCCATCATTGTCAAACCTGTCTCTATACACTCATCAGCAAGTACAACATACTTACCTTTTAAAGAGACAAGCTCCTTTCCTTTGCGGTAGCGATAGACATACCCAAGCACCTCTTCGTCATATTTACGCTGTGCTTCGCTGTAGACATAATCTTCGCTGATCTCAAAGGCATCAACCAGAGCCTTGTGCATGACTACCTCTTCGGTTTCAGATACCATGGCAATGGCAACTTCCGGATTGTTGGGAGCCAAAATAGGTTCTGTAAGAAGAATGTCCATTTGGGCATCGATCTTACGGGCGATCTGATCGGCAAAATAGACACCCCCTTCACTCACACCAATCACCACCGTCTCGTTATGACGGAGAAGATCAAGAGGCAACACACCTAAAAGTTGCGTAACCGCATCTTTACGATCTTCAAAATAGTACTCAGGGACGGAAACGGTCGGCATGATCTACTCCTGGAAATTGTCTGCTTACTTCATTGCTATCAAAAGTATAACGAAAATCCTCTATATACTTCATCAAAATTTCATAGGCTCGGTTAATCTCTTCCATTTTTGTTGCATCTCCCCCTCTGTCGGGGTGATGTTTACGTGCCAAGAAACGGTACTGCGTACGAATATCCTCTTTGGTAATGAACGAAGGGAGTTCAAGTATCTCGAGGGCTTGTTGTAATACTGCCAAAGGGTGTTCTTTCACTCTAAGCTCCCCATCCCTACACTTACGAAGGGAATAAAGTTAAAATGTACCGAGAATCCATACTCTTGTGTATACTCACGTTCACCTGCAGCATTGATAGGACGTGGCAATACATCTGCTTGCAGTTGTGCATCTACACTCCAACAATCCTCTTGGTAAAAGAGTCCAACCTTCCAAAGACGACTTCCTTTTTTTTCCAAGTCGTAACTCAATGCTCCTGTTGTCTTAAAGTGCTCATTGACATCATAAGCAAGGTTCAAACTAAACGCATTGGCTGTTGTGACTCCTTGACCATTCTCATTAAAACGCTGTTTATAGGTATGACCTAAACGCCATGAAAAACCTGGTTGACTATAATGAACAGAGCTTGATGAAGCACTAATAGCATGATCGGTATGAGAGTACTCAATCTCATTATAAAAACGCCATCTCTTCCAATAGTAAGTCATTTCATTGTCAAGACTGCTTAAGGTGTTTTCACGATCAGGATAGTAACTTTGAGCTAAACGATGTGAGAAGAAGAGTTTCATACTTTTATTGTAAAAGTATTGATTCAGCGTAAAAGTATATGCCTCTTCCGGTAACCCCACAGAGAAAAGCTCTGTTACCTCAGGTTCGCTTGCCTGTAGTGTTGCAAAACTGACAGGAGAGACCTTCTCTTCTCCTGGTTGGATATAATGCAACGTAGGTTCAATCACATGTATTGTATTGCTATAGGCTTTTATGAGGTTGCTTGAGAGCGTCAACGAGTGCAATGCACTCCGATAATTGAGATGATCATAGGTTAAATCGCCGTTACTAAAATAGAAGCTGCCAAAATAGAGTGTCTCACCTACTGATACATCTAGCAAGTCATCAAAAAAAGTATAGTTAAACTCTATCGGTAAACGTAACTCAACCTGATTGAGACGACTCCCCTCTCTTCTATCTAAGTGCTTATATTGTAAATCTGCACTATAGGTAAGTGATTGAAAGAGAAGGTGATCGCTGTAACGATGCAGCTGTACCATAGGGAGTGTCTGGATTGTGGTGTCATTGCTGGAAAGACGCGTGTCGATAAAGTATTTGGCATTTATACCACCATACCATTTGTCACTGGCTAAAAAGTAGTTGATTCGTGACTCTTGAAGCGGAACTTGGCCAAAATGTGTTAAAGTATTTTTTTGTAAATTCAAGTAGTCAATATCATTGAGAAGTGTAACATTGGCATAGAGCCCATCCTCATACCCTTCCCACTTATCAGAGAAGAGTTTAGAGCGATCATAGAGCAGTTCAAACCCATAGTGTTTTGATGCATCAAGCCCCTCTTTTTCCACATAGTCATCAAAATCTTTAAAGTACCCTACACGTACAGAGCCTTTAGAGTATGGGGAGTCTGCAAATCGATAGGTTGCATAGATACCCACACTTCTTTCTGTACGGATCTGTGGGTTGAATTCCAAATCCATACTTGGACTGATAGCCCAAAACAGAGGTTGTTCATAGATCAACCCCTCATCTTGAGAATAACCAAAAAATGGGAAAAGCAGCCCAGAGCTTCTCTCTCTTTGTAAATTGAATGCCCAATAGGGTGTATAAAAGAGAGGAATCTCTTTAAAATAAAGTGTTGCATCATAAAGACGCATATAGCGTTTGGCTTCATCATACTTTGCATGATCAAACCGTACACTCCACAAAGGATCTTCTACCTCACAGCTTGAAAGCATACTTGCTCCAAAGGTATAGTTCCCCTCCTGCTTGTTCCCCTCTTCCGAGAGTATCCATATATCGTTATGTGTTGCCATAAATAGATTATGAAAAGCAATCGCATTATGTTTTGTATCTATCTCTATATGATCACTATGCTCTTTGGTTCCCTCGTACCCTATCATCTCTACTTGACCATCAAGAATCAGTATCGATCTTTTTCGATCATAAGAGGCACTTTTGGCATGAATGATTGCATCGTTGTAGTAGACCACCACACCACCTTTGGCATGCACGACAGTTTGATTACCTTCAATCGCTTCTGCCAGTACTTCTATCTGTTGTGGTCTCTCTTGTTTTGCATAGAGTGATGATAATATCACCCCCCAAAGAGACAACAGTAGCAATAGTAAAGAGTGTTGACTACGCATCGATCACAAAAGTGTTAGAGAGTTTGTCGTGGAGTGTTTGTCGTAGTGGTGAAAAGAGTGCGAAGATGAACCCTGCATAGAAGAACATCTCGCTAACCAAACGCAAAGAGGCACGCCAGAATGCCTGAGTGAAACGAGGCTTTTGTGAAGTCAACAGATCAACCACTTTGATCTTCATCACATATTTACCCAGTGTCATTCCACTTTGCCATACCAGTATCGTATGGTAGAGCACTTTTACAGCAAAAACCACTGCCATATTGGCAACAATAAACTGGTTTACCATTAAAACAGCATCCTGGTTTACCGTACTCATCCCCTCCAAAAGTGCCATCAATGGTTCATAAAAGATGATCAACAAGATCATATTGATCACAAGATCATCAATGACGAAGGCTCCGGTTCGTTTTGACAACGATGCAGGAGGTAACGCACTCTCTTGTGCCATTAGGCATCCTTGAGTGCCTGATAGGCAATGTCAGTACGGCACTGCTTACCTGCAAAGTGTACCTGGCCTACTAGCATATAGGCACGATCTCTTGCCTCTTTAATGCTCTCACCCAATCCTACACATACCAGTACACGCCCACCAGTAGCGTAGAGTTTGCCATCTTCACCACGGCTTACCCCTGCAAATGAGATGTGTGCATTCTCTTTGAGCTCATCGTGATGGATCTCATCGATAATGATCTCAGCTGCCGCAGAA
>Ga0256843_1003092_pt1 | contig 11728 bp, 14 predicted proteins | sample AlvinellametaG_FD_191572 | JGI IMG/M metagenome (GOLD analysis project Ga0256843, IMG submission 191572) | Pompeii worm associated microbial communities from hydrothermal vent at the East Pacific Rise, Pacific Ocean - Alvinella | ecosystem: Host-associated > Annelida > Integument > Unclassified ... | reverse complement strand
ATAGAGAGCTCTTTTTAATCTTTTTAGTTGATACAAAATCTACCTTTCCATTTAATGGACCTGTAAGCAGTACATTTTTACCTGTAATTTTACCAATATACTTTACAAACTCATTTAAGCTCATATTGTTAAAATTTACATCTATCATCTCTTCAGCATGTATAACTGCTAAAGATAATAACCCTATTAGTAATAATTTTTTAACGAACTTCATACTCTAACTCCTTAATTTCGTTTCCTCTTTTTATTGTAAATGTTGCTGCACTCAAACTACTTGCATTATTAAAAAACTCTAAAGGCACTTTAAAGTTATCTAATGGCTCTCCATTTATTGCCATAATTATATCACCTCTTTTTATTCCTAACTTACTAAAATCGCTTCCTTTTCTAACAAAGCTTATTTTAAATCCATTTAATTTACCATTCTCCATATTTGGAACAGCATTTATATTTCTTCTAATTGCTCTATAATCGCCTTGATACTTATTAAATAGGCTTTTTGGAATAACTACTGTACCATCATCTTCTTTGATTGGAGTTAATCCATCATCTTGTGGTTTTTGCTCTTTAGCTACCTCTGGTGGTCTATTATTTGTAGGTGTAGGGCGTGTCATATTATCTCTAGCACCTTTTTTAGGTTTATATAAATCTAACTTATACTCTTTTCCATCTTTTTGGAATATTGCATACTTAGCAAATAGTTTAGTAAATTTATACCCCTCTAACTCATCATTTATGCTTAAAGCATAACTTTTATTTTTATATTCAACTATAATTATCTTCTTTTCTTTTGAGTTATATAACCCTTTTAGGCTAAATTTAGTTATCTTTTCAGGCTCTTTTGGCTTTGGTTTAGGTTTTGGTTTATTAACTTTTTTAACAATGGCTTTTGGTTTCTCTTTTTTAGAAGCTAGATTATAGTGATAATATAATCTTTTTACATCAGAGTGCTTTTGTAAATCTACACCCTTTTTAGGGAGTTGTTTTACATCTACAGCTACCCACATAGCTTTTGTAATAACCAAAGCTAAAAGAGTTGCTACTACTATACCAATGGTACTCTTCTTAGAACTTTGACTCATAGTACCATCCTTTCTCTCCCTTTTTTAGGAATTTTCTTATAGAGTTTATATCTTTTGGCTCTACTATATCTATATGTGCAACCCTATTTTTTAAATCAATATAACCAGTTGCAATACCAAAACTACCATCAATATTTACTTTTATTTTATATGGATTTAAAATAGAATGAGTTGCTTTTAATTTATTAATAGATACATTTAAAAACCTCTTAGCTATATTTAAAAGCTCAATATCTTCAGCCTCTAAGGTATTAATAAAAATTAGTGGCGTAACTTTAACCATAGATGCTCTTGCAAAATCAACACCTTCATAGTATGCGATTGGATGAAGTATTTTTAGGTTTATAGGCGTTGTTGTAATTTCTTCGTTATCTATTACAACACCTTGTTTTTTAAGTAGCTCTTCGGCTTTATAGTATAGATGTACTTTTGGCATAAACAAAATAAAGCCAAGATAAAACGCTATAAGAAATGTTAATATATACTTTACCAAACGCATAAGCACTCCAATGTAAATAGTTCTCCACTTCTTAAAATTCGTAAATTTTTAAACTGAATTGGAAGCATAGCTAATTTTGTTAAAACCTTATTTAACTCTCTATCGCTTAGATTTTTTAATTTTATATTTACCTTGTTTCTTTCAAAAGTCAAGCTTTTTTTAGAAGATGGCAAAGAGTTTAATATTTTTTGAATTTTACTTTTAATACCTTTTGCTTTCCAAAGCTGCTGTAAAGAGGCGACCTCTTTAACCTCAAATTTTTCTTGTTTAATTCTCTCTAAAGAGGCATTAAAGCTCTTTTTTTGCATATAGCTAAAAGCAATAGAGGCAATTAAAAAGATAGAACTAATAGCTAATAAAACTATATTTTTATTCATTTTATTGCCCCCTCTACGCGAATTAGTGAGTTATTAACTCTACTTACTTTTAGTTTCGCATTTTTTGCAATTCTCTCTATTTTAGATATCTCTTTAGGATTTACACTAAACTCTGCTATTAATTTATTGCCATTTAACTCTAATTTATTAAGAAGAGATTTTTTGCTTGTTAATTGGCTAAATGTATCTATTAAATCTCTAATCTTTCGCTCTTTTTTCTCAATTTTTTGATACTTACTTTTAATGCTATCTCTTGTTAGCTTACTTTGAAGTTGTGGATACTCTTCAAAGAGTTGATTTAATTTAGCCTCCTCTTTTTTTATAGCCATTTTGTAGCTTAAGCCCTCAGCTATAAATACAGCTCCTAATAAAACTAGCAAACTTGCTATTGCAACTACTCCATTACTTAACTCAGAATTACTACCAACTTTGCTAGAGATTTTAAAATTAAAGCCATTTTTAGGTCTTAATCTATTAGTAAATTTAGCAAATTTAGCATTCTCAAGCATACTTCTTGGAACGATTGTAGCTTTTGAGTCTATTAGAGTTAATGCATTATTTTCATCTATGCCTAGAGGAACTTTCTTTAAAATAGGCTTTAGCTGGTCTGCAAAATATATTTTACCAATTTTATGTGGCGATATATTGCAACACTCTTTTAAAAACTCTTCTATCTCTTTTGGAGCATAAGCAAAAAACAGCCAACTATCACCATCTTTTTTTACTAAATACTCATAAACATACTCGTTTGGCAATAAATCTTCTAATATAGAAGGAGCAAGTTTTTTTGCCTGAAAAGCATACTTTACAGGCAGTTTTTCTCTTTTAGAGATATAAAATTGCGGTGATAGTACTAAGTCATATCTACTAGCCTTTGGAAGAGCTTTTAACCCCTTATGCAAAAGTACCAATTTACCATTACTACTGAATAAACTCAAAACCTTCAACCTTTCCATCTGTATAGTTAAACTTAAAAGCATAACTACCTTTACCAAATGAGTAGTTAGCATTACATGTAAGCGCCACAACTGCGCCTTTTGCAAATATTTTAGAGTTATAAAGCTCTAAATCTAAACCATTTTCAAGAATAAACTTTTTTAAGTACCCACTCTTAAAGTCCTCTTTAACTATCTGCTCATCTATATTAAAAATAATAGAGATAAGCTTAGCACTTAAAAAGTTACCATCAATGGATTGATACTCTTTACCAAAACTAAAAAAGTAACGCCAATTTGGTTTATAAACGCTACCATCACCCTCTTTTAAATAATAATCATCTAAAACTTTTTTAAAGTCTATCCAGCCAAAATAATCTTTAGCTCTTTTTAATCTTGCTGCCTCTCCAAAGTTTATAGAGAACTTATTTGCTATTGCCTCTGAGAGCATAGCTTTTAGGCGGTTTATATCTTTAATATTATTTTTTAGTGCAATCTCATCTAAAACCATAGATGCTAAAGAGTACATCTGCTCTCTTTTTGCTCCGCCATCTTCTCTAAGCCAACTAATAGGTATAGCAGCCCTTGCAGGAGAACACGCAACAAGTAGCCTAAATGGTCCTTTTTGCTCATTTACAGTTAGTGGAATTTGATAGATATTTTTTAATGTACTAACTGATGGCTTTTTACCTACAAATTTACTAACTGCATTTGACGCATCTGCATAGATTAAGTTAGACTCTATTAAAGCTGCTTTATCTTCTGCTTTTATACGAGCTTTGCTAAGGTAACCAAATACTATGCCAACTAGCGAAAGCATGGCAACAATAACAGCTAATGTTATAAATAGTGTAATTGCTGGACGCTTTTTAACCATTTTCAAGCTCTTTTATCGTAAAATAATGAACATTTTTACTCACCAAAATTGTTATTAAATGGTAGTAGATAAAAGTTCATATGAACTAATATTATAACATAAATACTTTAAAAAGGATAAAATAGTGAGCAAACTTCTAAAAAATGGTCAAAAAAGAGTAAAAAGAGCATTTACGCTACTTGAACTTTTAGTGGTTATTTTAATTTTAGGTCTATTAGCGGCATTTGTTGTACCAAATATTATTGGAGCTGGAGATAAAGCAAAAAGAGATTTAGTATGTTCTCAAATGAGTTCAATCTCGAGTGCATTAGATATGTTTAAGATGGATAATGGAATGTATCCTGATACAGAAGAGGGATTAAAAGCACTTGTTTCTAACCCAGATGCCGATAAATACCCAGCATATTCAAGCAAACCATATATGAAAAGAGTTCCAAAAGACTCTTGGGGTCAGCCAATTCAATATATCAAGAACGGTAGTTCATTTGAATTAATTAGCTTTGGTTCTGATAGAAAAGAGGGTGGCGAAGGCGATGGAGCTGATATTAAATACTCTCAATGCAACAAATAGAATTTAAAAGAGGCTTTACACTTGTAGAGCTTCTACTTGCAATCTTTTTAGTTGGACTATTAGCTTACTTTGTATTTGCAACACCTAGAAAATATAAAAAGCCAAAAGAGGTTGTAACAATATCTAATTTACCTAGATTTTTTCAGAAAAACTTAAGTGGTGATGGTGAGGTAGTGTGTATTAATAGATGTAAAGAGTGCTACTATATTACAAACTCTAAAGATGCAACAACTGCTCCAATTCCTATGGTTTTAAATGTTAAAAATGAGTATATTTTAGATAAAAATGATAATCCAATTAAGCTAGATTTAGGTAGATTTAAAGACAAAAAGGTCTGTATGCGTTTTCGCCACTATAAAAATGGCTCAATCTCTCAAGTAATTTTAGATTTAGGAGATAAGGTTATCTTTCTTCCATCTTATTTTGGGGAGGGCAAAGAGTTTGGCTCAATTAGTGAAGCTGCCGATTGGTGGGTTAAAGACTCTCAAGGCACTTTAAGAAGCAGAGGAGATTGGTATTGAAAAAAGCTTTTACAATTATAGAAATTATAGTTTCAGTAGTAATTATTGCCATTGTTACACTTACATTAGCTAAAATAAACAAACAAAATGCAGTTATGGTAGATTATGTTACCACAAGATTACAAAATGAACTTAGCAATACTCTATTTTTAACAGATGAAGCCTTTAAATATGATAAAAGCCAAAAAGATGCCTACACTCTTTTAAGAGGGCTAAAAATTAGAAATGAAGAGGCTAGAGCTTATCTAAAAAAATTAAAAAGAAAAATCTATATAGCCCAAGATTTACCAATAGAGAATATGGTTATACCTATCCATTTAAATGCCATAATGCTAAAGAGTCAATTTTCTACAAGATATTATAGAGTTACACCTTAATTTAAAACTCTTTTTAAGCCTAATCTACCCTACTTTTAAACCTATAAATAGTTATTATTTTCACAATGTAATATAGCATTTCAAATTGTCATATTATCCATAACTTCGACACTTTACTGTTAGAATTGTATTATATAAATTTATGGAGATTATTCTATGCATAAAGTCTTAAGTCTATCTTTAGTAATCTCAGCACTTTTTATTACATCAGGTTGCAATAATCCTTTTAATAAAAAGAGTAATGATGATACAAAAGAGAGCAATCAAAGAGTTAAAGAAAAAAGTAGTAATGTTGTAATTAAAGAGTTTAAAATTAAAGAGGGTGAAGAGGATATTGTATTAACACCTTTTCAAAATGCTATCTATCTTAAAAAATTAGATGGTTTAGACTCTAAAGAGTTTAAAATTTTAGGTAAAAATATAGTTTTAAATTTTAAACCAAACTATGCACACCCTCTTGATACCAATAAAGATAATACATATGAAGTAAAACTATATGTGGTCGATAAAAGTAATAGTGATTATATTGTACTTTTAAAAGTAAAAGTATTAAAAGGCAAAGGTAGCATAGTTCAAGGTGGTGGAGCTAACTTAGCTATTGATTTAGATGAAGATTATATTCCAGATAATATAGAAAAAATGTTAGGTAAAAGTAGCGAAAATAGCGATGAAAATGATAATGGTATATTAGATGGATTAGAAGGAGACCCACTATTTGATAAACAGTGGTATATAAAAGCAGATGGCACTCCTACAAACCCTAGTGGTGTAAGCTCTGTAGTTGGAAATGATTTAAATCTATTTGATGTATATAGAAAATATATGGGTTATAATGGAGGTAATCCTATAATTATACAGATAGTAGATAGTGGTATAGATGTTAATCATGAAGATTTAAAAGATAATATAGATTTAATGCGCTCTCTTGATAATAGCCGACAAGGTGAGCCAATACCAGGAGGCTTTTTTAAACCTCATGGAACAATGCTTGCAGGAATTGCAGCAGCTAGAGCTTTTAATAATGTAGGTATTAGAGGGGTTGCACCATTTGCAAAAATTGCAGGAAGCAACTGGTTAGTTGATCAATCTTTAGATGGCTTAGAGGCTGCGTGGCTTGGCGGATATGGAGCTAATGAGATAGCAGTATCAAATAATAGCTGGGGTAGATACTATACTATTGATACTTTTTATGAAGATATATTAGCAAAAGGTGTAAAAAATTTAAGAGGTGGCAAGGGTAGAGTTTATGTATTTGCAAGTGGAAACTCAAGAGCTTACAATGCAGATGCAAATACTCAATATATCTTAAATAATAGATTTCCAATAGTTGTAGGGGCATTAACTGTCGAGAATAAAGTTGCAGAATACTCGACACCGGGTGCAAACCTTTGGATTACGGCTTATGGTGGTTCTGCTAGTTTTGATACCGGACCAACAATAGCTACAACCTATATTACCGGGGAATCTCAAAATACATGGAGCGAAGATATAAATAAAAACTACACTTATGCAATGGCAGGTTCGAGTGCGGCTGCTCCAATGGTTAGTGGTTGTATTGCTCTTATGCTAGAGGCTTGTCCAAAACTTAGTTGGAGAGATGTAAAATATATCTTAGCAAAAAGTGCTAAAAAAGTTGATAGTAGCAGTAGTAACTGGATTACAAATAGTGCTGGTTTTAACTTTAATAGAGATTATGGATTTGGCTTAATAGATACAAAAAAAGCAATAGATATCTGTAAAAATGGCTATAAAAACTTAGGTAAAGAGATAAAAGTTAGTGTAGCAACAAGTATGGGAGATATACCTATTAATGGTACTAAAGAGCTAAGCATAGGTGTAGAGACAAATGTAAAAATAGAGTGGGTTGAAGCTATTGTAGATTTAGATACAAATAATGCAAGTGATTATGATATCTACTTAAAAAGCCCAAGTGGAACAGAAGTTTTACTAATGAAAAGTGGCACTAAAATAGGTGCATCTTTTATTCCAGATACAAACTGGATGAAAGGTGGCTTTAGATTCTCTACAGGAGCCTTTTTAGATGAAGATAGCATAGGTGAGTGGAGATTAAAGATAGTAGATACAAAATCTAATAGCGCAACTTTAAAGAGTATAGAGTTAAAAATATATGGACATTAGGAGACAAAATGAAGAAAATATCAATTTTAGCGCTATTGCTAATATCATATAGCTTTGGCGAAGTAATTACAATAGTAGATAATGGCATAGAGAGAAAAATATATATTAACTCAAAAAATGACCCAAGAAGTGTAATAAGAGAGAAAGGAATAATTGTATCCTTTAAATCAAATGATATCGATATTAGTAACTTTGCATCTAAATATAAGTTAAAACTAAAAAAGAGATTAAGTGCTGGTTATTATATATTTATAAATAACTCCAAATATACAGATATAGATTTAATCAAAAAAATATCTAAAGAGAGTAAAGATATCGTAAAAACAATACGCCCAAATTGGGGGTTAGGAATGATTCCTAGATAGAAGCTAAGCTTCTAAATAATCTCTTTAAAACTCAACTCTTTTTAACTCAACAAAAGAGGTTAAATTTTTACTCTTTATATCTAGTTTTTTAGCACTTTTAGGGGTTATTTTATAGTATCCTAAAATTGCAATAACTTTTTGATTATCACTTAGTTTATGATTAAATTTTACTACTTTAGTTTCATTTTCTTTTATCATATTATCTTTTATTACCATATTTGCTAAAGGTGGTATTGTTGGTTTGTTGTCTTTTCCAAATAGTTTAAAAAACTTTACCTCTTTTGTAAAAATAGGTTTTTGCTTATCTAAAACAATAACTTTTAGTTTAGCAACTCTTAGAGGCTGTGTAAATAGTGGATGTGGGGCATTATTTTTAATTAGTATGCTAAAGCCATTTGCATCTTTTTTTATATTTAAATCTATATATTTTGCTAACATTTGTGGCTTATTAAATGCACCTAAAAAGCCATGATATGCATGAGTTTTTGTGATTTTAATAGTAGTAGCACTGCCAAGCACTTTTGGCATATGGCAAGTTATACAGTTTTGCTTCTCGCTTTGTGCGCCTTTATTTGGTATTTGACAAAGTGCTAAAGACGCACTATTTTTTAAGTGCGAATGGCACCCCATACAAACTCTACCTGTATAATAATTTTTATTTCTATAATCTATATCATGATATGGTGAGCCAACTGTACTACTAAATAGCCCAAAAAAAGAGCTTGTTTTATGATAAGTAATCTTTTTATCTCTTCTAGTTATATCTTTAGAGTAAAAGAGCCTTGGCTTTTTTTCGTATATATTTGTATTAGCTATAGTATGCTCTTTTATATCTTTGATTTTATGGCAACTTAAACAATCAACTCCATTATCTAATTTACCCTCAATTTTAGGATTATGACATTTAGCACACTTATACTCTCCTTTTTGTTTAAGAGGGTGCTTTTGCCATAAAGCATTATGTATGGCATCTCTTTTTAAAGTAGATTTAAAATGCATTGACTCCTTATATTCACTATAAATTGTAGGATGGCAGGTTTTACACAATTTACTATTAGCACCAAATAAAATAACTGTTATAAAAAGTAATATATATCTCATAAATAGCCTTTTTAATTAATATCATAGCATCTTTTTAACATATTTTATTTGATATATCTCAATTAAGTGCTATAATTATATATATACTAGAAGGACAAATAATGAAAACACTGTTTGAGGATTTAAAATTTCTAAAAGAGCGCATTAAAAAGCCAGAACTTCAAGATAAGTTAAAGAACCTAGAGTCTAAAATAAAGCAACTTCGCACAAAAGAGGGTGTTAAGGGGTTAGTAAAAAAGCGTAAAATCTCTAAAATATTAAGAGATATTGCTTATGAAAAGGAGCTAAGAGAGCTTCAAATTGAGCTTATTAAGATGCAAAATTGGATATATGAGAATAAAAAGAGAGTTATGATTATATTTGAGGGGCGCGATGCAGCCGGAAAAGGCGGAGCAATTAAACGCTTTACTATGTATCTTAACCCTAGAAAATATCGTGTAGTTGCACTTCCAGCCCCTAGCGATATAGAAAAAGGGCAATTTTATTTTCAAAGATATTTCCAAAACCTACCAAACCCGGGCGAAATAGCCTTTTTTGATAGAAGCTGGTACAATAGAGCCATAGTAGAACCTGTATTTGGTTTTTGTACTGATGAGCAGTATGAAAAATTTATGAAAGAGGTTCCAGAGATTGAACATGCCTTAATAGATGATGGCATTATTTTAATTAAGTTTTGGTTTTCTATCTCAAAAGAGACCCAACAACAACGCTTCCAAGAGCGAGAACGCAACCCTCTAAAACAGTGGAAACTAAGCCCGGTAGATAAAAAAGCTCAACAAATGTGGGATAAAATAACCCATTACAAAGATGAGATGTTCTCAAGAACACACAACTCATATAGCCCATGGATAATTGTAGATTCAAACGATAAAAAGAAAGCTAGGTTAGAGTCTATTAGATATGTCCTTTCAATGATACCATACGAGGGCAAAGAAGATGCCAAAGTAAATCTACACCACGACCCCGATATAGTACAACGCTACTACCAAAGAAGCAGCTTAGATGACTATTAACCTCGTATATTTTATATTCCATTTTATGGAATACTTAGACTGAAGTCTAAGTTCCAAAATCACGAAATTTATAGTTCTTTCACAGTCTCGACGGCTAGTACTACGAATTTGATTTAAAAAACCTTACCCATTTTTAGGCTTTTGTGGCTATGATATTGGGTCGAACTCAGGTTATTAAATAGCCATCTAAAATTACCCTTCTAATTTTTAAAATGGAACAATTTTAGATTAATATTCATATAGCTCTTTTATAAATTAGATTTTTCCATCTTATTTCTCTATTTAAAGAGTCTTTATAGATTAACCCTTCTTCTTTAATAATACCTTTTTGGTCAAATAACTCTTCTAGCAAAGGCTCATTAACTTCATAAAAATTTCTCTCTTTATCATCTCTACTTCCCAAAGAAAAACTAAAAAGTATCTTACCATTTTTAGCTAATTTATTAGCAATATTTGATACTAACTCTTTATAAGTGCTATAAGGTAGATGCATGACTACTGCAATAGAATAGATAAGATTAAATTCCCCTTTAATATTAATCTTGGGTAAAATAGAGTGAGTGAAATTACTATTATTAAATCTTTTTTGAACAAATTCTACAAAGTTAGAAGAGGCATCAATACCATATAGATTTTTGTATCCTTGGTTGTATAAAAAATTAAGCTCTCTTCCACTACCAAATCCAAGTTCTAAAATATAATCATCTTTTTTACTATATTTTAATAATAGATTATGAATATTAGCAAGATTAGCATTTTCATATCTTGTAACTAATTTATCCCAATTTTTTTCATAATAGTTTATAGTTTTCTCTAACTCTTCCACTTTCTACTTCTTTTTTAATTAGAATATTATCTTTAAAAGATATAAAAATAAGGCATTACTTTTTTCATTTTACTCTAAAGCAATAATAAATAACTTAATAATTTGAATATTATACTGTATAATGGATATATTTAGAAATATTGTATAAATTATAAATAAGCATTTTAAACAGATTATAATAGATGATATCACTCATAAAACAATAAATTTCAGCTCATAAAATCAAAATATGGTATAATAAAATTAAGTTCAAAAGGAGTTATATTATGCCGACTATGCAAGAGAGAGCAAAAAGAAGAAAAGATATGATAACTATTACTAAAACTTCTCTCCATTCAAAAAATCATAATAGTTTTCATCTTCATTTAAGCGATAAAGAGGCTTGGGAGCTTTTGGCTAAAATCTCTAAAGAGGCATACTTTGAACAAACAGGTAAAATAGCATCAAATAGAGTTGATAAATTGGTTGTAAAGTTTATAACTCGAAAAGAGAGTAATTAATTTTAATGCAAAAACTACAAATCCTACAAAAATATTTTGGACACAGCGAATTTAGGCAAAATCAAGAAGAGGCGATTGATGCTATTTTAGAGGGGCGAGATTTGCTAATGGTTTTGCCAACAGGTGGTGGAAAGTCGCTTTGTTATCAGCTTCCGTCCCTTCTTATGAATGGCGTAACAGTAGTAGTCTCACCGCTACTTGCACTTATGCACGATCAAGTAATGGCGTTAAAGAGTAGCTCTATTGAGGCTGAAATGTTAAGCTCTATGCAAAGCTTTGATGAAGCCAAAGAGATAGAACAGAGGCTTTTGCAAGGGCAAATAAAACTGCTATATGTATCGCCCGAGAAGCTTACGAATGAGTACTTTTTAAATCTGCTAGAGCGCATAAAGATAAACTTTTTTGTAATTGATGAAGCGCACTGCGTTAGCCAATGGGGACACGAGTTTAGAGAGCATTATAGAATGCTTCATATCTTAAAAGAGCGCTTTAGCCATATAAATATTGCCGCATTTACAGCAACGGCAACTAAGCAGGTTAAAGAT
>Ga0256843_1003091_pt1 | contig 11729 bp, 10 predicted proteins | sample AlvinellametaG_FD_191572 | JGI IMG/M metagenome (GOLD analysis project Ga0256843, IMG submission 191572) | Pompeii worm associated microbial communities from hydrothermal vent at the East Pacific Rise, Pacific Ocean - Alvinella | ecosystem: Host-associated > Annelida > Integument > Unclassified ... | reverse complement strand
ATGACCAGCTTTTTCACCAAAGATTGCTCTTAATAATCTTTCTTCTGGTGTTGGTTTAATTTCACCTTTTGGTGTAACTTTTCCAACCATAATCATACCTGGTTTTAAGAATGTACCAACTTTTACGATACCTGATTCATCAAGATGTTCAATTGATTCAGATTTTACACCTGGTAAATCTTTTGTAATTTCTTCATTACCATGCTTAAGCTCTCTAGCTTCAACTTCTTTTTCATAAATATGAACTGAAGTGAATGCATCTTCTTTAATTAATTTTTGAGATAAAATAATCGCATCTTCGTAGTTATAACCATTCCAAGGAATAAATGCAACTGTAGCATTAATTCCAATTCCAAGCTCACCTTTATCCATAGAAGGACCATCAGCAATTACTTGACCTTTTTTAACTATATCACCCTCTTTTACAAGGTTTCTTTGACCAAATGATGTATTATTATTTGTTCTTTGGTTTTTAGATAAAATATATTGATCAATATATGCACCATTTTCATCTTCACCTTTAATATAAACATTTTTAGAATCAGATTTTTCAACAATTCCATCTCTATCAGATTTAATAACTGACCATGAATCTCTAGCAATAGTTTTTTCTAAACCAGTTCCTACAATTGGAGCTTGTGGTTTAAGTAATGGAACTGCTTGTCTCATCATGTTTGATCCCATTAATGCTCTATTGGCATCATCATGCTCTAAGAATGGAATTAATGAAGCTGCAACACCCATAACCATTTGTGAAGAAATATCAATTAAATCAACTTTAGCAGATTCAACCATCATAATTTCACCATCAATTCTACCTTCAATTAGAATATCAACAATCTTACCTTTTGAATCTAATTTAGTAGATCCAGGAGCAATAGTTTTACCCTCTTCTTGAGAAGCTGTAAAGTATTCAATTTCATCAGTAACTACAGAATTAACAACTTTTTTATAAGGTGTTTCAATAAATCCTAATTCATTTACTTTTGAATATGTAGATAATGTATTAATAAGACCAATATTTTGACCCTCTGGAGTTTCAACTGGACAAATTCTTCCATAATGAGTAGGGTGAACATCTCTTACTTCAAATCCAGCTCTTTCTTTTACAAGTCCACCTTCACCAAGTGCTGAAAGTCTTCTTTTATGAGTAACTTCAGATAATGGATTTGTTTGATCCATAAATTGTGATAATTGACCTGATGTAAAAAATTCAGTAACTGTAGAAGTAATCATTTTTGACATTATTAAATCATGTGGCATAAGCTCTTCTAATGCACCATTTAGAGTAGTCATCTTATCTCTAATTGCTTTTTGCATTTTTACTAAACCGTTATGTAACTCATTTGATAATAATTCACCAATTGATCTAATTCTTCTGTTTCCTAAGTGATCTCTATCATCAATATGACCATGACCAGCCTTTACTTTAATAAGGTATTGAATAGTTTTAATAATATCTTCATTTGTTAAAATTGGAACATACTCAGGTACATTAACACCTAATTTATGATTCATTTTCATTCTACCAACTTTTGTTAAATCATATCTTTCTGGATCAAAAAATAGTTTTTTAACAAAATCTTGTGCAGCATCAGCAGTAACAGGCTCACCTGGTCTCATAACTTTGTATAATCTAATAGCACATAATTCATTTTCATCTTCAATTTCTTCTGTTTGTTTAAGAAGTTTAATAGACTCTGCATCAGCTTTAAATGCGTTGATAATAGAATCATCATGTCCTTCAGCTAAATCATTTGCAATATTGAAGTCTTTAAAACCTAAATCAAGTAATTTTTTAAGTTTAATATCATCCATTAGTGTTAAAGTATCAAATAATACTTCTCCTGATTCTGGATCATATATAGCTTCAGATGTATATCTTTCCATTAGCATTTCAACTGGATATTCTACATATTTCAATCCACCTTCTGCTAGAGCTTTTGCTTTTCTTTCAGTAAGTCTTTTACCTTTAGAAATAATATTATTACCTTTTTCATCAATTAAATCAAAATCAATTCTACCAGTAAATCTTATTGGATCAAATTTTGTTAAAAATTTATTAGCTTTTATTTTAATATTTAATACAGGGTAGAATAATTTTACAATATCTTCTTTTGAATAACCTATTGCTCTTAAAAGAATAGTTACAGGTATTTTTCTTCTTTTGTTAATTCTAACATATAATATATCTTTTGCATCATATTCAAAATATAACCAAGAACCTCTATTAGGAATAATTTGACCAGTATAGATTAGTTTATTAGAAACTGTAGCTGATTCTTCTTCTTTAAATATAACACCTGGAGATCTATGTAATTGATTTACAACAACTCTTTCAACACCATTTACAACAAAAGATGTTCTTTCTGTCATTAAAGGTATATCTCTAATATAAATTTGTTGTTCTTTTATATCTTTAACACCAACTTTTTCACCAGTTTTTTCATCTAGATCCCAAAGTGTTAATCTTACATTAATTTTTAATGGAATTGAATAAGTTAGTCCTCTAACCATAGCTTCATTAACATTGTATTTAGGTTTACCAACTTCACTATTTATATAGTCAAGAGTAAACCTATTTTGATTGTCATGAATCGGGAATATTGATTTGAATACTTTTTCAATACCTGCATCACTTCTATCAGCTGCGCCAACCATCAAAAAGTTTTTATAACTATTTTGTTGTAGTTGTAGTAAATTTGGAATTTCAATCTTTTGCGAGTTTTTTGCGAAATCAACTCTTAGTCTATTTCCAGATTTTAATGAATTTAACATAGAATACCTCATATTTTTTTATTTTGAATTGCTTTTTTCTTTATAGACCGTATGTCTTAAAAAGCACAAAGTTTAATGATACTTAAATCAATAAACCCTATTGCGAAAAAAGCACTCTAAACTATGTGTGAAAACACATACTTCAGAGTGCTAAATTTTGTTATTTATTATAACTGACTAATGCTCCGCATAAACGGAGCATTAAAGTCGTGCATAAAATTTAAGTATAAATTACTTAACTTCTACTGTTGCACCTGCAGCTTCTAATTCAGCTTTTGCAGCTTCAGCATCTTCTTTAGATACTGCTTCTTTAACAACTGCACCAGCTTCTTCAGCCATTGCTTTTGCTTCTTTTAATCCTAAACCAGTAAGAGCTCTTACTGCTTTAATTACGTTAATTTTCTTAGCACCTGCATCTTTAATGATTACATCAAATTCAGTTTTTTCTTCTGCTGCTTCACCTGCTACTGCTCCACCTGCTACTGCAACTGGTTGTGCAGAAACTCCAAATTTTTCTTCAAATTCTTTTACTAATTCAGAAAGCTCTAATACGCTTAAACCTGAGATATATTCTAATACGTCTTCTTTAGAAATTGCCATTTTATATTCCTTAATGTTTTTCTTTTAATTTTATTGCATAAATAAATTATGCCACTATTTTGCATAATTTATTATGCAGCTTCTTCTTTTTTCTTTCTAAGAGCATCAAGCCCAATAGTAAAGTTAGCAACTGGAGCCATCCAAGTAGCAGCAAGCATACCAAGAAGTTCTTCTCTACCTGGTAATTTAGCAAATGCATTGATTTTCGCAACATCAGCAGCTTCACCGTCGATAATACCAGTTTTAATTGCAAAAGTTTCTTTATTTGCAGATGCAAATTTATCAGCAACTTTACAAGCTGCAATTTGATCTTCTGCCCAAATAAAGATACTGTCTCCATTTAATTCAAGTACAGGTAATTCAGCATTTTTCATAGCTAAACCAGCTAAAGTATTTTTTGCAACTTTAACTTTTGCACCAGCTTCAAGAGCATTAATTCTTAATTGCTCTAACGCTTTATGGCTTGTACCTTTAAAACTTGCAACAACAATTGCTTCTGCAGTTTTAAACTCATTTGAAAGTAATTCTACAATTACATTTTTATTATTTCTAGTCATAGTGTTCCTCCTTCCAAAACATAACTTACACTGGAATTATGAATAAATTCTACCAGTGGTCTTTAGTTTTAAGATAAAGCTAAATATTAGCTTTTTATTTTATATTATTTAATATCCATTAATTCTAATGGTTCAACTTTAACAGATGGACTCATTGTTAAACTTAATGCAGCAGTAGAAACAAATCTACCTTTAGCTGAAGCTGGTTTTTGTTTATTAATTGCACTCATAATTGAATCAATGTTTGCTCTAATTTCTGCTTCAGAAAATGAAACTTTACCGATTCCAGCATGAATAATACCTTTTTTATCAACTCTATAAGCTACTTTTCCACCTTTAGAATCAGTTACTGCTTTAGTAACATCCATTGTTACAGTTCCAACTTTTGGATTTGGCATTAAACCTTTTGGCCCAAGTATTCTACCGATTTTACCAACTAATCCCATTGTATCTGGAGTAGCAATTAAAACATCAAAGTCAATATTTCCAGCTTGGATAGATGCAACTAAATCATCATTACCAACTATATCAGCACCTGCTGCAGTTGCTTCATCCATTTTAGTTCCTTTAGCCATAACTGCAACTCTTACAGTTTTACCAGTTCCACTTGGAAGTACAACAGCACCTCTGATCATTTGATCTGCATGTCTTGGATCAACATTAAGATTTAAAGCTAAATCTATTGTTTCATCAAATTTTGCTGAAGCTAAACTTTTTAAAGTTGAAACAGCTTCATCAATACCATATTTTTTTTCTACATCTACTTTTTCTAATAAAGATTTATATCTTTTACTCATAATTTTCCTTTTCGCAATTTTTTATGCTTCCACTTTTTAAGCCGATGTGGTTTTTGGCTATTAATCTTCAAATGAAGATTAGTCTATTGTAATTCCCATACTTCTACAAGAACCTTCAACTATTTTAGCTGCTTGATTTTCATCATTTGTATTTAAATCTGCAATTTTTTGCTTAACAATTTCTAATACTGTTTCTTTAGAAATTGATGCAATTTTATTTTTTAAAGGGTTATCTGAACCTTTTTTAATATTTGCAGCTTTCATAATTAACTCACTCATTGGAGGTTGTTTTGTAATAAATGTGAAGCTTTTATCAGAATAAACTGTAATTTCTACAGGTATTTTAAATCCTGCATTTGCTTTTGTTTTTTCATTGAATGCTTTACAGAATTCCATGATATTAATTCCTCTTTGTCCAAGAGCAGGTCCAACAGGAGGTGAAGGGTTAGCTGCACCAGCTGGTATTTGAAGTTTTAGTATTCCACTAACTTTTTTTGCCATTTTATTTCCTTATTATTTTTTGTAAATGTATGCCATAGGCATTAAAATAAACTAAATTTAGTATATTTTAATACTTAATTAAACAACAAAAGTTGTTGAATATTATTCAACAACTCTTTCTACTTGCGTATATGATATTTCAACTGGTGTATTTCTTCCAAAAATCAATACATTCATTGTTATCATTCCTGATGTCATATCAAACGATTCAACATGACCATTAAAGTTAGCAAAAGAACCTTCTTTGATTCTAAGAAGCTCACCTTCTTCAAATGAAACTTTTGGTTTCGGAGCATCTCTTTTTTCCATTTTATTTAAAATTTGATCAACATCTTTTTTTCTTAAAGGAGATGGTCTTTTAGATTCACCAATAAATCTACCAACTTTTGGCATAGATTGTATTGCATGCCATAATGCTGTATCTAAATCAATATTTGCAAATACATATGCTGAATATAAAGGCTTTTCAATTATTTTCTTTTCACCTTTTTTAATTTCAATTAAATCTTCTGTAGGAACTAATACATCTTGTATTCTTCCATCATTTAAATCTTCTTTTAAACTTTCTAAAGCTCTTTTAATAGTAAGTTCACTACCTGAGTGTGTTTGAATTGCGTACCAATTATGTGCCAATGTAATCTCCTTAGTTCATTACAGATGATAAACTTACTGACATTATTGAATCAATAAGCGCTAAATATAGTGATATTACAGTCACTACCACAAATACAGATAAATATGCACTTCTAACTTGTTCTTTTATTGGAAAAATAACTTTTAGTAACTCATCTTTAGCTTGCTTGTAATATAATTTTAAATTATTCAAAAGTGATCCTTTAAATCTCATGTATCAAATAGTAAAAAATAAATTATTTCTTAATATTTATTACAATTATTATCAATTAATGGCAGGCCAAGAGGGACTCGAACCCCCAACACCCGGATTTGGAATCCGGTGCTCTACCATTGGAGCTATTGGCCTATATAATATAACAAAGCAAAAGCTTTGTTATAAAGATAAAGTCTTATGACTTTAATTTTACTTCTTTATGAAGTGTATGTTTTCTCAATCTTGGAGAATACTTAGTTACTTCAAATTTTTCAGTATGCGTTTTTGGGTTTTTCATTGTAGTATAGTTAATATCACCACACTCTTCACATTTTAAACCTATTTTAATTCTTACACCATTTGCCATAATGTAATCCTTACGCGATTATTTCAGATACTACACCAGCACCAACTGTTCTACCACCTTCTCTAATAGCAAAGTTTGTACCTTTTTCTAGAGCAACTGGAGCAACTAATTCAACTGTTAATTCAACATTATCACCAGGCATAACCATTTCTGTACCTTCAGCTAATGTAATAGAACCAGTAACATCTGTTGTTCTTACATAGAATTGTGGTCTATAGTTATTAAAGAATGGAGTATGTCTTCCACCTTCATCTTTAGATAAAATATATGCTTCACATTTGAATTTTGTGTGTGGAGTAATTGAACCAGGTACAACTAATACTTGACCTCTTTCAACATCTTCTTTTTTGATTCCTCTTAATAGTAAACCAGCGTTATCACCAGCTTCAGCGAAATCCATTTCTTTTCTGAACATTTCAATACCAGTAACTGTAGTTTTTTGAGTATCTCTTAAACCAACAATTTCAACTTCTTCACCTAATTTAATAGTACCTTGAGAAATAGCACCAGTTACAACTGTACCTCTTCCTGCAATTGAGAATACATCTTCAACAGGCATTAAGAATGACTTATCAGTTTCTCTTGTAGGAGTTGGGATATAAGAATCAACAGCATCCATTAATTCCATAATTTTTGCAGTCCACTCATCAGATTTACCAGCTTTTGCAGATTCAAGTGCTTGGAAAGCAGAACCAGCAATAACAGGAGTATCATCACCTGGGAAGTCATATTCTTCAAGTAATTCTCTAATTTCCATTTCAACTAATTCTAACATTTCTTCTCTGTCTTCATCATCTAATTGATCTTCTTTATTCATGAAAATTACAATGTAAGGAACTCCAACTTGTTTAGAAAGTAAGATATGCTCTCTAGTTTGAGCCATAGGACCATCAGTTGCAGCAATAACAAGAATAGCACCATCCATTTGAGCAGCACCTGTAATCATGTTTTTAACGTAATCGGCATGTCCTGGACAATCTACGTGAGCGTAATGTCTAGTAGCTGTTTCATACTCAATATGAGAAGTAGCAATTGTAATTCCTCTTTCTCTTTCTTCTGGAGCATTATCGATTGCATCGTAATCCATCATTTCCCCACCTTGAGCTGCTGTTAAAACTGCAGAAATTGCTGCTGTTAAAGTTGTTTTACCATGATCTACGTGACCAATTGTACCGATATTAACATGCGGTTTTGTTCGTTCGAATTTTTCTTTTGCCATTTTATTTCCTTTTGTATATAATTGGTTACCCTCTGAGCAGATGCGCCAATAGCATATCTATTCAAAGGGTGATTTTTTTAATCTGAGGTGGAGCCTACGATAAGACTTGAACTTACGACCTCTTACTTACCAAGCAAGTGCTCTACCCCTGAGCTACATAGGCTCAATTAAAAAAGTTGTGAATTATACACTATTTAAAGTTAAAATTAGCTTTAATGAAAATATATTTTGAAAAGTTTGTTAATTTGATATTTTAATGATTTTGTTGTTGTATATCATGGAGCGGGAAACGAGACTCGAACTCGCGACAATCTGCTTGGAAGGCAGAGGCTCTAGCCAACTGAGCTATTCCCGCATGATAATTAAATGGTGGTGAGAGAAGGACTCGAACCTTCGAAGCCTGAGGCGGCGGATTTACAATCCGCAGGATTTGACCACTCTCCAACCTCACCGTTAAGTTTTGTTGTTTAGTTAAACAATAAAATGGAGCTGGATATAGGACTTGAACCTACGACCTGCTGATTACAAATCAGCTGCTCTACCAACTGAGCTAATCCAGCTTAAAAGTTAAAGATGGTGGTCCGAGGCAGAATCGAACTGCCGACACAAGGATTTTCAATCCTTTGCTCTACCCCTGAGCTACCAGACCATCTAACTCTTTAACGGGTGGAAGTATAACAGAAGAATCTTAATATACTCTTAAAGCATTGTTACTTTTATAAAATTTGCACATTTTCTTTAAATTTCTCTCCTCTTTGCTTATATGAACTAAATTGATCAAGAGATGCAGCTGCTGGAGAGAGAATTGCTACTTCATTATTATTTACTTTAAAATTACTTTTTATTTGTTTTACTGCAGTTTTTATATCATCACAAAGTTCACATAATATAGAAAATTGATCAGACAACTCTTTTATTTTATTTTGATTCGCACCAATTGCATAAATATTAATATTTAATTTACTCATTAAAATAAATAATTCTTCTAATGATGCCCCTTTATCATCTCCACCTAATATTATATGAATAGTATTATCTTTATATGTATTTAGTGCCTGAATTGTAGCATCTACATTTGTAGCCTTACTATCATCAACCCATAATCTGTTATTTTTATCATAAAATTCTTCTAATTTATGTGGGTCCTGTGTAAATGTATTAATCTTATTATAATCAATTACATCAAATAAAATCTTTTTTATGCCAAGTGCAATTACTGAATCCATCAAAAATGGCTCTTTAAAGTTAATTCTTTTTAAATCAATATCAAATATAACTGCTAAATCATTAGTATCTTTATAAGTAATTAAATAGCCATTTGTTTTTATATCTTTATATTTATATGGAACTATTGCTATTTCTCCTTCATTCAAAGAATAAATTGGTTTTAGTTTTGACTGTTCATATTCTTTATAATTTCCATGCCATGATATATGGTCAGCACTTATAGGTAATAGAACATATATATTAGGTTTTGCATAAGAAGTATAATGAAGAGTGAAAGATGATGTTTCTAAAATTAGATTTTTATTTTTATTATATGCTTTTGCTAGTGGTAAACCTATATTACCTGCTGCTGTAAAATTATTATCTTTTAATAGATGCTCACACATTTGAGTTGTAGTAGTTTTTCCATTTGTTCCACTAATCCATATGGAAAATATTTCTTTTTGCTCTTTATTATATATAGATGTTAAAAATAAATCATAATCGCTTATTTGATTAATAGTACTTTTCACTAGTTCATTATATGGTGGAATACCTGGACTTACTACTGTAATATCATTTGAGGTATTATCATATATATCTAAATCATTATCATCATATAAAGATACATCATCATATATATCTTTTATTGCTTGTGCTGTTTTACCTTTTCCTAAAACTCTTAACACATTATTATCTTATTTTTAAACTAGCAAGTGCTATTAGGTTAGTAATAAATGCAATAATCCAAAATCTAACTATAACTTTATTTTCATGCCAACCTTTTTGTTCAAAATGATGATGAATTGGTGCCATTAGAAATATTCGTTTTTTACGCAGTTTAAATGAACCTACTTGAAGCATAACAGATACTGTTTCAAAAACAAAAATAAATCCTATAAGAAGTAATAAAAGCTCACTTTTTGCTACTATTGCCATGTATCCTAAAAAACCACCAATAGCTAAAGAGCCACTATCACCCATAAATACTTCTGCTGGATGTGAGTTATACCACAAAAAGCCAATTAATGCTCCTGCAAAACTAACTCCTACAATAGTAAGTTCTCCTACTAGCTTTATATTTGGTAAAAGTAAATAATCGCTTATAATAGCGTGTCCAGTAATATATATAATACTAGATAGTGTGAAAAATGATATTATAGAAGGAACGGTTGCTAATCCATCAAGTCCATCTGTAAGATTAACAGCATTAGTAGAAGCAATCATAATTAATGACCAAAAAACAATAGCAAAAAAACTCATATCAAATAAAGGATATTTATAAAAAGGAATATACAAATCAGTAGTATGTCCAGCATAATAAAGCATAGCAATTACTACTAAGGAAACTAAAAATTGGTATACAATCTTCATTCTTGCACTTAATCCTTCATCATTTTTATTCGAAGATATTTTTGAATAATCATCTTTAATACCAATTAATGCAAATAAACCAATAGTAAGTAAAGCTCCTATTACATAGGGATTATTTAATTTAGCAGTTAAAAGTGTAGCTATTATTGTAGAAATAACAAATACAATTCCTCCCATCGTAGGCGTTCCTGCTTTTTTTTGATGAGAATCTGGGGCTAAATCATATATAGGTTGGTTTGCACCAACTTTTTTTGCCCACTTTAAGAATTTTGGCATAATATAAAATGTAAGTATAAATGCAATAAAAAAACCTATTCCTGCACGAACAGAAATATATTGAAAAATATTAATATCTAAATGTCTGTAAAACCAATAAAACAATGTTAAACCTTTATTATGTTATAATCGCGATTATAACACATTTCATCTTAGATGAATTAATAAGGTAAATAATGAGCAAAAAGACTATTTTAATAATAACTGATGGTATTGGACATAATGATTCATGTGAATATAATGCATTTTGTCAAGCAAAGAAACCAACTTATGATTACTTATTTGATAATATACCAAATTCTTTGATTAAAACTTATGGATTAAGTGTAGGCTTACCTGATGGTCAAATGGGTAATAGTGAAGTTGGTCATATGAGTTTAGGAAGTGGAAGAATTTTATATCAAGATTTAGTAAAAATTAATCTCGCGATTGAAAATGATTCATTAAAAGATAATGAAGTATTAATAAATATATTAAATAATTCAAATAATATTCACCTTTTAGGCTTATTAAGTGATGGTGGAGTTCACTCTCATATATCTCATATAATTGCAATGGCTAAAATAGCATCAACACAAAATAAAAAGGTATTTATTCATATTATTACTGATGGGAGAGATGTAAGTCCAACAAGTGCAAAACAATATATTGAACAAATTATTGATATTTGTGATGATAATATCAGTATTGCTACTATTTCTGGTAGATTTTATACTATGGATAGAGATAACCGATGGGAAAGAATTCAAGCAGGATATGAACAAATAGTAAATGCCAAAACTATATATTCAAAAGATATATTAACTTATCTTGAAGAACAATATTCAAATAGTATTTATGATGAATTTATTGAACCTATTTCATTTAAAGGTTATGCAGGAATTACAAATAATGATGGTTTAATATTTTGTAATTTTAGAAGTGATAGATTTAGAGAAATTTCAACAACACTTGCAAATAAAGATTTTAATGATTTTAAAACAAAAGACTTAAATATAAATATAGCTACTATGACACAATATGATAAAAACTTACCATTACCAATATTATTTCCTAAAACTGCACCTATTAACACACTTGCTGAAGTTATTAGTAATGAAAATTTATCTCAAGTTCATACAGCAGAAACAGAAAAATATGCTCATGTTACATTTTTCTTCAATGGTGGAATAGAAGATGAGTTCAAAGGTGAAACTAGATTACTTGTAGCATCTCCTGATGTTAA
>Ga0256843_1003090_pt1 | contig 11729 bp, 12 predicted proteins | sample AlvinellametaG_FD_191572 | JGI IMG/M metagenome (GOLD analysis project Ga0256843, IMG submission 191572) | Pompeii worm associated microbial communities from hydrothermal vent at the East Pacific Rise, Pacific Ocean - Alvinella | ecosystem: Host-associated > Annelida > Integument > Unclassified ... | reverse complement strand
TTTTATCTATACAAATACCGATGAATCGTACACATTATATATATACGATCTTACGGGAAAATTATTGTTGACTAGTAATCAGTCACCCATAAATATTGAAAAATTGGCAAATGGGATTTATTCTGCCATTATGATAGATGCTAATAATCGTGTTGCTACACGTGTAAAATTGATGGTTCATAGGTAAATCATATCATCATAAAAATCTCAGCATCTCTCATTTTTTTTTTGAAATAAAAGACACTCTGAGAATAATCATTTAGAGATTTCTTGTCGCCCCCTTCGTCTCCCGATTGTTATCGGGACTATCGAAATGAGATTAAACACTAAAAATTAAGCATTAAAAATTAAAATTATTTAAACTTTTTCCTGTTTTCGACATTGGGTCACCCAATATTTTGACATATTTAATTGACAAAACATACAAAGCGATGAAATTATATGTTTTATTATACCATTGGTGTTCGTAAACTAATGGCATACAGAGGTTATGGCGTAAAAACAACGACGAATAAGCGTTAAAAACGGTCTGTTGTTTGAGCAAGACAAAATAAATATTTAAATAATGCTTGCTCTATTATTTTTGCGTGATAATACAACAAATAATAGTCGTGCGAGTTCAGACCGTTTAGCGTTGAGGAGATTGTTTTAGCCATGTTCTCTTAAGCCTAGCGTTTTTTGTTACTTTTTTGGGCGATGCAAAAAAGTAATGATAATAAAAGTAAAGTAGTTGGGTCACCCTAAAAATAATCAAAAAACTATATAATTCATTATGAATCAGTCAATTGATAATTTTTTATTTGTTGATATGTCGAAAACAGGTGAGAATAATCATTTAGAAATTTCTTATCACCCCTTTCGTCTCCCGATTGTTATCGGGACTATCGAAATGAGATTAAACACTAAAAATTAAGCATTAAAAATTAAAATTATTTAAACTTTTTCAATACATCTTTTACAGCATCTTTATGAATGGTAAAGCCCATCATTTTCAGCTTGATATAATCTTCTGAAAAGAAATAGTAACCAAATTTGGGTGTACCGGGATTGTTACGCGATCCGGAACTACTGTCTTTAATTAAAAACCAATATTTTCCATCTACTTTTTGCCAACCTACCAAGTGCATGCCGTGGTCGTCAGTAGTTGATCCGTTTGAGAATCTGAACTGGCGTGCATCGTCATTGATATAAGCCGAAGGAATATCAAAATCAGGTATAATAGCCACTTGTGGTTCACCGTAACCATTGACAAAACCTGCTTCTGAAACATCGCCGCCAATACTCATAGTATAACCTTTTTTGATGGCTTTTTTAACGATTTTCATAAATACATCTAGTGGTACATTATAGTATTCTTCGGAATGCCACCAGTTATCAGGCACATCATAAGAACATTTTGTGTAATATGGCTCTTGTTTATAAGATAAAATCTCTACATAATCATTTGGATTGATTTTTAAGTAATCTTTCAAATAACTTTTTGGGGTATATGTTTTGCCTTCTACTTCAAATTTTGCAGGCGGTGTGCCAATATGATGATTCATAATCGCTTTGATAGTAGCAACTACTTCTTCTGTATTCCAAGCGTTACTTTTCTTAACAGATTCTAAGTAGGTTTTCATTTCTTTATACATTTTTTTGTGTGTATGAAATTTATGTCCTTGCAATCCGTTATACACACTCCAAGGCATGGCGCCAAATCGTTTATACACACGTGCTAGAGCATTACCTTCTGACCCTTGTGCAAACAAAGAGTTCCCTCTGGTGCGTACATATTCTTCGGCGCGTAAAATGTATTCGTTATAGAAGGTAAACGCTTCCGAAATTTTTACTTTTTTATGATGTAAACGATACACTTCACTTTCGTAAAATGAAGTCGTTGAAAAGTCCCAGCAAGTGCCTGTGTTTCCTTGTGATAAGGGCGGATTATGCCATTGTGTTTTGTATTTGCTGATGTCCGTAGGAAAGCTCATGTCGGTTACATCGAGTTTAAAACGTTTGTATGCTTTTGGTTTAGATTTTTTAGCTTCGGTAGCATTAATATCTTTTAATATGGTATTGTAATAATATACTTGTCCTTTATCATATACTTTAAAAGTGGCTTTATCTTTATTTTGTGCGAAAGAGCTTGCAAATATCAAGATTGCAAAGCCTAAAATCAATTTTTTCATAATCTGTTTTTTTTTAATGAATTCTGTTTGTAGCGAATTTACGTATTTTTTTTGAATTGGGTAGTGAGATGTTGAGTAGAAAGGTAAAAGGTATTAGGTAAAAGTACTTAATGAATGGAAAATTGAGAATTAATAATTGAAAATGTTTAGTAGGGTGGCGCTTCGATACTCCCGAAGTTTCGGGATTCTGTTCGTGCCTCACATAAAAATATTCAGCCACCTTTACTTACGTTAAACAACAACGAAATCGTAGGTTGCTGAGTGAATTGTATGACGTATAAATGGCGACCGTAGGAAGTCCCGCTAAGTCCCGCTCATGCGGGATGCCGAAGTGCCGAGTGTTGATGCTTGGTGTGTCTGCGTTAAAAATATTGCGTAGCAATAAAACTAATGTGTACTAATGTGCCTTATGTGGTTCAATAATAATTCTTAGTGTTTAGTTTTTAATGTTAAAAGTACGATATTTGACTGTTAGAGCCCTCCACGTCCTTCGCCCTTGTGGTGACCTATAGAATGTTTTGTCACTAAGTGGATTAAATTATTAATGACGGTGTGTCTTGAAGATACGCCTCATTTTTGTGCCGAAATTACAAAGAATCAAGCTCTGAAAATTTTGAACCATATAAGTCCCCGAAACTTCGGGGTAAGATCCTCTTTGTGGCAATATAAGGTTTGCAAGCAAACTAATTTAAGTTCATATAAGCAGCATGCTCTATTTCCGTAGGAAAAGAAATCAGTTAAAAAGTCGGGGCTTCGATACTATTTTCTATTCGTTTCTCATAGAAAATCACTCAGCCACCTTTACTTACGTTAAACAACAACGAAATCGTAGGTTGCTGAGTGAATTGTATGACGTTAGGAATACAATTTGTATCGAAGTGCCGGAATTAAAGAATCTGCGTCAACAACCCGAATCTGTATTATATTATGTTTAGTAAAACAGCATATTTGAATATTTTCCCAATTATTTAAAAATTATTTATATCTTTGCATTATCAAAGCACGTATTATTTTTATTTTAACACCAAAATTATTTTTTTATGCTTACTAAAATCTACGCCGCCGCCGTCTATGGCATCGAGGCACACTCAGTTACCGTTGAAGTTAATGTTGATAAAGGAATAGGATACCATTTGGTTGGTCTCCCCGATAAAGCTGTGAGCGAAAGTAGCTATCGTATATCAGCCGCCCTCAACAATGTAGGCTACAAAATGCCCGGAAAAAAGTTTATTATCAATATGGCACCTGCCGATTTACGCAAGGAAGGCTCTGCCTACGATTTAACCATTGCTATGGGAATTTTAGTAGCTACAGGACAAATATTAACTTCTGAGATTGACCAATATTTTATTATGGGCGAATTGTCACTCGATGGCAGTTTGCAAGCCATCAAAGGTACGCTACCTATGGCACTCAAAGCCAAAGAAAAGGGATTTAAAGGTATTATTTTGCCCAAACAAAATGCCAAAGAAGCCGCTATTGTCGACGGGCTTAATGTATATGGCGTCGAAAATATTTTAGATGTGATTCACTTTTTTGAAGACAAAAAAGAACTCGAACCCGAAACGGTCGATTTAGAAGCCTTATTCTACCAACAATTAGCCATTCCGGAATTCGACTTTGCCGATGTCAAAGGGCAAGAAACTGTTAAACGTTGTTTAGAAATTGCTGCCTCCGGTGGACATAATATCATCATGATTGGCCCTCCGGGGAGTGGCAAAACCATGTTAGCAAAACGTATTTCGGGCATTTTACCACCTTTGGAATTGCAAGAGGCTTTGGAAACAACCAAAATTCATTCGGTTGCCGGAAAACTCAAAAATGAACATGGTATTATCAGTCAACGTCCTTTTCGTAGTCCGCATCACACTATATCCGATGTTGCCCTAGTGGGTGGTGGCAGTTACCCACAGCCGGGCGAGATATCTTTGGCACATAATGGTGTACTATTTTTAGATGAATTGCCCGAATTTAAACGTACCGTACTCGAAGTCATGCGACAACCTTTGGAAGATAGGGAAGTCAATATTGCACGCGCCCGTTTTTCGGTCACTTATCCTGCCAGCTTTATGCTAGTTGCCAGTATGAATCCGAGTCCGTCAGGTTATTTTAACGATGGCGATAGCCGAATGACCTCGTCGCCAATGGAAATGCAACGTTATTTGAATAAAATATCAGGGCCGTTATTAGACAGAATTGATATTCATGTCGAAGTAAACCCTGTGCCTTTTGATAAACTTTCGGATGATAGGCGCGGCGAATCGAGTACTGTTATTCGTGAACGTGTCATCAATGCGCGAAAAGTACAAAGTAAACGATTTTTTGATAATGAAAAAATTCATTACAATGCCCAAATGAACAGCAAAGAAATACGAAAATATTGCATTTTGAATGATGCTTCGTTGCAATTACTTAAAAATGCTATGGAAAAATTAAATCTTTCGGCACGCGCCTATGATCGAATACTCAAGGTGTCACGCACTATTGCCGATTTAGAAAATGCACCAAATATAGAAAGCCATCATATTGCCGAAGCAATTCAGTATCGTAGTTTGGATCGTGAAGGGTGGATGTAGTCAATTACGAATTGTCAATTACGAATTATCAATGTCACTGTGAGTAAAAATGACGTGGCAGTCTGTGGATTTTTAAAGTTGAATTATTTTTTTCGTTCGTATGTTCTTTTAAATCTTTGCAACTTGCCTAATACATTTTTTGGTAGTATTCAATATTGTGTTATTAATGGTGTAAAATCTACACAAAGCTGATTTCATGAATAAACGGGTCAATCAGTTTTTCGTAATTTAAAAAACCAAAGTATATATAATATAATGTATACAGCCCCAATACCAATTAATGCAGGATATGGATTGTCAATATCGCTTATCGACCCTAAGTATGTTAAAACAATAGCGTAGGGGAGTGTCCCCAAAAGATAATACGCGGTGAATTTTATAAAGTTGAATTTCATTACCCCCGACAAACAACAAGTTGCTTCGGGCAACATGGGTAAGGCACGCGCAATAATCAGCATGCTAAAACCCATTTTGTGAAATATACCGTTGACTTCTTCAATTTGTTTCTCGTCCTTGATTAGTATTTTTAGCATTTTGTCTCCTGTAAAACGACATAACAAATAGGCAATTGTGCCTGATAAAAACATACCGAGAGTTGCCGACAATAACCCTAGTCCGAATCCTAAGATGTTGCCGGCGTAAGCTACTATAAATATGGTAGGGACTGACAAAAATACATCAGAAGATAATAAAACAAAAACGATGACAAATACTTTTATCTTGTCTGCATGCTGAATTTCAGTTAAATAATTTTTGATGTCTTCTACTGAAAGAATGCCTGTTAAATTGACAAATGCAAAAATTAAAGCAAAAACGCCAATAATGATTAGATATAGCTTTATTAAAGATTTCAAGATTCGGTAGATTTAAAAACAAGTGATAGTAAAATATATATAACAATAATCAAAGGGATGCTAATGAACTGCAATGTAGGTATCATAATGACTGATAAGCCAATCAATATAAATTTTTCTTTATTATGCCGCCACGAAAAGTCTTTAAATTTTAAACTAAATAAAGCTAATTCTGCATTCAAAATATACGCAGAAAAAATGGATATAATTATTAATGTATAGGTGTTTAACAAAAAGGAGTTAATGTCGATAATATTCTGATGATAAATAATTAATGGTAATGACATGATAAACAATGTATTAGCGGGTGTTGGCAATCCTATAAACGAACTTGTTTGCCTCTCGTCTACATTAAATTTTGCCAGTCTGTAAGCTGATCCAAGTGCAACAACCAACCCAATAAGGGGTGCAAGATGTGCAAAATCAAAAGTTATTCCGTCAGATAAATTGACTCCTAAGCTGTCTTGTAGTAAGAAAAACATGGTAAACGCAGGCACAACACCACTTGTAACCATATCTGCCAATGAGTCGAGTTGCAATCCTACAGCACTCGATACATTTAAACTGCGCGCAACTAGTCCATCTAAAAAATCAAACCCAATACCAAGTATAACAAAGGTAAAAGCTAAATGCCATTCTCTTTGAAAGACATAAAATAGCGCAATCAAACCCGACATTAAATTAAAAAGTGTGATAATATTTGGAAGATGTTTTTTCATTTCTAAGATAAAAATATTTTTTGTGCTACAAATGTACATATTTTATTACTTTTGTTGATTAAATTTAACAAAACTATGAGCGAATTTAAAATACAAACGGCACAAAACGTTACTTTAGAACAAAATTTGGCAGGAATTGGACATAGAATCGGCGCTTTTTTGTTAGATTTATTATTCTTATTCTTGTTTTATTGGTTGTTAATTAAAGCACTTGAAAAATCCGGTATTGTAGATAATTTCCAAACATGGGCATTTGTATCAATACTCATGTTGCCCTATTTTTTGTACTATCCGGTGTTACAATATTGGAATAATGGGCAAACTGTCGGAAAAATGATATTGAAATTACGTGTGGTAAAAATAGACAACAGTCATCCTAGCATTGGTGACTTTTTAATTAGATGGATTATTCGTTTGTTTGAAATCAATACGGTGCCCGTTGCCATTATTTTTGTATTAATAAATGAGCGAAAACAACGATTGGGTGACATGGCAGCAGGCACAACCGTTGTAGCTGAAAAGCAAAAGGTGCGATTGACGCACTCAATTTTTGAAGAAATAGATAAGGAATACCAAGCAACTTTTCCGCAAGTTATTTCGCTTACTGATAGTGATGCACAGCTGATTAAAACTGTTTATAGAGAGGCTAAACAAAGGCACAATAAAAAAGTTTTGAAAGAATTGTCTGAAAAAATCGAACAACTTTTAGAAATGCAGAGACCTAAGGGTATGAGTTATGTCAAATTTATTAGTACGATACTCAAAGATTTTAATTATTATGCTAATTTGCAATAATGAAATTTAAGCAATATAAAGATATATTATTTCAACTGGGTGACAAGCCTCTTTTAGGAACAACAGCACACGATAAGGTGCTTGATACTAAAGTGAGAAATATTATTTTTAAACACAAAACACTGGATGAACAACCTAAAAAATCAGCTGTCTTAGCATTGATTTATCCGGATGCAAAAGGTATTGCAAACATGGTTTTTATTCTTCGAAAATCTTATGACGGACATCATTCCGGTCAGATTGCATTTCCGGGTGGCAAAGTTGAAAGTTTTGACAAATCACTGTATGACACCGCTTTGCGTGAAGCAAATGAAGAGGTTAATGTAACAATATCTGATGTAAATCATCTCAAAGACTTAACGTCAGTATTTATTCCGGTTAGTAATTATATGGTTTATCCTTTTTTGGCTTATACCGACAAGACTCCCAATTTTATTAAAGATCCAACAGAAGTCGATGATATTTTACAGTTTCCGATGTCACAAATAATAAACAATTCATTAGTGCCCATTCAAAAAGAATATTTTGGCAAAACATATACGCTAAATGCCTTTAAAATTGACGATTATTTAATTTGGGGCGCTACGGCAATGATTTTAGCCGAAATTAGAGAGTTGCTGACAATTTGATTATTTTTTTTAACTTAACCCCGTAGGGGTGAAATCTTTATAGTATAGCAATTAAGAACTAATTAGTAGCGCCGTAGGTGCGACATCTTTTTTTATAAAACGCAGTATAACTTTTGGTAATAAAACGCAAAAAAAAATCCATAACCTTCGTTATGGATTTTTCTGCGGAGAGTGAGGGATTCGAACCCCCGGAAGTGTGACCTTCAATAGTTTTCAAGACTACCGCATTCGACCACTCTGCCAACTCTCCTAAAATATTATTCTCATCAGCGAGGGCGGGTTCCGATAACTATCGGAATGACCCTGCAACCTCACTTCTTGTAGCGAGGGCGGGTTCCGATAACTATCGGAATGACCCCGCGACCTCACTTCTTGTAGCGAGGGCGGGAATTGAACCCGCGACCTCCGGGTTATGAATCCGACGCTCTAACCGTCTGAGCTACCTCGCCATACTTATCGCTAAGCTTTCGGGTTGCAAATATATAAATATTTTCAATTATAAACAGACTTTTTTTTAATATTTTTATTTGTAATAAAATAAATTTCTATCTTTCATAAAATGAATAACTTATAATTCGTTTGATATTGTTTATTCAAAATTTTTGTTCGGATGATCAATGTATAATTGGTCATTTTTGTTTAAATCTAAATCTTTTATAAGCATGTCCGGCGTAGGTTTGGCCAATAGCATGCCTAAAATTGAGATAGCACCAAAAATCAAATAGACTTTATTATAGCCGGTCATATATAATAGTATGTTCACAAAGCCGACAGCTTCTAAAAGCGCCATTTTAACGATAAATGCTTTGAAATACACAGATAATTTTTCGCTAAAAGGTAAACTTTTGTCCATTCTGAAAAGTATAGCCTTGTATGCCATGGACGAACCAAAAAAGCCAATCAATGCTAAAATGCCACCCAAAATAACGCGTGAACTGTCTTCTGAAAAACTAAAAATCGGATTTTTGGTGTTGAAATACACCACAGTCATAAAAGCTAAAAAACCGAAAAGAATCGACATGTATACGATGTTGGTTGTCTTGTAAAATTGCGCAAAATTTTCATACTTCTTTCTCATAATTTCCTTTTTGAACAAAGATATGACTTTATGTCGACTAGTAAAAAACATTTTTTGTGTGCATCTGACTCATTTTCAGTTTGTAAAATTTTAACATTTGGCAAGATTGTTCATTTTTAATTGAAAATAATTTAATGATTTCTAGCAGAAAACGAAAATAGTACATTCTGGTAAAAGTTATCAACAAAATGGTAAAAAATGGTAAAATTTGCAATTTTCTTTATATCTTTGAATCTCGATAAGATCGTAAAAAAATGAAATTGTTAAACGGAACATATTATTGCAAAATGGACGCCAACGGAAGAATCATGCTTCCGGTGGAGTTGCGTAAGCAATTGTCTGAATTGCAAATGAATAATTTCATTTTAAAACGTGCCGTCTTCGAAAATCATCTCGAAATGTATCCTGATGATGAGTGGACAAAGTTGATGAAAAAAATTAACAAACTAAATCCTTTTGTGCGAAAAAACGTGGTTTTTAAAACACGATTTTTGGCAGGTGTCCGAAATGTCAATATTGACTCAACCGGACGTATGCAAGTGCCTAAAGATTTGGTCGTAGTTGCCGGTTTGAAAAAAGAAATAGTAATTGCTTCGCATTTAAGCATTTTGCAAATTTGGAATAAAGACGAATATGAAGCATTCTTAGAACGAACTGCCATAGACTTTTCTGAACTGTCGGAAGATGTAATGGGCGAAATTGATTTTGGTGACGATGAGTAATTATAACGATACATATCATGTGCCGGTTTTGCTCAAAGAAACCGTTGACGGCTTAAACATAAACCCAAGTGGAACGTATGTTGATGTGACATTTGGGGGCGGTGGTCATTCCTACGAAATTTTAAATCGTTTGGATGAAAATGGACGATTATTCGCTTTTGATCAAGATATTGATGCCCTCAAAAATAAAATTGACGATGACAGATTAACTCTCATAGAAGCTAATTTTTCAGGACTTAAAAATTATTTGCGCGCCGAAGGTGTAAGAATGGTCGATGGTGTATTGGCAGATTTAGGGATTTCATCTCATCAAATTAATAAACCTGAACGTGGTTTTTCGACGCGTTATGATGAAAAACTTGACATGCGAATGGATCAAAATGCCGAACTTTCGGCGTTTGAGTTGATTAATTATTATGACGAGCGCGATTTACGCATCATCTTTTCGCAATACGGTGATTTAAGAAATGCGGGAACATTAGCTAGGACAATTGTAAAAGCCAGAGAAGAAGCACCGATAAAAACTACGGGGCAGTTAGTCGAAATTGTAAGTAAACATTTTCCAAAACTGAAACGAAATAAATTTTTGGCAAAACTTTTTCAAGCCATTCGTATCGAAGTAAATGGTGAAATGGACGCGCTTAAAAAAATGCTAGAACAAACCGCCATGATTATCAAACCCGGTGGAAGGCTCAGCGTTATTGCTTATCACTCTCTCGAAGACAGATTGGTAAAACGTTTTATAAGAGATGGAAAATTTGAAGGGCAAGCCGAAAAGGATTTCTACGGAAATGTGTCTGTGCCATTTAAAAAAGTAGGGAAACTCATCGTGCCAAATGCTGATGAAATTGCCCGTAATCCAAGAGCGCGTAGTGCAAAATTGCGTGTTGCCGAAAGAACAAATTCGTAAAATTTAATAAACCAATTAACTGATTATGACTGTCTGGAGTATCATAAAAGCAGAATATCTGACGAACGAAAATGCGACCAAAAATTGGGCGTTCATCTTGATGTTGCTCGTCATGGGCGTAGTTGTTATCAGTCTGTCGCATACCGCTGATACTAAGGTTAAGCAAATTGCGAAACTCAAAAAAGAAGTGAAAGCCTTGCGGTCGGAATATGTAGAATTAAAAATGAACGTGACAAAAAACAGAATGGCAACCGATGTGTATGTCAAATTGAAAGATGAAGGATTTATCTTTCCAACCGTGCCACCAATTAAAATTGTAGAAAAGAAATAATAATGTTTAAGCTGAAAATGAATTTTAAAAGTCTAAATATCGAAATGAAAAGCCTTTTGGTTTACATCTTCTTTATGCTGCTTTTTGCTGTGTCAATCATAGTGAAATTAGTTCATATTCAGTATGTTAAAGGTAATGATTACAGAGCATTGGCAAAAAAAACAACGGTCAAAGAGTTTGTGGTAAAAGCCAATCGTGGTAATATTTATGCCGATGACGGTAGCGCCATTGCCACCTCCGAGCCAAAATATGATATAGCCTTCGATCCAACAGTACCTTCACAAAAAGTATTTGATGCCGAAGTCGAAAAATTAGCCGGAGCAATTTCACGTTTTTCAGGAAAATCAAAGGGCGATTTGATGCAAAAGTTTATTGTTGCCCGAAAAAAAGGGCGTCAATATGTGCGTGTGTTGCAAAATTTGACTTTTTCGGATTATGTCAAAGTGAAAAAGTTTCCCATTTTTGAACTGGGTATGCGCAAGGGCGGATTTATTTCAGAATTGCATACCGTTAGGGCGTATTCCTTGGGTGGCGTGCTAAGACGCACCGTCGGTTATGACAAAGGCAAAGGGAATAGGGTAGGAATCGAAGGTGCTTACGCCAATTATTTAACAGGAAAAAACGGCTTGCAAAAAAAGCAAAAAATAAAATTTGGTGTATGGAAACCACTCAATAATTTTTCAAATATCGAACCACAAGACGGGTATGATGTGGTGACAAATATCAATATCGATTTTCAGGATTTTGCACATCAAACATTGTTAAATCAACTTGTAAAATATGAAGCAGACCACGGAAGTCTCATCGTGATGGAAGTAAAAACAGGCGCGGTAAAAGCCATGGTCAACTTAGGTAAAAATAAGAATGGCAGATACGACGAATTGCGAAATTATGCCGTTTTTGAAACCCACGAACCGGGATCGACTTTCAAATTGTTTTCGATT
>Ga0256843_1003089_pt1 | contig 11733 bp, 10 predicted proteins | sample AlvinellametaG_FD_191572 | JGI IMG/M metagenome (GOLD analysis project Ga0256843, IMG submission 191572) | Pompeii worm associated microbial communities from hydrothermal vent at the East Pacific Rise, Pacific Ocean - Alvinella | ecosystem: Host-associated > Annelida > Integument > Unclassified ... | reverse complement strand
TTTCATCGAAAAATTCGACCCCGAGGTCTTTGAAGCGATCGAAGCGGAACTGAAACGCGAAACCGAACACCTGGAGATGATCGCCAGCGAAAACTTCACCTTCCCCGAGGTGATGGAGGCGATGGGATCGGTCTTTACCAACAAGTACGCCGAGGGCTATCCCGCCAAGCGCTACTACGGCGGCTGCGAATACGCCGACCGGGTGGAGCAGCTGGCGATCGACCGCTGCAAGGAGCTCTTCGGCTGCGAGTACGCCAACGTCCAGCCCCACTCCGGCTCCCAGGCCAACGGCGCGGTCTACGCGGCGCTGATCAAGGCCGGGGACAAGATCCTCGGTATGGACCTGAGCCACGGCGGCCACCTGACCCACGGCTCCAAGCCCAGCTTCTCGGGCAAAAACTACCAGAGTTTCACCTACGGGGTGGAGCTCGACGGCCGGATCGACTATGAGCGGGTCCGGGACATCGCCAAGATCGTCCAGCCCAAGATCATCGTCTGCGGCGCCTCCGCCTACCCCCGGGAGATCGACTTCGCCAAGTTCCGCGAAATCGCCGACGAAGTGGGCGCGATCCTCTTCGCCGATATCGCCCACATCGCCGGACTGGTCGTCGCGGGAGAGCACCCCAGCCCCTTCCCCCACGCCCATGTGGTCACTACCACCACCCACAAGACCCTGGCCGGCCCCCGGGGCGGCGCCATCATGACCAACGACGAGGCAATCGCCAAGAAGATCAACTCCGCCATCTTCCCCGGCCTCCAGGGCGGCCCTCTGGTCCATGTGGTCGCCGCCAAAGCCGTCGGGTTCAAGCACAACCTGGCCCCCGAGTGGAAGGAGTACGCCAGGCAGGTCAAGCTCAACGCCAGGGTCCTGGCGGACGTGCTGATGAGCCGGGGCTATGACGTGGTCAGCGGCGGCACCGACAACCACCTGGTGCTGGTCAGCTTCCTCAACAAAGAGTTCAGCGGCAAAGACGCCGACGCGGCCCTGGGGCGCGCCGGTATCACCGTCAACAAAAATACCGTTCCCGGCGAAACCCGCAGCCCCTTCGTTACCAGCGGAATCCGCATCGGCTCCCCCGCCCTGACCCGCCGGGGGATGAAAGAGAAGGAGTTCGAGCTCATCGCCAACCGCATCTGCGACGTGCTGGACCGCATCGATGACCACGATCTCCACGCCAGAATCAAAGAAGAGATGAAAGAGCTGGCGCTGAATTTTGTCATCTATGATCGCCCCATCTACTAAGGCTCTTCCCATCGACGAGGCCCTGGCCGTTCTGGCCGGCTCTGCCGACCACTATTATCTCAAATCCTCCACCATCGTCGGCACCATCGAATACCGGGGACGTACCTTCTATAGCAAATTCCGCCGCATCGACGCCCCTCCCAATCCTATTCTTCTCTCCCAGCATCTCCATCGAGAAATTACCCTGGCCCTGCCGCTGCTTTCCGAAGGCCGTGGTGACAAAATCGTTGTCGAATATCTGGGAGAAGAGCCCGAACTTTTTATCCAGACTCTGATCCGTCTCTTCCAGCATTTGGAACTGGAAACGTATAGCCTCTTCCAGGGCAAACGGCGGGAACGCCGCACCGTGATCCTCTCTCTCCCCGAACAGGAGCTCGACACCCTCCACGATCTTGGCGGACAGATCTCGGACCTGCTTCAGACCCGCCTGAGCAAATCCTGGCGGATCCTCCCCGACCGGCGCCTTCCCGAGGATTACAACATCTATACACTTCCTTACGGATATATTAACTAATATAATGCTCAGATTCTTTAGGTTATAATCGACATTATCCCAGTCTGGAGCCTCAGTATGAACGATCACAATCTCGACGACCTTATTATCGGTGACCCCGAACCGGGAGGAGGCAAATCCCGCAGCCTCCTCTCCCTCGTCGCCCTCGTACTTATTATCCTGATCGTCGGCGTCCTTCTCACCAAACTGATCTTCAGCGGCCCCGAAGAGCTGGACGACGGCAAGACAACCGAACTGACCGGCCTGGTCAAGCCCGCCCCCTCTACCCGGGCGCCACAGTCCAAAGCCCAACCGGCCGAACCGATCCCCGACGAACTCAAACCCATCACCCGGGAAAATCTTCCCGAAAGCGATGAACTCAAACCCATCGTTCCCCGCCGTCAGACTCCCCAAACCTCCGCCAAGCCCGTTGCCAAAAAGCCCGCCCCCCGGAGACAAGCTCCCAAAACCGTCACCCCCAAACCCAAACCCAAACCTCAAATTAAAACCAAAACCAAACCGGCAAAACTATTTGAGAAGAGACCCAAAACTTCCCCCCAAACCGAAACGGTAAAAAGAAGCTATTACATCCAACTCGGTTCCTTCAAACGGATGCCCGACCAGAAGTTCCTGGATAAAATCAAAGCTGCGGGATACAAACCGCTGATCATCAAAACCGGCAACATGATCAAGGTTCGTATCGGGACCTATAACAGCTACGGTGAAGCCAAAGCGAAACTCCCCGTTATCAAAGAGCAGCTGGGTATCGCCGGATTCGTCGTCAGGAAGAAGTAATGCTGCGCAGTTATCTTTTCGATCAACTCACCCCCGTTGCCCTCTACGGCGAGATCAAAAAGCTCTATCCCGACGAGGTGACCATGCTCTTTGAAAGTGTCGTCACCTCCGAGGAGGGGAACTTCAGCTTCATCGTCGTCGGTGCCAAAGAGCGGCTGATCTACCGGGACAACGTCACCACCCATATCGATATCGACGGGACCCGGCGGGAACTGGAGGAGGACCCTTTCGACTTCCTCCAGAGCTACTATCGGAAAATCGACACGGAAAAATACCGGATTATCGCCGCGGAGGCGGGCTTCTCTTTTGTCGACGGCTTCATCGGTTTCATCGCCTACGACATGGTCCGGGTCTTCGAGCCGGTGCTGCGGGAGTGGATGGAGGATCTCCACGATCCCCTGCAGACTCCCGACCTGGATCTGATCCGTCCCCGACTCATCATCGGTTTCTCCCACAAGAGCAGCGAGCTGACCCTTATCGATCCCGACGGGAGCAATCCCGAGATGCTCGAAGCCGTCTCGGAACTCCTCCCCAAACCCCACCAACCCCTTCCTTTCCAACCGGCGCAACTGGAGGGTGACGGGGAGTTCTCCATCGAAGCGGAACGTTTCATGACCATCGTCGAAGAGGCCAAGGAGCATATCCGGGCCGGCGACGTTTTCCAGATGCTTCCCTCCAACCGCTACACCCAGCGGGGTCATGTCGACCCCCTGAGCTTCTACCGAGTGCTGCGCTCCAAAAACCCCTCCCCCTATCTTTTCCTTCTGGACTACGAGGCCTTCAGTATCTGCGGCTCTTCACCCGAAGTAATGGTCCGCCTGACCCAGGGAGAGATTCTTCTGCGCCCCATCGCCGGAACCCGCAAACGTGGCAGTACCCCCCAGCGGGACCACGAGCTGGAGCAGGAGATGCTGAGCGACCCCAAGGAGTGCGCCGAGCACCTGATGCTCGTCGACCTGGGGCGCAACGACGTGGGCCGGGTCGCCCAAACCGGCACCGTCACCGTCCCGGAGATGATGCGGGTGGAGAAGTACTCCCACGTCATGCACATGGTCAGCGATGTCGTCGCCCAGATCGACAAGGGAAAGGATATGTTCGATCTCTTCCGGGCCACCTTCACCGCCGGCACCATGACCGGCGCGCCGAAGATCAAGGCGATGGAGCTCATCGCCCGCTTCGAAGGGCTCAAGCGGGGCTTCTACAGCGGCAGCGTCGGCTACTTCTCCTTCACCGGCGACATGGATTCGGCCATCGCCATCCGCACCGCACTGATCAAGCCCGACCGGATCGTCCTCCAGGCCGGTGCCGGGGTGGTGGCGGACTCCAAACCCGAGCTCGAAGAGCTGGAGGTCCGCAACAAACTCATGGCTCTCATGGCGACCCTGAAAGAGATGGAAACCTTTTCCGAAGACCAACCGGTGCTGGTTTTGAAAGAGCGCAAGGCATAAAGCAGCCGGCTGAAAGCTTTCTGCTTATCAGATATCCCTTTGCGGGCTCTCCCTCTTCCTCCTCCCTGCAAAATCAGGATTGTGGATCAGCATTCCTGTTCACCCCTCCGGGTTTTCCGCTTTCGCTTTCATCCCTCAATGATCATGTGTCGCCGCATACTCCGGTGAACAGAAGATCCCGCAGTGGCACTTCCCCTCCTCGGGAACCTCCCGTTCGATGGCGGGCTTGCAGGGGCAGAGACGATCGTCGGCGCTGACATGATTGCCCTCTTCATCCTCGATGACCATATAACAGGGACACCAGCGTTTGCCGTAGAGCATCTTGTGCCGGGCCAGTCCCATCAGTACCCCTTCGGTCACATCGTGATTGGGATTGTAGACCCAACCGAACTGCCTGCAGACTTTGTCGGCGAACTTTTTGGTTTTCTCCAGCTCTTTTTGGAACTCATCGGAGCTCATATCAATCATCTCCATCATTATCCTCCTCTTTTTTCCAATCCTATCCAAGGATTCGGCTCCCGCGACTGAAAATCAATCCACCGCCCCCGGAAAACTCCGATTCTGTCCCCATTGGAAGCGCCGTATATTTGGATTTAATTAATCTTCTCCCGGTACAATCTTCTTTATGAAAAATGAAGAAAGCCAGCGCCCCATCAAAATCCTGATGATTGAGGATGATCCTGAATTCGCCGAACTACTGACCGAATATCTCGACCGTTTCAATATGCAGGTCACCAATTATGAAGATCCCTTTCTCGGCGTCAGCGCCGGGGTACAGAACTACGATCTGCTCCTGCTGGATCTGACGCTTCCGGGAATGGACGGGCTGGAGGTCTGCGAAGAGGTGGTCCGGAAGTACAAAATTCCCATTATCATCTCTTCCGCCCGCAGCGATATCGAAGACAAGGTCAAAAGCCTGGAACTCGGCGCCGACGACTACCTCCCCAAACCCTACGATCCCAAGGAGCTTCACGCCCGTATCCTCTCCCTCCTGCGGCGCTATCAAAAGGCCGGAAGCGCTCCCCAGGAGAGCGTCAGCGAGTATGAGATCCGGGGCGATACCATCTATCATCACGGCCAGGCCCTGCACCTCACCCCCGCCGAGTTCGACATCCTCTCCCAACTCATTCGCAAGCAGGGGATCACCCTCTCCCGGGAGCAGCTCATCAATGAATCAACCGTCATGAGCGACAGTTCCCAGAAGAGCCTGGACGTCATCATCAGCAAAATCCGCTCCAAGCTCGGCAATCCCAAGGCGATCCAGGCGGTCCGTGGTATAGGGTACAAACTTGTTTGACGCCTTTCAGGTCCACTCCCTGCGCAACAAGATCGACCTGATCTTCGCCTTTGCCCTCATCCTGCTTATCACGCTTTTTACCGCGCTGCTCAAAAGCTCTTTCGACCGCTCGCTGGAGGAGATTCAGCTTCAGGAACGGGCCAACATCCACTACCTCTACCTCTACTATCTCCAACACGGAAAGATCGATACCGACTACCTCGCTTCCCAGAACATCAAAGTCGTCGATGTCGGGGGGAAAAATGTCAAACTTCGTCAACTCATCGAACCGAAAGGGGGAAGAAAAAAGTTTCAGATCGTTCACGTCAAACTTCATCGTTATATTCTCATCAACAACGACCGCTTCAAACTGATCCTGGAAAATATGAACCGGCCCCGCTTCCCTCTGGAGCTGACCCTGGCGTTCGTCAGCGCCCTGGGACTGCTGATTCTCCTCTACTTCTGGATTGTCCGCTCCATCCAGCCTCTGGGAGAGCTGCGGCGTAAAATCATCCGTTTCTCCCAGGGAGACCTGGAGATCGACTGCCACAGTGACCGCAAAGACGAGATCGCCGCCGTGGCCAACGCCTTCGACCAGGCGGTCCAGACCATCCGGGACCTTCTGCGCTCCCGACAGCTGATGCTCCGGGCCATCATGCACGAGCTCAAAACCCCCATCGCCAAGGGGCGACTCCTCTCGGAGATGATCGACGACCCCAAAAAACGCCAACGCTTCCATACCATTTTCCAGCGGCTCAATCTCCTCATCGATGAATTCGCCAAGGTCGAACAGATCAGCTCCAAAAACTTCCAGCCCGACTTCCGCCCCTACAAGGCCAGCGACATCCTGGAGGGCAGCATCGATATGCTGATGCTCGACCATCCCGAAAAGTACCTCCATACGGTCATCCGCCGGGATTTCACCCTTCGAGCCGACTTCGAACTCCTGACTCTGGCCATCAAGAACCTCATCGACAACGGCATCAAATACTCCAGTGACCGACATGTCGACATCCTCGTCAGCGATCCCCGGATCGTCATCAGCAACAAAGGCGAACCCCTCAAAGAACCCATCGAACACTACTTCACCCCCTTTCACGCCTCCCGCAGCGGCCTGGGCCTGGGACTCTACATCGTCAAAAACATCCTCGACATCCACAGACTGAAGTTCGAATACCGCTACGAAGAAGGTACGGTGAGTTTCGCCATCGTAGCGGAAAACGGGGAGAAACTCCTGCTTCAAAGCTGAGAGCTGAGAGCGATTTTGAGATGGATGGACAGATCTGTCCAGGGTTTTTCGGAGATTTTTTCATTAAAAAGCTCCGTTTTTCGTCATTCCGGCGCACGCCGGAATCCACGCCTCGGAGTCCGGGATGACGGAAGAAGCAGCGTCATCGGCAAATAAGAATCTTACTATAGACGTTGGAATAGCCCAACCAAGTTCTATCGACTATCGACAAGCAACTATTATCTTCTCTCTCTCTGACGACGGACGACTGCCGACTCAAAAGGAACCGGGGATTTATCCCCGGCCAAAACCCGACAAGAGAATCAGAATCTTTACAGTTTCCTTGCCGCGGATAAATCCGCGGCTCCTGTCTTTCCTGGCAAGTGTCTGGAGTAGTGGGACTGAAACAAGTGAACGCTACTACCAACTTGTTCACCTGCCATCGACAATCGACTATCGACCATCGACTTTATCCGATAACTGTGCACGCTCCCCGTAGCGGCTTAGAAGTTCTCCCCGATCATAAAGGCGAGTTCCAGGGCCTGATTGGCGTTGAGCCGGGGATCACACTGGGTATGGTAGCGGTCGGCCAGCTTGTCGGCGGTGATGGGGCTGGAGGTGCTGCCGGTACATTCGGTGACATTCTCTCCGGTCATCTCCAGGTGGATCCCGCCGGCGACGGTCCCCTCCTTCTGATGAATTTCGAAGAACTGCCGGACTTCCGAGAGGATATTGTCGAAATCCCGGGTTTTGAAACCGGTCGCGGTCTTCTCTACATTGCCGTGCATCGGATCGATGGTCCAGACAACGTTTTTACCCGCCTCTTTGACCGCCCGCAGCAGAGGAGGATAGAGTTCGGCAATCCGCTCGGCCCCCATCCGGACAATCAGGTTGAGCCGTCCCTCTTCGTTCCGGGGATTAAGTTTATCGATCAGCGCCACCAACTCGTCGGGCTGCATGCTGGGACCGACTTTGCAGCCGATGGGGTTGCGGATACCGCGGAAATACTCGATATGCGCCCCGTCCAGATCCCGGGTCCGGTCACCGATCCAGAGCATATGCGCCGAAGTGTTGTACCACTGGTCGGTCAGACTGTCGATCCGGGTCAACGCCTCTTCGTAGTTGAGCAACAGCGCCTCATGGGAGGTATAGACGGTGGTCTGGCGCAGCTGGGGCGCGGTTTCGCTGGTGATTCCCGCCGCGGCGAGAAACTTCATCGCCTTGTCGATCTGACAACTCAGCTCCTCGTAGCGCTGTCCCAGGGGGTGGTCCTTGATAAAATCCAGGTTCCACTTGTGGACCTGGTTCAGATCCGCCATCCCGCCCCGGGAAAAGGCCCGCAGCAGGTTCATCGTCGCCGCGGATTGATTGTAGGCTTTGAGCATCCGTCGGGGATCGGGCTTGCGGGCCTCCTCGTTAAAGGCGATGTCGTTGATGATGTCACCGCGATAGCTGGGAAGCTTCACACCGTCAATCTCTTCAAAATCGCTGGAACGGGGTTTGGCAAACTGTCCGGCGATCCGGCCGATCTTGACCACCGGCTTACCGCTGGAGTAGGTCATCACCACCGACATCTGGAGAATCAGCTTGAAGAGGTTTTTGATGGTATCGGCATTGAAGGCGGCAAAACTCTCGGCGCAGTCTCCTCCCTGCACGATGAAGGCTTCGCCCCGCCCCACCTTGGCCAGGTCGTTTTGCAGATTGCGGGCTTCTCCGGCGAAAATCAGAGGAGGGTAGCTTTTCAGCTCCTGCTCCACCGCTTCCAGGAGGGCCTGATCTTCGTAAGTCGGTTGCTGCTTGATGGGAAATTCACGCCAGCTGCCGGGATTCCAGTTCATAATATATCCTTCCGTTTTTCTCATGTGAATAGTCGAAAATTTGGAAAGGATTATACCCAAAGTCCCGATAATTAACGATGTCCCCCGTTTCAAGGGCCTTTGGGGAGGCATGAAAGAGAGGTCTTTCGAGAAAAGTTCCATAAAATGGAACCTGGATCATACCTATGCCCTTGAAAAAGCTTCCAATTCCCATAAAATGGGCCTGAAAAAGGAAGATGAAAATTATTCTTTTTTGAGGTTTTTATCAACTATTCACGTGGTGAATAACCGGTGAAAAACTCCTATTAAAAAATATAGTCCAAAAGATGGGCCGTGTGAATATGTGACTATTTTTTGGCCCGGAAGGTGACGAAATTGGCCCATTGAAAAATGGTGTCGATCCGGGAAAATCCCGCCTCCCTGCAGAGTCGGATATTCTCCTCAATGGTAAAGGGAATCAGGACGTTTTCCAGGGCCTCCCGCTTGGCGGCGATCTCGTAGTCACTGTATCCCTGGCGGCGTTTGTAGTCATAGTAGATCTCGATCATCGCCTTATCCAGACGGCGGTCCTCGAAGACCACCTTTTCGGAAAAGTAGAACTCCCCCTCCGCCCTCAGTCCCGCATGGATCCGTTTCACCAAATCCGGACGCTCCAGCGGACGGATAAACTGTAGTGTGTAGTTGGCTACCACCACATCTTCCTCTTCGATCGGGTACTCCAGGATATCCCCTTCGATCAGTTCAATGGCTCCGGCGCCGAAAGCGGCGCACTTTCGGCGCGCCCTATCGATCATCGCCGGAGAATTATCGATTCCCCTCAGACGCAACGGACGCTGCGCCGCATTGTGCAGCGCCAGAAGCAGCCGTGCCGTGGAGGAGCCCAAATCCAGGATACGCAACTCCTCCTCGTTTCGGGAGAGGATCAGCTCCGTGATCAGCCGCAGCACCTCTTCATACCAGGGAACGGAGCGGTTGAGCATATCGTCGAAGACCGCCGCCACTGTCTCGTCGAACTCGAACTGCTTCCCGGGAGCCTGGGCGAAGACCCGGTCCTTTTCGCTCATGGTCGTACTCCTTTTTCCCCTTTTTTTCTCTTTCGCTTCCCCCCGTTTTTCCGACGATAGGGGACCCGGGCACTGGGGGTCGTGCGGCTGGTGCCTTTGAGGTGAACATCCTGGTCATCGAAGAAGATATCCGCCCCGAAGGCTTCCACCACCCGCCGCTTCTCCACCCCGCCCAGGAAGAAGGCCTCGTCCACCCGGACCCCCCAGGCGTCAAAAGTCCGCATCACCCGTTCAAAGGTCGAAAAGTTCCGGGCGGTGATCAGCGCCGTGGTAATGGGGGCTTTCTCCATGGGGAAGCGTTCCTGAATCCGGGAGATGACTTTCAGCAGCTTGGCGAAGGGCCCTTCCGGCAAGGGTTTTTTGGCGTTTTTGCGCTCATGCTTCAAAAAGGCTTCAAGCCCTTTTTTCTTGTAGATCCGCTCCGACTCGTCGGAGAAGAGTACCGCATCCCCGTCGAAGGCGATGCGGACATCCTTGCGCTTGCGCTTTTTGTAGCGTCGCGGAATGATCCGGGCCGCCGCGACCCCCGCGTCGATCGCCTCCTGCACATCCTCTTCGTGGGCGGAGAGAAAGAGATCGACATCAAAAGCCCTCAGATAACGGCTGATGGGTCGTCCCGCCGTCCATCCGGCCCGATCGATATCGAGGCCGTAATGTTCGATGGAACGGCGGATTCTCAAGCCTGTCGCAGCGTTGTTGCGCGAAAGAATAATCACCTCGATCAGCTTATGCTCGAAGTGGCGATTGATCCGCAACAGATGACGCACAAAACCAAACGCCGCCCCCCGTCCCAGAACCGTCTCTTCCCGACCGATCTGATAGCGGTAATAATCTTCCAATCCCTTTTCGGTGAAAAGCCGATTCTCCTCTTCCAGGTCGAAGAGGGCCCGGGAGGAGATCGCGACAACGAGTTTCTCTTTGAGATCGTAGGACATGACAGATACTTTGAGATATTTTTAGGGATATTATCCCCAATTCTGCATTAGAGTTTACGACGACTGCTGTTTTCGGGGGGATCTCCGGCTCACCCGCCTCACGGGACTCCAAAGTCGATCGCTCTTCCGCCCTTATCCTCCGAGATCCAGAGGAGATCCGGACGGTCTTCCGACCTCCTTGAACTCAGAAGCCGGGAACGAACTTCTCGGGTTTCTCGTATTTGGTAGGACCGTAAGGCCAGGCCGACTTGGGATACCAGTTTTTGGGATACCCCACCTGCTGCGCCATCTTGCCCGGTTCGTTGACGTAACCGTCGCTGTATTTGGCCACCAGTTTCCAGGCCAGCTTCCACCAGGTATGATAAACGTTCATAGCTGTCTCTTTCGAAAACTGCGCCAGCATATATTTGGCCTGTTGCGGATCGCGTCTATACACTTTCAATGCCTCTTTATCCATCATCCTGACCGCCTGAATCTCCTCGTTTTCCAATGCCGTCTGCTTCGCTTTGATGTCCTTGATGATATAGCTGTACTTGATTGCGGCCCAGTTGGCGACAAAGTTGAAAGCCCACCAGACACTCTTCTGGTCAAATTTGTCACTAAAGCCGGTATAGTAGGGTTTGGGCACCGGATTGTAAGCCCCGACATAAAACGGAGCCATGACCGAACTGATCGCTTCATCCGGCGCAAACCAGAAAAGCCCTCCGACAGGATCAGGCAGCCAGCTGCGGGCCTGAGCCACATAGGTATAGCCCGAACGATAGATCGAAAGGGGCCGTTCCCAGGCCCCTTTGTGACCGGTAAGCTTGCCGGTATCGTTGCCCGCATCCATCGGCCCCGGATAACGGTAGGGATTGCCAAACGGCCCCGCGGTCACCCCTTTGGTCTGATCAAAAATCGTTCCTTCATAGTGATCCCGGTAGAGATTCATCACATCCCGGACCGTCAACTTCTTATCCGGCTTGATAAAGAGGGGAAACTTTTTGGTGAAACCGTCCTTGACCCAGGGGGTGAGTTTCATCGACGGAGCGATACGGCTCTGGAGCCGCCAAACCCGACGCAGGGAGTAGTAGGGGTGGCTGTACTCCCCATCGCTCACAGTCCGCAGCCAGTCGAGTTTTCCCTTCTTCGGATCCCACCATCCATACTTTTTGGCCACCTCGAAGAGATTTTTCGAGTAGCGGGTATCGGGATCCTTGGGGTCGATCTCCCGAATGCGAAACTCGTTGGCCGCCACGAAAACCGTCCCGTCGGGAACCTTTTTGGCGACCCAGAGCCCCTTGACCTTCTCCGGACTGGGAGCCATCTCAAAGACCCAGGCTTCGTTCTTGTCGGCGATGGGAAGCACTTCGCCGGTGCCGTAGTAGCCGTAGGTATCGATGAGTTTGCCCATAAGTTCCACGGCACAGATCGCCGTCTTGCAGCGCTCCATCG
>Ga0256843_1003088_pt1 | contig 11738 bp, 3 predicted proteins | sample AlvinellametaG_FD_191572 | JGI IMG/M metagenome (GOLD analysis project Ga0256843, IMG submission 191572) | Pompeii worm associated microbial communities from hydrothermal vent at the East Pacific Rise, Pacific Ocean - Alvinella | ecosystem: Host-associated > Annelida > Integument > Unclassified ... | reverse complement strand
TAGTTCTTATACAAAAATAAAAAAAGGATGAATCCCTTTTTTATTTATATACTATATTTGATTGATTTTTTAATGCTGCTATATAATCTCTTAATTTTTGTAATTTTACTTCCTGAATAATTCTATTTTTTACTTTATTTAAAGGTATGTATTGAGCTGGTTTTTTACCTTCTACATATGCTATATGCCATCCAAATTTTGTTTTTATTGGTTGTGCAGTAAATGAATTAGGTTTTAATCTAAATACAGCATTTGCAAAAGATGGAATAAGTTTATTTTTTGGAAGCCATCCTAATTCACCTCCTACTGCTTTAGTAGTATCCAATGAATCTTTTTTAGCCAATGCAGCAAATTCTTGTACCAATTTATTTTTTGGTGTATGTCTTAATTTATTTATAATTGCATCTGCTTTAGCTTTAGAATCCACTAAAATATGCCTTACTTTTATTTGTGCAGGTTGTTTAAACATCACATCTCTATACTTATAATAAAAGTTTTTAATTTCTGTATCACTTACTTTAAATGAATCTAATTTTTTTCTCAAAAATAATCTTATTAAAAATTGTCTTTTTAATAAATTAATTCCCTCTTTATATTCTGCACTATTTTCTAATTTACTTTTTTTAGCTTGTTGTGCTAATAAAGTATCTGTAATCACTCTATCTAATAGTTTTATTTTTGTTTTAGCTGGTAATTTATTATAATTCACTCTTTGTGCTTTTAATAAATTATTCATATAATTAGTATCAATACTTTTACCATTTACCACAGCTAACACTGTATCTGTAGCAAATAAACTACTTGCTACAAATAAACTTCCGATAATAATTTTTCTCATTTTATTTCCTTTTTATGATATATTATCATTTATTTCCTTTTTTAGATTTTTTTTGTCTTTTTGTATTTCCAGTTGTACTATTTTGTGTAACTCCTTTAGGTGTATTTAGAGTAGGTATTACTACTTTTGGAGCTCCTGTTGTAGCTGGTTGAGCTATATTTATATTACCTGCTGGTATTATATTTATATTTGGCACTTCTGGTACTACATTATTTACAAAGTTTGTACTTATTACATTTTGTGTTGATACTGGTATAGTTGGAATATTTATAACTATATTCGGAATAGTTGTATGAACTGCTGGTACAGAAGCAGAATTTATTACTGATTCTGGTATAGTTTTAATAACTTTTTCAATTTGACTTACTATAGCAGTAATTGGACTAACACTATTTATATTTGATAAATTATTATTGTTACCACCATTTGTAATAATATCAGAAATTACATTTATTGGATTTATATTAGGTATTACATTATTTGTATTATTTGCTCCTTTATTTCCACCATCTCCTTCATCTGGTTGAACATCTCCTCCATACAAATCATTTCCATTATTTCCATTATTTCCATTGTATTGAGCATTTCCACCATCTCCTTCATCTGGTTGAACATCTCCTCCATATAAACCATTATCTCCATTTCCATTATCTCCATTGTTATACTCATCTGGAATTTCTAAAGCTGATATAATCACATCTGATGGAATAATTGCTATATTACCCACATCAATATCTGCATTTTTCCACCAAGCAACATATTTTCTTACATTACTATGTGTTTTTACATTTTTAAATCTTTTTAAATATGTATCTATAAGTGCATTATAAGAAGAATTAATTATTTCACCATTATCAAAACCTGATATATTCCATTTACTTTCATCAATATTTACCGGTATTGTATTTATACTTTTTGAATTAGCTGCATTATCCACTGGATTTTCTATATCAGTATCAAATATTTTTGTAATAGTTGATGTAGTATTTTTAATATAATCTTTATCTGTATCTGTAATTTTATCTAATACCCAATTTACGACTTTAGTCACAGTTTTTGCAACTTCTCCTATTATAGAATGGTTATCAGTTTCTACTATATCTACATTAGACATTGAATTCTTTATATTATATGTAGTTGATCCTGTTATTGATTTTCCTTCTATTATTTTTGAAAATACAGTTTGTGCTAATTGTTGATAATTTGGACTATCATATGACACATCATTTAAAGTTAAATGACTTTTAAATTTTACATGATGGATAGTAGTTGAATATAAAAGTCCAGCAACACTAACACCTATTTTTGCTAATGCATTAGTTTCTACATCTAAAGTAGGATGGTTATATTTTAAATAATCATATGGATTATGCACTGCATTTATAGTAATTGTATCTGATTTTAAATGAACTTTTCTAAGACTTACATCTGCTTCTCCAAGATTTTTATAATACATCTTATTATCTGAATCTTTTAAATATCCTAGATCAGCTTCTGCTCTTGCTATACCCCCAACTTTTAATTTTGCTATTGTACTTTCTGCTTTACTAATCATTTTTTCAGTTTGTTGATTTGATATAATATTTATATTATGTGCAGCTTGTAAATTAGAATTAGAAATATATATACCAGTTACTTGATTATTTACTATTACATTTGATTTTACCGCATTTGCACTTACAAAACTATCAGAATAATCTGATGCATGTGAATATACATGTGTATCATTTGTAGCTAATACATCTACAGAATCATTTTCTGATATTAAGTTTGCTGTATCTATACCTAAAAGATTCAAATTACTTGCTTTTATTTGAGATTCTGTTCCTGATACACCAAATTCTCCACCTTGTCCACCTACACTAACAGAATTCATATTTACACCTGAATAATTATCAACTCTTACATTATTTTTAGCAACCAAAGTTCTATCTATTGATGTATATAATTTAGCTTTACTAACATCTACAGATGATTTTGTCGCCCCTGCTACATACATTGAAAAAACATGAGAATTACTATTTGCTGCTCCTTGTAAATAATTTGCTGCTCTAATATTAATATTATTCATTGCTTCTATATTTTCATAATATTGATTTGAATCTATTATATTAATTGAAGTATCAGGATTAAAATCAACTGTTGCAATTGCTCCTGCTGCTCCACTTAAAAGTGACCCTGCAGAAGCTTTAGCTGTAGCCCATACTCCACTATTAATCATGTTTTTATCTAAGCTCACATCTGTATTTAAATAATTTTTGATATTTATATTATTACCTGCATGAATAGGAGTTTTTAATTCTAATGTATCTGTTGGATTAAATGTAGCATTTGCTATAGAAGCTCCTACTGCTATACCCGCTGCATAATCAGCACCAATACTTATCGCATTTACATAATTATTCACAGATGTATAAATAGATGCATTATTTTGAACATAAATATCTTTATAGTCTATAGTTAGACCCACTGTAGGAGTAGACTTAACTGAAGACATAGTTCCTTGTAAAGCCATTCCAATAGATGCACTTCCTGCTCCTGAATATGCATTTAAATCATTTGAATATGTTGATGATATATCAAGATCATGTCCTGCAATAATACTACCATTGTAAGCTGTATATTTTAATGCAACTTTTGTAGCATTATCTGTTGATTCAATACCACTATAAATAGCACCTAATAGATATATTTCAGAACCTTCTTGACCTATATTTGTAATATTTATATTTTCTACTGTATTTGCATTTATACCAATATCACTTCTTGATATTATATCATCTCCACCTAAACTTATAATATTGTTATATTTATTATATACTTGTGAATAAACAGCTCCTAATACACCTATATCTCCTACTTTACCATCATATTCAGTTATATTAGAATTAACTATATAATTACTATCTATATTTATAATATCTCCAGATAAACGCATTTTTTCACCCAAAGTAATTCCTGTATTACTACCTAAATAAACTAATGATAAAGCAGCACCTTCTGTTCTAAGACCTAATGATTTTTCACCTGCATTTATAATTAAGTCATATTTATTATTTGTATTTATATTTAGCTTCATACCAGCATTTATATTTACATATTTTTGTGCTTCTAAATTAATTAAATCACTATTTTGTTCCCCTGTTCCAAATAGATTATATGTCACTTCTGATGAATTATCATTTGATTTATCCGAATCAGATTTATCTTTATTTACTAAATCTACAATATCACCTATTTTAGATACTATATTTCCAACTATATCAACAAAAGTAACTTTTTTATCACCTATTTGTAAATAGGTACTATCTTCATCTAAAAGATTATGATTATCCAAATTCGCTATTATACTTGATCCTGAAACATTTTCTCCACCTATACCATTTACTTTAACATCAGTGTTAAATGTTTTATAACTATTTGCTTCCATATCTAAATCACGTTTTGCAAATATAGACCCTGCTCTTGCATTTATATCTAAACTTGTTTGATGACTTATAGTAGTTATATCCACAGAAGTTCCTGCAGCTACCATTCCTCCTATAACTCCTGTATCTAATGTATCTTTTATATCATTATCATCAGTTGCACTAATAAATACATCTTGAGAACCACTCATATAATCAGAATTTTGATTAATAGGTGTGTTGTTCAAAATTGTTTGTGTTTTAGATGAAATATTATTTACAAGTATACTTCCAGAAAGTGAATAAGCAATTGATATTGCACCAGCTTTTAAATTATTTCTAATTTTTGCTGTATTATTAGAAGATATAGTTAATTTGTTATTATTATTAATATTAGAATCAGTTATACTTACAATAGATTGATTTCTAATATGATTTACATCTACTGATGCTCCAGCTCCTGGTGCTTGAGATTGTGGTATATTAAAGCTAAATCCAATAGAACCCACTTTTATACTTTGTTCTTCATCATTTTGATACCCTAATAATGTAGTGTCTGTAGCCAATATATTTTGTGTATTATGAGAATAAAGATTTGAATATAAAACTGTTGCATTATTTGTATTTTTTACATTAATAATAGAAACAGAACCAGCAAGTGAATTTGCACAACCAACTGCACCACTGACAACCTCTGGTAAAATTTCTTCTTTTTCTTGAGCCACTACATCAAGTGAATTTTGTGCTTTTATATAAGCAAGATTAACTTTTGCTGTTGTAGAGTTTTGTATATTTATATTAGAATTAGATGAACCCATTCCACCAGCTAAACCTAAAACAAAAGCACCACCTTTACTTACAACATTATCATTTACTATACTTTTAACTAAAACATCTTGTTTACTATCTGCATCATTAATATTTTTATTTACATTAACAACATATAAATAACTATTTAATGTATCTGCAATGTGTAAACTATTAAAATTACCTTGTGCACTTTCTCCACCATATGAACCATTCATACTTTTTAATCCAACATTTTCATTTGCTAATGTTAATACACTTAATCCATAATAATCCTTACCAGTAATATCAGCATTTTGTATACCTTTATCACCTTTTACAATAATATCCGAATTATCAACATATGCTGAAATATTATGTGAAATATTATTTATATTATTAGAAGTACCAATACCCTCTACTGAAATTTGTGCTCCACCTGCATTTGAATCAAAGTTATTTTGTTCTATAGCATGGACTAATATAGTTGATGCTGTTACATTAGAAGCTTCAATAGAACTACTTACATCTCCTGAAAGTGTATTAGATATATGGCTTCCTGTAGCTGCTAAATAACCTCCAGAACCTCCTACTACAACTCCACTTATTGTTTTATTAGAGATTGAACTTACATTTAATACATCTGCTGTTAGTGTAGATTGTTTTATACCAGAATATAATGAATTATCTATATTATTTGTAATAAATCCACCACCTACTCCTAAATATTTAGAAACACTTAAAAATCCTGCTAAAGATTCTAATTTTGTATTATCAAGTGCTTTAATATCTGTATTTGCTCCATTTATCGTAGATACACTCCAATCTGCTGAAATATAACTTTGAATATCATCTTCAATATCATTATTTACTATTGAAGCTGAAGCAGCCAAACCATTAATAGCAAGTGCTCCTCCTATAGCATTTGTATGTACTTCACCTGATTCATTAGCTATAATACTAATATCATGATTGTTGTTTTTAATTATACTACTATCTATATAAGCATATGTTTTATTTTTTACTGTATTAGAAGCATATGAAGCACCTACTCCTAAAAATTTACTAAATCCTACTCCTCCTGCATAATTTTCAACTACTGTATCATTTGTAGCATGTACATTTAATCCTGTTTGATCTTCTAATAATTCAATATTTGACTCTTTTATATATGCATTTGTTGTATTTGTTATTTCACTAATACCTACAGAACCAGCTATATTTGTTAGCCCATTTCCTCCACTTAATGAAGCAGTATATATAAATGCTGCTCCACTATTTTTAGCTAACACACTTAAACCACCTATATTTAAATCTGATTCATAAATATAAGCATTCGCTGTATTTTTTATATAATTTCCTGTATACGAACCTGAAGCACCTACCGCTCCAACAATAGATCTGTTAAAAGAAGCTCCTCCTGATAATCCAATATAATCAGTAAGATTATAAGCATTTATCACTACTCCCTCAACTCTATTTCCATCATCTACATTAATATGAGATTTATAAAGATAAGCATTTGCTTTATCTTGTACATAATTCAATCCACTCTCAGCAGATACAGCTAATCCAAATGCACCTGCTGGTGAGCTATTTTTTGAAGCAGACTTACCTGGATTTACAGCTGTACTTGATAAAGTATAAGCACCAATATAACCTGTATTTTGAGCATTAATAGCTAATTCTCTATCTATATCAGTATTTATATTTGAATCATTAGTGATATAAGCTTTAGTATCTCTATCAATTTTATTTTTACTAACAGAAACTCCTACTCCTACTGCTTTTCCTAATGTAATACCTCCAGAACCACCAATTACATCTAAATGGTCTTGAGCTGATACAACCATATTTTTATCTGCACTAATATCATCATCATTTGAAGCAATATTAATAACACCATTTCCTAAATTCACATCTACACTATCTAAATAAGCATATACATCATCATCTACCGATTGATTAGCATAACTTCCAGAAACAGCATATTTACTAGATCCTCCTGCTGTAGCTAAACCAAAATTATTACCATCTTTTACAGCTTTTACATAAAGAGCTTTAGCATTTATTTTAGTACCTGTATTAATATCAGCTTTTACAGAATCAAAATCAGTAGATTTTAAATAAGCTCCACCTACACCTACACCACCAGATTTCGATCCAAAATATAACCACCCTATAACACCAGCAAAATTCATAGTATGTAATGTATCTGAAGCATAAATATTTACATTTTTATAGTTTGTATTCGCTTTGTCTTGGTTGATTAATACATTATTCCCTATATGTGTACGAGTAGAATTTGATAAACTAAAATTATTATAACTTCCTGCTAAAGAATTTTTTGAACCTTGTGCATTACTTTGTGCAAATGATGTAAATAAGTTTGTTCTAAATGAAGCAGCATCCTCTCCTTTTTCTTTCAATCCTTTTATTAAATTACCTCCCATTTCTAAGAAATTAGGAATATCTACACCTAAAATAGTTTTTTGATCTGAAACTATAAAATCATCCCAATTAATATTATATCTAATGTATGTAGATGAAGCTATATCTATATTTCCATTAAAACTATTTAAAATAACACCATCATCTATATTAACATTTGTATTATTAATAACATCTGTTATAGCTACTGCTCCACTTGCTGAATTATCTTTTGTATTTTTATCTGTTGAATCAATAGTTGCAATTGCAGATGTTTTTAATCCATAACTTCCAAAAATTGCACTTGATAAATCTTCCTCTTTTGTATCAGGATTATTTTGCACATTTTGTGCATTTTCTTCATAATATATATCAGCTTTAATATGTAAATTTCCCTTTTTAGCACCAAGATTATCTTTTGTTAATATTTCAACTTTATTATTGTTTTTATGTTTAGAATATGAAATTGCTGCAGATAGAGCATTTTGACCTGATGAACTACCTTTTGCATTTGCTTTTGAATCTTTTGAATCTATAGATTCTTTTAATCCTTTTTCAGCTTGATCTGCTTTAGAATACAAATCACTTAAATTAGGAAATGATTCTATTTGTTTAGCTATAAAACCATTACCTACACCTGATGATGAAGTAGTTATCATTCTTTTAACATCTGTATAAGCATCTATACTTAAATTATTTCCAGCTACTATCTTTCCACCTATTTTTACATTTACATCTGAATTAGAAACTCCCCATGATACTGCCGAACCAAGTACACCTTTTGAATAAGATGCTGCTGAAGCTGAAGTAGCTATATCTTTATATCCAACAGCATTAATATTTATATCATTTCCTGCTTTAATTAAAGAATTTTGATCAATAGTTGTCTTAGCAGTTGTAGTTGACTCTGAATAAGTAAAAGCTAAATCTGCTTTAACAACAACTTCTTTTTGTGTTTCATTATCATAAAATCTATTTGAAACTTTTGATTTTGTTTGATTTATTGTATTTGCTTTTGAATGAATATTAACATCATGATCAGCTACCAATATTGAAGAATCTAAATTGATTGTAGAAGAAGCTGAACTTTTACCTAAAACAAGTGCAAGTCCCAGATCTTTTTTTTGTAAATTTGTATTTGATGTACTTTCACTATGTATAGTTATATCACCTGCTGCTTTTATTTCAGAATGTCCCATTACTATAGAAGAACTTGCATTTGTATTTTTATATGCAAAATGTAAATTTGCAAAAGGACCTTTATCTACTGAAAAATCACCATGTTGATTTTCTATCTCTACATCACTTGATATAGCTTCTAAGTCCACATTTTTACCTGTAATTAAAACATTTTGACCTATATTTATAGATGTATGTTTATATAAAGTATTTCCATCTTTTGAAGTTGTTTTAAGTAAAACATCTCCTCCACTTTTTATACGAGTATGATCTTCTAATGTAATTGTTGGAGCATATAATGAAATATTTGTATTCTTACTACTTATAAGATAATGTTCTTTAGTTAAAACTATAGAATTTGTAGCTTCTAATTCTGGATTTGCATTATATATTTCATTAGATGCAATAATAATATCTTCTGGATCTACATAAAAAGTCCCTACTTTACCATGTGAAGCTAATGTATCTACTTTCATTCCATTCATTGTGACAGTTTTTTTTGCACTAAATTCTATAAATCCACCATCACCACTATAAAGTCCCCCTTTAGATGATAGTAATACATTTGAATTACCATAAGCATCACCATCTGAGAAAATATAAATATTTCCTCCGTTACCATTATTACCTGCATTTGCTGTTACATTTAAATTATTTAATTCTATATTTTGTTGTGCTACTATATCTACATTTCCTGCTTTATTATTTGATTTGGCACTAGTATCTATTTTTCCACCTACAATAGCTGTACCACTCTCTGCTACTAATTTAATAATTCCATCTTTTTGTACTAATTTTAATTTATGTTGAGGTTGTACTGGATTAATAACATTTTTAATCACATTTTGTGCAGCTTCTTTAGATAAAATAATATCACTTTTAGTTGAAGATGGTTTATAAGAAAACATCACTAAATCTCTACCATCAAAGTTTAAATAAAAGTTATCAACTGCACCTATTTTCACTTGTCCTGAATGAGCTATAATTGTCCCACTATTTTTAATAAATGGTGCTGCTAATACTATAAATCCATTATCAGAAATATGAATATTACCATTTTGAATAATATACCCTTTTGGCATATTTGCAAGTTGTTTAAAGTTATAATTTCCATTTATAAAATCTTTATCACTAATATTTAATGTAGTAGCTATTAAACTATTTACATTAATTTGAGCATTTTTACCAAATAAAATTCCTGATGGATTTATTAAAAATACTCTACCATTTGCAGTTAATGTCCCTAAAATCGAAGAAGGATTAGCACTTAAGACTCTATTTAATACAACTGCATGAGATGATGGCTGTACAAATATAACAGCCTCTTTTGAACCTATATTAAATGTTTTATAGTTGATGATTGCTTTGTCTGAAGCTGTAATTTGCATTCTTTGTTGTTCTATTTTGAAATTCACATTTCCATTTTTAACTTGTGCTCCTGTAGGTAAAGCATAAGCCGGTGTAATGATTAGGTATAATGAAACAACCAATGAGGTGGATTGTTTGAAATTTAAATTTAAATGTAACATTTTTGACTCCTTATTACCATAGTTTTATATTTAAAGTTGCATATATTTGTGCTTTTCTTTGATAATCTATATTTTTACTGTCAATTGGATATCCTAATGAAAGATCTAAAAAATATCTATTTGACATACTAAATTTTGTATCAACTCCATATCCTAATAAAGCTCCATCTTTGTATTCACTAGTTATTGGATTAGTTTTATAAACTTCTCCATAATTGATAAATACACCCGCTTGACAAATCAAACTTTTAAATTGGAAAAGTTGATTTAACCATTCTAAAGATGTAGAATACCCAGAATCTCCCATTCCAGTAGAACTATCAAAACCTTTTACTGTATTTGATCCTCCTATTGAATACATCTCTGTAGTTGGTAATCTATAATTAGAATATTGTCCCTCAACTTTAAAAACAATACTATTAGTTTTATTTATAAATTGATTTCTTGATATCTTACAATGATATTTTATAAATTTATCACTTCCCTCTGTTCTTGATTTTAATGCTTCATCTTCTATTTTTCCAAAAAGAATTCCAAATTGTATTTTATTTGAAGCATATAAAGAATTTATACTATAATCAAATACTGAATCATAATCATTAATCACTTCTTTTGAAGTTTGTGTATCTAATATATAATTTTTCATTCTTTTTTTTGTATATCTCAATGAAAAATTTAATGATTGTTTAAATGTTTTAAAAATAGGCTGACTTAAACCTATATTATAATTTTTAGTATCACCTTTTATCCCTAAATCTTGGAATTCACCACCGACTAAATATGTTGAAGTTAAATATCCTAAATTTAATTTTGTATTATAAGTATTAATTGGCACACTATAATTTGTCATATATAATTGGTTATGTTTATCATGTTTTAGAGCATATGTTGTATAAAATTGAAAAGTATCACCATCTCTTAATAAATTACCATATGAAATATTAATATTAGCTCTATTTTTAGAAATTGTTTTTGAACCTAAATTATCAAATTGTAAAAAAGCATGAAATGGTCTTTCATCTTTTACTTTTAATATTACATCAGTTTTATTCGTATCCTTATTATTTTGTAAAAATATTTTTGTATTAATATCAGGATAATCATTTATCATTAAAAGTGATTCTATCATATCATTATATTTTAAATAATCATTTTCTTTTGCTCTAAATCTTTCTAGGATAAATTTAGTAGAATAATATTTGTTACCTTCTACAACTATTTTCCCAACTATTGGTTTATATACAATTAAATGTAAAGTACCTTGTTTAATAGTTTGAGGAGGAATTATAATTTTTGTATATTCATATCCTATTGATTTATAATAATTTTGTAGTTCTTTTTGTAATGATTGTAAATCTTTTAGAGTAAGATTTTTATTTGTATATTTTTGAAGAATTTTATGTAGTTTTTTATCTTCTTTAATGGTTTGATGTTTTCTATTTTCTAAAACAATATGTTTTAATGAAAAATAGTTAGCAGCTCTTAAGCTACTGGTGGCTAAACTCAATACAAAAAGAAAAATAAATAATAAATGATTTTTAAACATTTTTTACTTCTTTTTTTTTTAAT
>Ga0256843_1003087_pt1 | contig 11743 bp, 9 predicted proteins | sample AlvinellametaG_FD_191572 | JGI IMG/M metagenome (GOLD analysis project Ga0256843, IMG submission 191572) | Pompeii worm associated microbial communities from hydrothermal vent at the East Pacific Rise, Pacific Ocean - Alvinella | ecosystem: Host-associated > Annelida > Integument > Unclassified ... | reverse complement strand
ATAATGCGTATAGCAAAACCATAACTCTTTTTTGCAAGAATATTGTCTTTTTTCATCTAATTCCTAATTCCTAATTCCTAATTCCTAACTTTTTCGCTATTATAGCACACCGAATTGTTATCCATTGGAATGAGGAGAAAATGATGTCCGCACTCGATCGTCTGAAAGAAAAAGTAGAGTCCTGGAAAGAGCGTATCACCAAACTGGAGGAGGAGAACGCGCAGCTGCGGGAAGCGGCCCAGAGTGCCGCGGAGGGGGGCAAGGAGCTTGAGACGCTCCGGACCTCCCTGCAGGAGTGTGAGCAGACCGTTACCTCCCTGCGGCAGGAGATCGCTGACAAAGACGAGGAGATCGAGGAGATCATCGCCAAGGTCGAGGCGCTGCTGGCCTGACCGGCCGCACCCCATACACAAGGAGAGAACCATGAGAGAGATCGCAGTCACCGTCAACGGCACCCGCTACAAAGCCAAAAAACTCGACGAAGCCTTCGCCGAGTTCGTTGAGGAGGACCTCAAAAACGCCGGAGTTTATCTCGACCGGGACAACGACGCCGAACGGCTCTTTATCGCTTACCTGCGTCTGGCAAGCCGCTGGTACCACTACGAACAGGAGATCGACGGGATCCTCGATTCGATCGAAAAAAGCTGATTTTTCACAAAGATTTGACTTTTTTTAATAAAGTTATGCTATACTTTCCGTTGGACAGTTGGTATTGACCAGCTGATTCCGGAATTTACTTACTCAAGGAGTTAACTATGAGACGCGGTTTTACAATGATTGAGTTGATCTTCGTGATCGTTATTATCGGTATTCTGGCGGCGGTAGCCATCCCCAAACTGGCAGCAACTCGTGATGATGCAGAGATGTCAAAAGCCAGATCCAACCTTGCTACCTGTATCACAGACGTAGGTGCACACTACACAGCACAGGGATCTATCGATCTTACCTCTCCCGCATGTGCCAACCTTGGTAGCTATGCTACAGTAACAGATGGTGGTAGCGGTGTCCTGAATGTTAGTACAACCATGTCTGGCTTTGAGTCTGCCTACACCTTTGGCGGTACCGGGGTATCCTACTAATTCCGATACTCACTATGCATGACAGAGGGGTTTTCCTTCTGTCAGTGCATCTTCTTCCAAACTTATTCCCAGTTTATAAAATTTAACGTGACTGGCTGAAAATCAGGATGTCTCTTTCTTCTTCAAAAAAGATTGCTTTTCTTTTTTATGGTTTGGTGATCCTCGCTTTTTTTTATCTTTATCAGCCGATGGCGGATGGTTATTTTCGGACCTTTACTGCGGATGTTGAGTTCCTCAAACAGGATCACAATGCCACACACTCCAGTTCAAACATGATCCTCTATCGAACGGGTACGCTCAAATATATTTTTAATATCGATGAGCATGATTGTGGTTTTGCCAGGATCGCTATTGCAAAAGGTGCCAAAGACCATATTGTCAATGAACTTGTATTGCGGTGTGGTGAAAAACGTCAGTTGAAGCTGGATGCAGCGCGTGGCGATAATATCTATGTCAATGTTGATCGAGAAAATTTGACGCGGGGGATCAAGATCCAGAGTCGGCTGCGGCTGCGGGATCGTTTTTTTTCTTATGAAAAAGCGGCGATGGTCCTGGTGTGGTTTGGTGTGTTGTTGTTTTTGACGGCATTGGGGTATGAATATCTTTTTGGTATCGTGTTTGCACTGTTTGCTCTCAGCCTGTATGCCGAAAATATCAACTTTGGTACGATCCCTTTTTCGACGGTATGGCTTTATACTCTTTGGTTGATTGGTTTTGTGTCGGGTTATATCTATATTCGGGAGCATGTGCCGTCGAAAAAGATCTCCTTTGTGTTGAATATGATTTTTGCGGTTGGGCTGGCTCTGGTACCTTTATCGGTGATCGTCTATATCAATACGTACAAAACCGTCCTGACCAAAAGTGCCATGGCAGCCTTTTTCCAATCCAACATCGGTGAAATGCTTGATTTTATGCAGGATCATATCGATGCTCCGTGGTATCTTGTTATTGCACTGGTTCTGGTGTTGATGATCTATTTTCACTACAAACAGTGTCGTAAAGAGTGCATCAGGGTTGAACATGGCCTGTTTGTTCTACTGATAGCGGTGATGGGGTTTTCAAGTATGTTTATTTTCAAAAATACTTTGTATGGAGACATCATTCGTAACAAGACATTTTATGAGAATGAAGTAACAAAATTCAAAAACATCCAATCCCGCCGAGAAAAACTCACACCCGAAGATGTCAAGAAAGCTGAAAAAGGGGAAACCTACATTCTGGTCATTGGTGAGTCCCAGAGTCGTCACCACATGCATATCTACGGCTACTATCGGGAGACAACTCCCCGGCTGGAGACCTATCGCAACGATCCGGGGTTTGTCCTGCTCCGCAACGTTTATTCTCACCAGGCCTACACGACTGCCGTCCTCTCCAAATCCCTCACCGAAGCCAATAACTACAACCACAAAGACTATTTTGATGCGTATTCGATCATCGATATCGCCAAAGCAGCAGGATTTGAAACTTATTGGTTGACCAATCAAGTGCTTAGGGGAAGCTGGGACAATGTCATCTCTGTGATCGCCAATAAATCCGATACCCTCATTGGACTCAATCATCACATAGGTCGGGATGTTTCAACGGAGCACTATGATGGGGATCTTCTGCCACTGCTGCAAAAAATTCTGGAAAAAAAGAGTACGAAAAACCGATTGATCGTTATGCACCTCATGGGTAATCATAACCACTACAGTGATCGATACCCTGAATCATTCGACAAATACAGGCACAATCTCTCTCCACAGATCTTCGGAGCCATCGCGCAGGATGACAAAGCAACTCCCCATGTTAATACCTACGACAACAGCATCTTGTACAATGACAGTGTAGCAGGTGGCATCATCGATCTGCTCCGCAGGAAGGTTACTTTGGGTGGCCTGATCTATATGTCTGATCATTCGGAAGAACCGGATTTGGGTATGGGGCACTCTCCAGACCGATTTAAGTACACCATGATCGATATTCCCATGTATTTTTATTTTACTTCTTCTTATCGCCAGCGATATGGTCTTGGGGGCAAACTCAGCAAAATACAGGAGAGGCTTTTCTCAAATGAATTTTTGTATGATACCCTCCTGGGGATGATGCATATTCAGACAAAGCACATGCAGGAGCGCTACAATCTGTTATCGGATCGGTATGATTTCAATGATACCAATGCGGTGATCCTGGATGGTAAACGGAAACTAAAAGAGAAAGAAAACCATTATTACCTTCAGGCCAAAGCCATTGATTATTTTCAAAACAAACACCAGCCTTTGGGCGTAGATAATGTTACCAGTTTGGCGATGTTGAGCACAATGCTGTATCATGGGATAAAGCGGTTCCTGTTTAAAGCTGTATTAACACCAGACGATCAGATTGCTCTTCGTATTAATGCGCTGAGCAAACCGGTATTGCTTGATACCCTTCTGAAACAATTCCCGGATATAAATGAAATAATGCTGGATATCAGCGAGATCCTCAACACATCACCCGAAGCATTTTACTCAGCAATGGTTGCACACACGCGCAATAAAAAAATAAAATTTTTACTCCCTGTTACGGAAATAGCAGGCAATGGGAAATGGGAAAATCTCTATGAACATATCATTGTTTCGATAAATCGAAAATCATTGCATGATAATATTATGCAAATGAATACAAAAGTTTTGAAAGAATATGCTCAAAAGGATATCGATATTTTGAAACGAAATAAGATATCCTCAGTTTATCTGGATAAAAGTATGGCAGGATATGCAAAAAACTATCTGTCAGGACATAATCTCACTTACTATATAGATACAGATATACCATTGTCATCAGAAAAGGTCACTAACGATGGTTTGGGGATGGTCCCTGCGAAATCGATCTTAATTGTGCACGGTTACAGTTTGTATCAAGCGAAGAACTGATTCAGCATTTTTTTGACAAAAGAAGTTCTATAGTTGACTTTTTTTTTGTATGATTCGTTGTTTTAAAAAGGAGTTACAATGAGACAAGCATTTACAATGATAGAATTGATCTTCGTGATCGTTATCATAGGTATTTTGGCTGCTGTTGCTATCCCAAAATTGTCAGCGACCAGTGATGATGCCCGACACAGCCAGCTGATGGCAAATGCCAGAACCTGTGTCAATGATTTGATCGCCGGTTACAAAGGCAGTGGAAATACACTTAATATTGATAGTGTCCTTTCTTGCAAAAAGGCAAAAGATGCCGGAGCAGAAATATCTTATACCAATGATTCTGTCCGTGTCTCAGGTGTGGATAAAACGATCGATAAGGATTATATTTTTAAAGGGACACTGGTTTCACTTTAGAGCGGTGACCTAATCTTTTGTTTCTATGCTATAATTAAGCATAGAGATAATGAATGGAGAGAATAATGCGGATGAAAAATGCCTTTACTATGTTGGAGATCACATTTGTGATCGTGATCATCGGGATCCTCTCTGCGATCGCGATCCCTAAATTTGCAGCAACACGTGATGACGCGCTGGTGGCCAAGGGTCGTGCAGATGTGGCAGCGTTGCGATCTGCACTGGCGACGGAGCGGCAAAAAAGGATACTTAAAGGGAAATTTGACCGGGTGACCGGTGATGATCTGGTGGACCTGATAGAGTATCCACTCGGGGACAACTGGTCACAAAGCGGGGATACCTTCACTTACACTATCAATGTCGGATCCTGTACCTTTAAGATTCCCAGTAATGAGAATAAATTGAAAAAAGACAGCTGCACCATCACCGGCATGGACGATCTGTAGGCTTGAGAACAGAACGGTATTATGAAATAGCACTGCTGGGCTCAGCGGCTCCGGTGCTGACCTACGGCAGTGTACAGGAGCTGGCGCCGGGACAGATCGTTTCGGTTCCCCTCAAGACCACCGTCAAAGAGGCGGTGGTGTTGCAGGAGGTCTCTCAGCCTGAGTTCGAGACTGCCGAGATAACCGATGTGAGGGATCGGTACTACACTGACGATCAGATGGCGATCGCGCGGTTCATTTCTGACTACTACTTTTCCTCTTTTTCTGAAGCGATTGCGTTGTTTTTGCCGTATCGTCGACATACCGTCATTCCGGACTCCGATCCGGAATCTCCTCAAACGCTCAGGGAAGGTGAGTCGTTCTCGGTAGATAAGGGGATCCTGAATCAAGTTCAGGATGACGCAGGCCCGTCCCTGACCCCCGCCCAGCAAAAAGCATACGAAGCACTCCTTACCAAAGATCGGGCGCTCCTTTTTGGGGTGACGGGATCGGGGAAGACCGAGATCTTCATCGCGTTGATGGCGAAGATGCTGGCGGGGGGGAAGACGTCGATCTTTCTGATGCCGGAGATCTCGCTCACGCCGCAGATGGAGAAGCGGTTGCAGGTGTATTTCGGGGATACCGTGGCGATGTGGCATTCCAAGATCACCAAAAAGAAAAAAGAGCAGATCCTTGAGGGGATCGGGACCGGGCGGGTGCGGATCGTCGCCGGGGCCCGTTCGGCGCTCTTTACTCCGCTGCCGGATCTGGGACTCATCGTCGTGGACGAGGAGCATGACGACAGCTACAAGGCCCACACCCGCCCCCGCTATCATGCGCGGGATGTGGCGGTGCTGATGGGGCAGAAGCTGGGGGCCAAAGTGGTGCTCGCTTCGGCCACTCCCAGCGTGGCCAGCTATCACAAATACGACGTGGTACGTCTCGACAAACCCTATATCGTGACGAAGAAGCACTACCGCTTCATCCCGGGGACGACGATCAATACTTCCATCGTCGAGGCGGTACGGAAGCACTATCAGTCAGGTGGCCAGTCACTGGTCTTTCTCCCCACACGCGGGAATTTCAAGTACCTCTACTGCCCCACCTGCGGCAAGACCCACACCTGTCCCTACTGTTCGGTAGGGATGGCGCTCCACCGTAAGAACCGCTACCTCAAATGCCACTACTGCAACTACACCGAGCCGATCCGGGAGAGCTGCGTCCACTGCGGCGCTGCTCCGCTGATGAGTGAGCGGATCGGGACCCAGGAGGCGATCGAGATCCTCACCGAGGCGATCGAGGGGATCCGGATCGAACAGTTTGATCGTGACAGCATCACCACCGCTGGCAAACTCCGCAAAGCCCTCAAGCGCTTCGCCGAGGGGGAGAGCGATGTGCTGCTGGGGACCCAGATGCTGAGCAAAGGGCACGACTATCCGGGGATCACCCTGAGCGTCATCACCGGGCTCGATCACATCATGGGGATGGCCGACTACCGGGCCCGGGAACGGGCGGTGAGCCTGCTGATCCAGATCGCCGGACGCAGCGGCCGGGCCCGAGAGGCCGAGGTGCTGATCCAGACCGCGGACCCGTCGCAGTATGAGCCCTGGCTGGAGGAGTATGATCGGTTCGTCCGGGAGGAGCTGGGATTTCGGGAGGTGGCGGGGTATCCACCCTTCGCGTCGCTGGCACGGATCCTCATCGCCCACGGCAACGAATCTCGCGCCGCCGAGATCACCCTCGAGACCGTCACCCGTCTCAAAGCGTTCGAAGCGGTTGAGATCGTTGGCCACGGTCGCGCACCGGTGGAACGGATCGCCGGCAAACACCGCTATCAGATCCTTCTGCGTGCCGCCGAGCGCACCCCGCTGCTTCGGGCCCTCCACGCCGTCAACCGCCGGGAGATCGAGATCGATATGGATCCGGTCGAATTTTCGTGACGAAAATTCGTCAAAATTAGAAATTAGAAATTAGAAATTAGAAATTTTGGATAAAATACACCAAACCATTAAAAAGAATTGTACATGAAACCCAGAGTCCCAACCAAAAAGATCTACGTCGGCGATGTCGCTGTAGGCGGTGATGCGCCGATCAGTGTGCAGTCGATGACCTACTCCAACACCCATGATGTCGAAGCGACGGTCGATCAGATCAAGCGGCTCCATTTTGCCGGGGCGGATATTGTCCGTGTCGCGGTGCCCGATATGGAGGATGCGCTTGCGCTCAAAGCGATCAAAGAGCAGGTGAGCCTGCCGATCATCGCCGATATCCACTTCAACTACCGTCTGGCGCTCGAAGCGGCCAAATGGGTCGACGGGATCCGGTTCAACCCCGGCAACATCGGGGAGAAAAGCCGGATCAAAGAGATCGTCAAAGCGTGCCAAGAGCGCAACCTCCCCATCCGGGTCGGGGTCAACAGCGGCTCACTCGAAAAAGAGTTCGATCAGAAGTACGGCCCCACGGCCGAGGGGATGGTCGCGTCGGCCGAGTACAACATCAAGTACCTCGAGGACCTGGGCTTTACTGATATTAAGGTCTCGCTCAAGGCCAGCGATGTCGATCGCACGGTCGATGCGTACCGGATGCTCCGTCCCAAAGTGCCCTATCCCTTTCATCTGGGGGTAACCGAAGCCGGGACGATCTTCCACGCGACGGTCAAGTCGGCCATCGGACTGGGGACGCTGCTGCTCGATGGCATCGGCGATACGCTGCGGGTCTCGATCACCGGTGAGCTCGAAGAGGAGATCAAAGTGGGCAAAGCGATCCTCAAAGACTCCGGCCGTGTCCAGGAGGGGCTCAACATCATCTCCTGCCCCACCTGCGGCCGGATCGAAGCCGATCTGGTGAGCGCCGTGGCCGAAGTGGAGCGCCGCACCGCCCACATCACCGCGCCGATGGACGTGAGCGTCATGGGGTGCGTGGTCAACGCCATCGGCGAAGCCAAACACGCCGACGTGGCGATCGCCTTTGGCAAGGGGCAGGGGCTCATCATGGTCAAAGGGGAGGTGATCGAGAAGCTGCCGGAGAACCAGCTGGTCGATCGCTTCGTCGAGGAGGTGGAGAAATTTGCCTCGGAAAATTTCAGTGAGGCGTAGGGTGTTGTCCCCCGACAACACCAATGGATGGCTTGCACGACAGCGTGCTGTGAGGGCACAGCACCCTACGGAGCTTTTTATGGGGAGAGAAATCATGGGTTATAGCAATCAAACAATAAAAGCATTGCTCAGCAATGCAAACCAAAACTCTTCACTCTTCACTCTTCACTCTTCACTCCAAACTCCCCGGGAGTTTTGATATGGAAAATCTCTACAACCTCAACGTCGAACGGGCGGTGCTCTCGGCGATCCTGTTCGATCCGCAGATCGTCGAGGATGTCGCGGCGCGCCTGAAGCCGGCGGACTTCTATCTGCCGTTCCATCAGTATCTCTTTGCTGCGATGGAGGAGCTTGCACTGGAGGAGAAGCCGATCGACGAGGAGTTCGTGCGCAAAAAACTCCTCAAAAACGGCAAATTCGACGAAGCGGCGATGATCGATGTCCTCTCGGCCAACCCCATCACCAACACCAAAGCCTACATCGAGGAGATCAAGGCACTGGCGAACAAGCGGGCGCTGGTGACGCTGGCCACCGAGATCAAAAAGGTCACCATCGAGGACGATCTGGCGGCCGATGAGGTGATGAACCTCGTCGAGCGCAAACTCTACCAGATCACCCAGGAGAGCACGACGGAGGATTTTCGTGAGTCCGAAGAGGTGACCGTAGCGATGATGGAGGAGATCAACCGCCTCAAAGCGATGGGCAACTCCAAGCTCATCGGGGTCGACACCGGCTTTCGCAACCTCAACGACCGCACCAGCGGTTTCGGCAAAGGGGACCTCGTGATCGTCGCTGCACGGCCGGCGATGGGGAAATGCCTGGGCAAAGGGACCGAGGTGATGATGCACGACGGGACGCTTAAAAAGGTCGAAGAGGTGGAAGTGGGCGATCTACTCATGGGGGACGACTCGACACCCCGTCGGGTCCTTTCGCTGGCCCGGGGGCGAGAGGAGATGTACTGGGTGCGGCAGAACAAAGGGATCGACTACCGGGTCAACAAGTCGCATATCCTCTCCCTCAAGCGCTCCCGAAACGAAGGCCCCCACACCCACGGGGAGATACTCAACATCGAGGTCGCCGACTATCTGGAGAAGTCGGAGAAGTTCAAGACCAACTACAAAGGGTACAAAGTCGCCGTGGAGTTCCCCGAAACAAAGGTGCCGGTGGAGCCCTATTTTCTGGGGCTGTGGCTGGGGGATGGGCGCAGCTCGGATGTGCGGATTGCCACGGAGGATGACGAGGTGGTGGCGTATCTCGAAGCGTATGCCGATCGGCTTGGGTTGCAGGTGCACCGCTACGAAGCCGAGGGGAAATGCCCCATGTACGGCATCACACGGGGGCAGACCGGCGGCGATCAGCGGCAGACCGGTTCGCTCCAGCAACTACTGCGGGAGATGGGGGTGCTGGAAGACAAACACATCCCCCACACCTACATCGCCAACAGCACCCGGGTGCGGCTGGAACTGCTCGCCGGGCTGATCGACAGCGACGGGTACTACGATGATCGCTACCATGTGATGGAGATCACCCAGAAAAGCCACCCGCTGGCTGAGGCGATCAAATACCTCGCCGATACGCTGGGGTTCCGGGCATCGCTGATTGCCAAGAGAGCCGCCATCGCCGATCGGGACTTCGAGACCGAGGTGTACCGGGTGCGGATCGTGGGGGATCTGGATCGGATCCCCACCCGCATCGCCCGTAAGCAGGCCCGGCCGCTCGCCTCGGGGCGCGACTGGCGGCACACCGGCATCACGCTGGAGTACGACGGGGTCGATGACTACTACGGATTCGAGATCGACGGCAACCATCTGTTCCTCCTCAAAGACGGCACCGTCACCCACAACACCGCTCTCGTGCTCAACATGGCGCTCAAAGCAGTAGAGCGGGGGGAGGGGGTGGCCTTCTTCTCGCTGGAGATGCCGGCGGAGCAGCTGATGCTGCGGATGCTCTCGGCCAAGACCTCGATCCCGCTTCAGGCGCTTCGGGTGGGGGATCTGCGGGATGAGCAGTGGACCCAGCTGAGCGCGGCGGTCGATGAGATGAGCAAACGGAAGCTCTTCGTCGATGACGGCGGATACGCGACGATCCACCATGTCCGATCCAAACTGCGCAAGCTTAAAGCGCGCCACCCCGAGATCAGCATGGCGATCATCGACTACCTCCAGCTGATGAGCGGGGACGGAGGGCGTGAAGGGCGCCAGCAGGAGATCAGTGAGATCTCGCGGGGCCTCAAGCAGCTGGCCCGGGAGCTTCAGCTGCCCATCATCGCCCTCTCGCAGCTCAACCGCTCGCTCGAATCGCGGGACAACAAGCGCCCCATGCTCTCGGATCTGCGCGAATCGGGCGCGATCGAGCAGGATGCCGACATTATCCTCTTTGTCTACCGGGACGATGTCTATCGCGAAGCGGCCGAGAAAGAGAAGGAGATGAAGGCCAAAGCGGAGGGAAAAGAGTACCAAAGCACCTTCCGCAAGAAGCTGGAGGAGGAGACCGAGCTCATCATTGGCAAACAGCGTAACGGCCCCACCGGCACGGTCGATCTGATCTTCCAGAAACGCTACACCCGCTTCGTCGATGCCGACAAAGGGGGCAATACGCCGTTCGAGGTGGTGTACGAAGAGGGGAACATCGATATGCGCGAAGGGACGATCGAGATCCCGGAGGGGAATATCGAGATGCCGCCGATATGATGGTTTTTGGCTGATGGCTGATGGCTGATGGCTTTTGGCTGATAGCTGATGGTTTTTGGCTGATGGTCGATGGTTGGTGGTCGATGGCTGATGGTTGATAGCTTTTGATTGATGGGGGGTTTGGATGCTGGAGAAGCCCGATCTGTTTGCTTCCCGGCGTGAGTTTGTGATCGTGATGGGGGTGCTGGCGCTTATCGTCCTGCTGCGGCTGGGGTGGGAGTACCGGAGCTATCGGCAGTTCGCTTCGCAGCCCTTTGTCTACACCCACGCGGTGATCCTCAATCTCTACCCCAAAGAGCGCAACGGCAAACACTACACGATCCTCAAACTCCGTACCGATACCGGCAGAACACTCTACACCACGGCATGGCGGAACGATCTGGCGCGCGGGGACCGCCTCTATCTGCAGCTGATCCCCGGTGAGCGGGTGGGGTTCTGGGACTTGCTGAAGGGCACCTATCTCAAAAGCCGGATCAAGCGGGCTGAACACCCGCCGCCAACGGTACACAACAGGCTCGAAGCGTGGGTAGCGCATCAGCATGAAGATGCGAAGATCGCCTCTCTCTACAATGCGCTCTTTTGGGCGACACCGATCGATCGCTCACTTCGAGAGCCCATCGCGGCGCTGGGGGTGAGTCACCTCGTGGCGTTGAGCGGCTTTCATCTGGGGATATTGTGGGGCGTGCTCTACGGGGTACTGGCATGGCTCTATCGGCCGTGGCATGCGCGGCGGTTCCCGTACCGCTATCTGCTTCGGGATGTGGGGGCGGTGACGATGGTGCTGCTGGCGGGGTATGTGGTGTTCGTGGGCGCGCCCCCTTCGCTGGTGCGATCCTACGCGATGCTGCTGGCCGGATGGCTGCTGGTGCTCGCCGGGCTGGCGGTGGTACGGTTCTCTTTTCTCGCGGTGGTGGCGCTGGGGCTGCTGGCGCTGTTCCCTTCGCTGCTGCTCTCGCTGGGATTCTGGCTCTCGGTGGCGGGGGTTTTCTATATCTTTCTGCTGCTTCACTATTGTCAGGATCGCAACAAATGGCTTGTCGGGCTGGTGTGTGTGCCGGTGGGGATCTTCGTCTTGATGCAGCCGCTGGTGCATGGGCTCTTTGGGATGACAAGCCATTGGCAGCTTTTGTCACCGATGTTGTCACTGGGGTT
>Ga0256843_1003086_pt1 | contig 11747 bp, 5 predicted proteins | sample AlvinellametaG_FD_191572 | JGI IMG/M metagenome (GOLD analysis project Ga0256843, IMG submission 191572) | Pompeii worm associated microbial communities from hydrothermal vent at the East Pacific Rise, Pacific Ocean - Alvinella | ecosystem: Host-associated > Annelida > Integument > Unclassified ... | reverse complement strand
TTTCAACATATCCTAGTGGTGTATACATCGTTCAAGTAAAAATAGCTAATCAAATAAGTACTAGTATGATTGAAAAACGATAATTTTTAAATACTATTCAAAAATTCGTATAAATTATCTTGGCGCTTCAATCCTAATTTACGTCTTAATGTAGACCGTGACGATTTAACACTATCAGGCGAAATATTGAGTAAAGTAGCCGTTTCTTTAATACTGAAACGGAGTTTTGTCAATGCGCAAAGTTTTAATTCGGCAGGTGTCAATTTGGTATTTATTTTTTTTAATTTGGTAAAATAATCTTTGTTGATTAATTCGAAGTATTGCTTAAACAATTCCCAATCATCTTCAGAATGCATACTGCGTTTTAATTTACGTTTGAGTTCGTTAATATCTTTTTGTGTATTCACACCCACATCTTTAACTTCTTGCAACGATGCCAAAATATCACTTAACAAAGTGTTTTTTTGCATCATCATTAAGGCTTGCGAAGTGAGTTGTTTATTCTTAAATTTTAAATCTTCTTCAATTCGTTCTTTTTCTAATCTATTTTGCTTACGTTGTTTTAGTAGTCGTCGAATAATATATATAGAAACAGCCAAAATACCTGCAATAATAATAAATAGCATCCATTTTATTTTTTGATCAAGACTTTTTACCTTTTCAAGTTGCGCTATTTTGAGTTGTTTTTTTTCATTGTCAAATTTTTCTTGCAAATTGTTAATCTTTGCCATTGCTTCATTAAAATTTATAGAATCTTGTACATCAACGAAATCTTCTAAATCTTTTATTGCTTCTTTATAAGCTCCTTTTTTTTGTTTGCTCTTATACAAATAGTATAAGGCATATTGTTGCGTAAGCAAGTCGTGTTGCTTGCGGGCTAAGTTTAAGCCCTTTTGCAGCTCAATATTGGCACTGTCATATTTTTGTAACAAATAATACCATTTTCCTTTGCTGATAAGTGTACTTGCAATGTCAGGCAAATTGTGTTTTTGTGCTACTTTTAAAGAAAGGTCTAAATAAATTCTGATAGAATCATTTTGTAGATTTTGATCCATCAGTAATTTTGCCATGCCTAAATAATTTCTTGATAAATCATAATAATTATTATTTTTTTGACTCGTATTAATAGCTTTTTGTAAGTAATAATAACTGCTGTCATATTTTTTTATGTAGCGATAGGCAATACTAAGATTGTTAAAAAACGATACCTTATCATGTGTAATTTTATGTTTGTTAACCAGCAGAAGACCTTTTAAATAGCTTTTTATTGCTTTATTATATGCACGATTTTGTTTGTGTAGTATGCCAATATTATTATAACAACTTGCTACTCCTTCATAATCTTTAATGGAATCGAAAATATGAAGAGCTTTATAAACATAGTCTATAGATTTGTTAATGTTTCCCTCAGCATTATAAATACCGGCAATGATTCTATAAGATGAGGCTAATTGCCGGCTATAATGTTGTTTTTTTTCAATTTGTATGGCTTTTTGTATTAACTCTTTTGCTTTGTTACTGTTCTTTTTTTGCAGATAAATGATACCCATGTTGTTATAACTCAATGATAAGACTTTATCATTATGAATTCCTTTACTTTCAATAAGCATTTGTTTGGCATATTTTTCTGCACTATCAATGTTTTTTGTATAGTAATAATTAAAAATTGAATCCATAGTTTGTATTCGTGCTATTCCATTTCTTTGTTTCAAATGTTTTATTAAGGAATCAATTTTTGTTGTTTGTTGTGCCGTGGCAATTTGTGAAATGTAACTTACAAGAAGTAAGATGAATAATTGTGAATATTTATTAATGAAATGCATTGTAAATAGATTTATGATTGTTGATACCACAAATTTACAAAATATTACTTACTAATTTTTATATACTTACTCAATTTTTTTTGTAAGACACTGATAGTCAGTCTAAGTGCCCGTTATATATTACAAAATTATTACATTTTATAAAGCGAATATTACATTTTTATTACATGCTTTTTTTGTCTGATCGACTTGACGCTCATAAATTTGTGCTATAAAAATCGACAAACAGATTTGTTAATCTAAAATATAAAACAAATGAATTTATTCACCATTTTTTTAGTAAAAAACCGCTTTCAGATTGTTTTACTTTTTGTGATGGTAAATGTTACTATTTACGCACAAAATAATAAGCAATTTCTAAGGCTTAACGGAATGATTAGTTTGTCTTATGACAATTATTCTTCTAATGTAAAAAATTATAACTTATTTAGAAATCGTTATCCTGCTGATTTATTTCGTTTAAATGCTAATGCTACGCTTTATTTCGGAAAATATTTTAGCATTCCGTTTGGCATAAATTTTAGCAATCAAGAAAAAACATTTAATCTACCAACTTTACCCGAAGAGGGTGTTTATAATTATATTAGAAATCCAAGAAATAATTTTCATTTTGATCCTACTTACAAATGGATACATACCACCTTTGGTTCTCATACCCCGCAATATTCAGAATTTACCTCAGGCGATATGCAAATATTTGGTATGGGTGTTGATATTAATCCCGGTAAATTTATTTTTTCAGCAAATTATGGCACTTCACAATATGCTGTTGAGCCCAATCCGTCTTTAAGGATTCCCGGTGCTTATGAGCAAAAAATTATGGGTGCACGTATTGGAATCGGTAAATTAAAAGGCTCCAAATTCACTCTTAATCTTGTAAAAGTGAGTGATGATGTTCATAGTTTAAAACAAAATCCAATTGGCATTAAACCCAAAGAAGGTATTAGTTTTGCCCCAATGCTTGAAGTAGATTTTACTAAAAATATTAAATTAAAATCTGAATTTGCAGCATCCGTTTTCACAGAAGATTTATTGGCTAAAAATTCACTTGGTAATGAGTTCGATTTTGACAAAATATCAAAAATCATTACAATAAACAACTCAAGTCATTTAGACTATGCACACATTAATAATATATCATGGCATTCAAAAAATATAGGTGTTGGTGTTGAAGTAAAATATATAGGACCCGGTTTTATGTCTGTTGGATACCGAAATATTGAAAAAGATATTATTGATTACAAACTACTTACAGATTTTAAATTATTTAAAAATAAATTTATACTTAATGGTTCTGTCGGGTTGCGTACTAATAATATTTCAGGTACAAAATTAGATAAAAACAAACGTGTTATAGGTAATGTTAATCTTTTGGCACAGTTTACCAAAAAGTTTTCTCTTAATTTTAGTTACAGCAATTTTGGTTTTAGAAATAATCGAAAAGAAAATATGTATCGCATAGAAATGGTAAGCAATTCGTTTTCATTAACACCTACTTACCAAATTGCAAATAAAAACAGAATGCAACAATTATCATTAACTACATCATTCGATCAATTTACCCAATATGATGCATATACGCAATCGTTCTTAGAAACGACAAGTAAAATGTTGCAAACCAATTATCTAATTAGTTTTAATAAAAGTTCTTTTCATTTTGCACTATTTGCTTTGTATATGGAAAATAGTTCTGATTTATTATCTATTAAAATGGAAAATGCCGGTTTAAATCTCGGATATTATTTTTTTAAGAAAAAACTTAAAACCAATTTGTACACTACTTTCACTCGAATGGAACGCCCCGGTTTTACACCTGATGACCGATTAAATTTCAGATTAAAAATGCGTTACAAATTAGCAAAAAAAACTGATTTTGATATCAGTTTCAGTCAATATAATAATCGTTATGGTTCCTATCGTCCCGGAGCCGAAATTCAAGAAAATAAATTACAAGTAATGTTAACTCAAAAATTTTAATGATGAAAAAACTACTATTACTAATTCTAATATGGTCAAACTTATTGCTTTCAGCGCAAATTAGAGTCACCTTAAATGTTAGTTCACATCCTTCGCCACAGATTTCGGATTGGCAAAATCATAATGAGACTGCTGTGCTAACTGTAACTAATTCTGACCCGAATAGAGAAGGAGATCCTTATAAAATTTCGGCGCAAATATACCTTGATAACAGACTTATAGCCGAAACAAAGTTTAATGAAATGCCACAAATGCAGTTGCCACTAGGAACTGATACTTTTTTTGCCGAAGATATTATTCCGTTTCGCGCATTAAATATACATGAACAACAGGGCGAAAGAGCAACTATTATCAGAACAGGAATGCTCCCCGCCGGAAATTACCGTTTTTGTGTACAGTTGGTCGATTTAGAGAATCATGTTATTTCAATGCCCGAACGCGTGTGTAAACCAATGATTATTACGGATTATCATATGCCCGAATTAATTTCGCCGTTTAACAATCAAGAAATTACATCGGTAAATGCCCAAAATATTATTTTTCGTTGGACACCTATAAGTCCTATGCCTCCTGCGCAACAAGGCGTTAAGTATATAGTAACTGTTGCCGAAGTGCAAAACGGACAAACACCACAACAAGCATTTTTGTCTAATCGTCCTATTATTGAAGAAGAAGTAATGGCTTCTACACAATTATACATGGCAACAACCAATGTTAACACAATCAATGCTTCTTTGCCCGGAAATACACCTATTCAATATGTTTGGAGTGTGAAACCCGTTCGTTTAGACGGCACACCTTATAGTACAGCCAATAACGGTTTCGTGCCATTTTTTACCTACACTATTAGACCAACATTAATAGTCTCGGGTAATAATAACCAAGTAACTCCTAATAATTCAGGCAATGCAACAGTTAAAGATACTACAACACAACAGGTCAACAAGGTTTTTTATGTCGGAGCTAATGGAGAATTTGAAGTAAAAGTAAATAGATGGCGAAAAAATAATGATAAATACACCGGTACCGGATTGGTACATATTAATTGGTTAAAAACATCGTTAAAAGTTACTTTTGATGAGATTCAACTCGATTCATTAAATAAGCTAAAGGACGGAAAAGTTTTTGCAACAATAGATCCAACGGCTATCGAATATCCTAAAATGTGGCATACAAAGCATCGCAAAAATTGGAAAAATAAGTCTATCTCTGATATGACAAAATGGATAGATGCACATCCTAATCGTGTTTTTGTTTATAAAGGAACAACTGCCAATCCTAACATGCAATTGCCAATAGCCACACTTATTAATCATCAAAAATTGGCTCTTACAGAGATGTATTTTTCATCTAGTGATGCCTATGTGAATTTAGTTATTTCCAAATCTCTACCGCCATCATGGGAGTTAAAAGATTTAGGTTATTTTGGTTGGCGAATACCATTTCATACAGATGGTTTAGTTATGAATAAGTTATTTATGCGTTTGTCCGAAGATGTTATGATATCAGCAGGAGGAAAGGATAAAATTGAGTTTAAATTTAAAAAATGTAAAGGGCGAAACCTTGATGGCACATACTTGAAATTTTATAATGATAGTATTGGTTACACCACGGTTGTTGATGCACAACTACCTTTAACTTGGATGCATAAGCCCAAAAAGAAAAATGAAAAAATAAATGTCTCATTAACAGGTAAATATATCAACTGGAAAAGCATTATTTTGAAAGGAAAACTACCGGAAGCAATTATTCCGAATACCGAAGGTCTTAAAATTGAGGCCAATGAAATTAATTTTGATTTATCAGATATTTCAAACCCTAAAGATATGAGTTTTCCTTCGGGATATCCCAATCAAAATGTTCATTTTATGGGGTTTTATGCCAAATTATTTAAGCTGACATTGCCCGAAGCTTGGAAAAAGAAGGATGAAAGCCCTGTCAGTTTTATGGCGAAAAATATGATTATTGATAAAAATGGAATTAGCGTCGATATCAATGCAAAAAACATTATAACTATTAAAAAAGGAAAAGTAGCCGATTTGGCAGGTAGTTTAGATGAAGCCAATTTTAATATTAAAATGAATAAATTTACAGAAGCTTGGGTAAGAGGAAAAATTGTCCTTCCGGTCTCCAATCCCAAAGAAAAAGATAATTTCTTAAAATATAAAGCGCTGTTCCATATAGCAAAAGATACAACTGACCATACCAGATTATTGTTGACTGTACAAGCGGGTAAAATAAGAACAGAATTTTTAGAAGGAAAAATGGATATTAATAAAAATTCTAAAATTTATGCCTATCTGGGAACGGATAAACGACTGGTTAATATCAATTTGAACGGAAAATTCTATTGGGAAAAGAAAAATGCTACCAAGGAAGAAAAAAACAAGAATATCCTTACTATTAATTTTCAGAATTTAAGTTTTAAGATGGATTCTAGTAATAAAAAGAAACCATTGGAATTTAAAAACGGAAATTGGTCTTTTGCCAGTCCGCAAAAAAAAGTAAAAGGGTACGAAGTTAGTATTAAAAAGATTTATTATCATTCAAAAACACCTTCAAGTGCCGACCAACTCGTTAATGGAGAGCTTCGTTTTGATGCAATATTTAATTTATCCAAAGATATTGGCGCCAAAGCTACCTTTGGTATCGGATCGAGTATATCTAAAGTAGATGGCTGGTATTTGCCTAAATACGAAGGGTTTTCGCTTTCTAAAGCAACTGTTAACATCAATAATCCAACAGTGTCATTTAAAGGCTCATTAGATGTGTTTAATCAAGACTTTGTTTATGGCGATGGTTTCAAAAGCGAAATTGATGTCAAATTTAAACCTATAAAAGTTACAGCAAAAGCATTGGTGCAATTTGGTAATACAAACTATAAAAACACTGACAATACATTTTATAGATATTGGCGCGTCGAAGCACAAGCAACATTCCCTAAAGCAATTCCCTTTTTGCCGGGACTTGGTTTCAGAGGTTTTGGTGGAGGAGCTTATTATAATATGCAACCTATTGAAAAGACGGTTACAGGTAAAAAAACATATATTTTTAAACCCAATAAAGGTGACTGGGGACTGAAAGCAAAAGCTATTATTGCAACAATGCCAAAAGACGAAGTGTTTAATGCCGATATATCGCTCAAAGCTGATGTAACCAAACATGACGGACTGAAAAAGATTGCTTTTTTAGGTGAATTTTATGTAGGAGCAGGCTTAGAAAAAAGAAGTAAAGCGCATGCAAAAGGTAAAGTCAATTTAGATTATGATATTCCTAACGAACATTTTAATATGGGTGCAAATCTTAGTTTTGATTTAAAACTAGTCAAAGGTTCTAATCTTAATTTTCAGGTAGATATCAACGGAAAATCAGATAGTTGGATGATAAAATTAGGAGAACCTAAACATATTAATCAAGTGGTTATTTTTCCTAAAACACTTAATAGAAGAATTGGCGAATATTTGATGGTGGGTAATAAAATTCCTACGCCAACAGGATTTTCGGCAAAATATAAAGCAGCTTATAAAGATATATTAGGAAAAGAACCCGGATTCAAAAGTCCTTTAAGCTCTGTTAATCAAAAAGCAGCATTGGGACAAGGTTTTTCTTTTGGCGTTAATTTTATGTTTAATACCAAAGGAGATACTATTTTTAAAAAAATTAAAGTTTTAGGTTATTCGCCGGGTATTAAATATCAAATTGCCGCAGGAGCAGAACTTTTTGGTTCGCTGATGCAGTATAAAACCGGATGTGCAGGCTATTATCCGGTCGGAATAAACGGTTGGCGTGCACAAGCAGGATTATCAGTATTTGGTAGGATTGCATTAGCAGGCGCTATTTATGATGCAAAAAAATATAATAAAGTGTTCGATTTTAATCTTGCAGATCTAAGTGTAGGAGCATGGGTGCAAGGAGAGTTTCCTCACCCTTCATATGTGGCAGGAAAATTTGAAGGTAAGGTAAAAGTACTGTTTTTTGATTTTGATTTTGAAAAAGATTTTAAATATGGAAAGCAATGCAAAGGACTTAAATCCGATAATGGAACAAAAGTCAAATATCACAATGTGCTGACAGATGTTTCAAAAAATAAACTGATAGAAAGTATTTATCCTGCTAATAATACCAACGGACTACAAATAGATGCACCGGTTGAGGTTAAATACGGATTAGTACCCGGTGAAGTATTTACAATTGCAGAGCAACAAAAGAACGGAACAATAAAAAATAGAACTTTTAGATTAGTGGTACACACAAAACTAAAAACCGAAAAATTCGGTATGTTACATGAGGAAGCAATGAGTTCGACAGTGAATAATTTGGGTGAATATGAATACCAATTAAAAAATCCCCCTGTAAATAATCAAGGTATAGGACAAGGGGTTGGCACATATGCCGACAATGTGGGTAATTTTGCAGATGGCACCCAAAATGGATGTGTTTATCCACCACAAGTACAAGCGGATGTACCTCATGTAGCTGGAAATTCCACCTTCGGAAATGGCGCTCCTGTAAGACAAGGAGGTATGCAATATCAATCAAATACAACAAGTGGAGGTCCTATGGCATTTGACAATTCAGATATTTCTAACAATTTATTCGATTTGGATCTATACCAAAACTATAATAGCACAATCGCAAAACCGAAATGGAAAAGCGATACAATGTATTTATTCGAGGTAGAAGCCGAACTGCAAGAACTAATGCCTAACCATAAATGGATGCGCGCAGCTAAAAACACTTACGAAAAACAAGTTATTAAGTTTAGAACTGTATATGTTCAACCACAATCAAATGTAATGCAACCTATACGATAATGTTAAAATAATTACGAAATGAAAAAAATAATCAATATAATCGCAATCTTATTAAGTCAAGTAATATTGGCTCAAAATGAACTGCCACAAGCAAAAATCAATGTGTATGCACGCTATCAAACCGCAAAGGGTATCGAATTGGTATTTCTATCAAATAAAAAACAAGTTTTGTCTAATGCTATGCAAAATGGTTTTGTTATCGAAAGGGCAGATGCTAATACAAACCATTTTGTCGAAATCGCTCGTCAGAAGGCTTTTTTAGACAAACAATGGAAAATGCTTATAAATCAAACAACTAATCAGGAAAAGAAAAAACGATATCAGGCAGGTTATAGTTTTTATAAAGCTTTACAACAATCAGGTAGTCAACAAATTGATTTTAATAATGGAGTTGCAAAACTAAAAGAAGCAAAAAAACAAGAGGATATGAAATTGCTGATGATGCTATTACTGGCTTCAAAAGATTATGAGCTAATGAAAGCTATGGGATTAACTTATTTAGATACCAATATTCAAGTTGGAAAAACATATAAATATAGAGTAAAACTAGCTCAAGAAGATCCTGTATATCAAGTAAAAAGTAAAGTTTTTACAGTAGAAGCAAGCAATATACAACCCGATTATAAACATTTGTTTTATGTTAAACAGCAAGAAAAACAACTGAGTTTTGTTTGGAACGAAATTCCGGGTTTGCAAGGCTTTGATATTGAGCGTGCCGAAACAGGAACCAAACATTTTGTAAAATGTAATAAAGCGCCCATATATTCGATGTCAGGTAACGGAGATTATGTTTATACATATGTGGATAAAAATTTGACAAATTATAAAAAATATACCTACCGTTTTTATGCAAACAATTTTTTTGGTGAACGTGTAAAACTGTTCGAAATGACTACTTTTCCGGTTGATAAGACACCGCCTCCCGAACCAAATATTCAAAAACCGGAGCATATAGCCCCAAACGAAGTACGCATCACTTGGAAAATAAAGCCTGTGGCTGATTTAAAAGGATTTGTAGTGGCAAGATCTGCATTAAATAGTGGAAAATTCAAAATTTTACATGACAAATTATTGTCCAAATCACAAAGAAAGTTTATAGATAGAACTTTTGATAAGAATAATACTAATTATTATGTAGTCCAAGCTATTGATACTGCAGGGAACATCAGTTCATCAGTGCCGTTTTCGGTAGTGTTGATTGATACTATTCCGCCTGCAAAACCAAAAATTGCAACAGCAACAATCGACTCGTTAGGGCATGTTGTTATTAAATTAAAACCTAATACCGAAAAGGATTTAATGGGATATCGTTTGTTTAAAGCTAATGATCCTAAACATGAGTTTTCGCAAATCAGAAATCATTTTTTAGATTCAGTAACCGATCCGAAAAAAAACTTACATATTTTTAGAGATACAACTACTTTAAATACGCTGACTCCAAATATTTATTACAGAGTAAAAGCTTTAGATTTTCACTACAATCAATCGGAATTCTCAGATATTTATATTGTAAAACGTCCGGATACCATACCACCAACTGTTCCGGTTTTTAATGATGTAAAAGTTTTTACAGATAAAGTTATATTGCAATTTGCACCAAGTCAAAGCGAGGATGTCGTTGCAAATTATTTATACCGAAAAACTGATTTGCATGCGCCATGGAAATTACTAACCGAGATTAAAAACAATCAAACCGAGTTTGTAGATAAAAATGTACAAAAGGAAGTAAAATATTTTTATAGTATGCGAGCAAAAGACAATTCTGGTCTGTATTCTGCTTATTCCGAAACCATATATGCCATTCCTTACGATGATAAAATTAGACCATCTGTAACAGATTTAGAGCTTGTCCAAAAAGATAAACATTTAATATTGAAATGGAAATATCCATTACGTTCAAATCAAGTTTTTTTTGTGATTTACAAGAATGACGTCGATGGTAATTTGGTTCAGTATAAAAGAACAAATAATACCATATTTGAAGATAATCAGGTTGCGTCGGGTACTTATTTATACGCGATAAAAGCTTTTACAGAAGATGGAGGAGAATCGAAAATGAGCGAGATAAAATCAATAGATATTAAACCGTAATAATACTAAATATAATTAAAATATAAAGACATGAAAAAAATATTTATAATATGGTTGCTAACCAGTTCAATAATATTCGCGCAAAGTAATACTGAGAGTAAGATTTTGGCGCAAAATGCTAATTATCAATACACCCAAGCGCATTTCAATAAATCATTACGTTTTGTTGAGTTTTTAATAGGAACAACTTTACAAGAAAGTGATAAACAACAAATGTTGCAAGAAACTATCCAAAATTTTAATCAAAATGCAATAGCTGTTATTAACGAAGTAAATAATATAGATACACAAATGCAACAATTATATCAATTGACTGACGTTTCACAAATTGCACGTATTAGATCGGCGCTAATAGCTCAAATATATATTAATGCCCAGCAAAACCAGCAGGCACAACAAAGTTTTATTGTCCGGATGCTAAATAAATATGTACCACTATTGGCAATTGATACACAAAATTTATGGGCTTTTACTTATAAAGATTTTGAAGGCTTTGTTAAATTGATGCAATTTAATTATCAATTAGCAGGACAGCAAGTGCAATTTTCGCAACAAGATTTACTACAACTCAAAAATTTATTAACACAACAATTCTATTCAATGACTCTTGCTCAAAAACAATATTTATGTAGTATGCAAACCTTGTCGGATTACATGATAAATGTATATGCGCAAATGACACCACAACAAAAACAACAATGGGCTGCGCAAATGCAAAATAATCAATCATATACTTACAATCAAACCAATAATTATCAAAATACCGGAAAACGTGGTTCGGGTTCAAATGCCGCTGCAATGAAAATCTACTACGACTCAATGATGAGTAATCACGCAACAATGATGAATGTTTTTGAAAATTATGATTCTAACAGATACTGGGAATATAAATATTAAAAAATACACATATGAAATCAAAACTCTTAATTCTAGTTTTATTATGCACAGTAAGCATATCCCTTGCTCAAACAAACGGATTTAGCTACAAAGCATTGATTACCGATAATGGAACTGCTTTGAATACACAAAATGTAAACCTTAG
>Ga0256843_1003085_pt1 | contig 11751 bp, 2 predicted proteins | sample AlvinellametaG_FD_191572 | JGI IMG/M metagenome (GOLD analysis project Ga0256843, IMG submission 191572) | Pompeii worm associated microbial communities from hydrothermal vent at the East Pacific Rise, Pacific Ocean - Alvinella | ecosystem: Host-associated > Annelida > Integument > Unclassified ... | reverse complement strand
CCATCATTTGGTGTATAGGTAAAGCTATCTGTTCCATTGAAGTTCTCATTTGGTGTATAGAGGAGTTTTCCATCTTCTACCTTGACTGTTCCGTTTGATGGTGTTGAGAGATTGGTAATGGTTAAATCATCTCCCTCTACATCACTATCGTTTGAGAGTACATCAATGGTTACGGATGTATCTTCATCGGTAGTTGCGCTATCGTCATTTCCTACTGGCGCATCATTGACAGCTACCACCTCTATAGATACTGTTGCTTCATTGGAGCATAGCCCTTGGCTATCGCATGCTTGGAAGCTAAAGCTATCTTCTCCGTTGTAGTTTGTCTCTGGTGTGTAGCTAGCTACACCATCAGTTAGGGCAATGCTTCCATGACTTGGTTGTGTAAGGAGTGTATAGTTTAACGTACTATCTTGGTCATCTGTGGCATTGAGTGTAATGCTATAGGTGGAGTCTTCATAGACTGGCGCATCACTGCTAGCACTCAATACGATATTGCTGGCTACAGGTGCTTGGTTGGTAGCACTTCCTACAAGTTGGGTAGAGGAGGTGTTATCTCCCCCTCCACCACATCCGTTAAGTGCTAAGAGAGTAACTGTTGAGAGTAGTGTTGTGGTTGGTTTAAAAAGCATAGTGAACTCCTAGGGTAAATGTATCGATAGTTAAGGTATCTGCTGTGGCTCTACCATCAAAGCCTTTATCGTCGTAGAGTAGTATGTAGTCGGCAAAGAGACTCCAGTTTGGGTTGAGTTGGTAGGTTGCACCTACACCCCATGAGAAGCCCTCTTCGCTACGGCTATCACCCTCTAGGTTATCCATACTTGTAGATGCGTATCCTAAGAGAGCATAGGGAGAGAATGCCTCTATGGGGTAAGAGAGTTTCAGATAAGCCCCTAGTGCTTCAAAGCTACTATCGTAGGCATCATTATCAGCATTGTTTGTACTTCCGTGGCTGTACTCTACATCACTTATCTCTTTGGCGTAACGTACTTCTGCTCCTACATAGGCGTTATATCGGTATCCAGCAAGGAGTGTTATGTCTGTGCTTTCAAATGTCTCATCGGTTTTTTCATCATTCATTTGCTTGTTAGCAACACCCATACCAAGGTAGTAGTGTGATGGTTTAGCAACAATAGGAGCTACGTCAGATACAACCTCTTGGGTTGTTTTTCCTCCAGCAATAAGGGTACTTCCCATTAACATTGCCAAGGTACTATAGTGTATTATTTTTTTCATCATTTCCTCATTTTTTATAATTTATAATTATATTTTAAGAAACTTAAGAAACATATTAAGCTTCTAATTTAGATGAAGAAAAAAGCGTACCATTTAAAACTATACTCTCATATTTAAAAGTCGTAAGTTACTCCTGCACTCACAATATTGGAGTCAAAGTGACTTACTGAGGCATTAGAGAGAAGGTTTTGGTAGTCTATCCATAGCCCCCAACCCCTCTCTTGATCACCTTGTCCATCAAAGGTTCTGTCATATTTCCCCTCTTGATAGTCCTCTTTTTTAGAGGAGAGATCATACTCTAACCCTACCCCCCAACTTAGACCATTGTCATCGTAAGAGAGGCTCTCTACAAAACACTCTATTTTGGTTTTTCCATACCCTAAAAGTCCATAGATATTGAGAGACTCACTAACTGGATACATAGGCTTTAGGTACAAACCATAGTGTTCTGTGGAAGCGATATCTTTTTGAAGATTGCTATATAACCCTCGTACCTCTACCCCTACATACTGGTTAAAGTCATACCCTGCACGTAAAAGTGCCCCATAGGTAGTCTCCTCAACATTACCATTTTGACATGCACAATCTCTACGCATACCTGACCATAGTAATCCTACCCCAACATACCATGGGGAAGGGTTTGCTACAGGGACAATAGCTGCTACTTCAGGAGTGGCTTTCACCACACCCTTTCCTCCACCATAGACAAAACTCACACAAAGTAGTGTAGCTAAATATAAACTTCTTCTCATTTTATTCTCCTTGGTGTTACACCCTCATTTTTAAGATAGAAAGAGGCAATAAAGAGTGTCATTAACATAAACAACAACACCATCATTGTATTGAAAGCATCTCCACTATCGTGGCTGTTGGCAGCCTCTTCACATTGACAATAGACACCAGCATCCCATGTACGCTGATGCTCTCCCTCGGCTAGGGTAATCTGCATGGTTCTTCCCGTATAGACATCAGCATCTGAGTCTGCTTCATCTCCATTGCTCTCAATATTGCTATCAACAAATGCCCAATCACGAGGTAAGATAAACTCTACGGTATACTCTCCCTCACAAAGGTGTTCAAAGATGTAGTATCCACCATCATGTGTAATGTACTCTTCTCTTAAGTGACCTTCAGCATCATAGAGACGAACATGTACATCATCTAGCCCCTCTTCACCTGCATCAAAGATACCATTTCTATTGCTATCTACCCAGACACGGTCTCCAATTTTACCTGTACATGGATAGACAAGCCCCATATCGATAGTATCAATTTGATCTCCTGGTTCAAGTGTAACGTCTGCTTTGGCTACTTCTAACCCATCAAGTGCTCCTCCCTCTTGAATCATTGTCTCAATAGGATTACTATCTTTGGTATCATCTTCACCCTCTTGTGGGTATGGGGTTAATGCTGTTCCTTCAGGAATAGCAAATACCACCACATAACTATTTGGCATCAATCCAACAAACTCATAATACCCATTTGCATCCGTCACTGTACAACGTTGGGTTTGATTTTCATCACTCACCACAATAGGGTTACCCTCTGTATCTTCAAGACAGATACGTACCCCATTGGTACCATTCTCATCGGCATCTTGAATACCATTGGCTTCGTGGTAGTCTCCACCTACTCCATTGTCATGCCATACATAATCACCAATACGTCCACTCAACTTATCGTTAAAGTCATTGTTGTCATCATCCACTCCTGCATGAAGGTTTACAGAGATAAGATTTGCATCTTCACTGCTCTCTTCTCCTCCTGTGGCATTAATATCGAGGTAGCCATCAGGTTGAATTTCACGGACGATGTAACTTCCTTGAGGAATATCTTCAAAGATATAGTGTCCATTCTCATCGGTATATGTTGTTGCAATAACCTCTCCTGAGGTGTTGAGTAGCTCAATACAGATACCCGATAAAACACTATCGGCATTGCCATCAACACTACCATCACCATCGATGTCAGCACGTACCATACCTGAGACACTACCCATTTTATAGATACCCATATCTAAGGTAATGTTATGCTCTCCTGCATCTACCTCTATGCTTCGTGTCATTGCTGAAGTAGCATTACGCGTAGCAAATGTTGTGGCATTGACATCTGAATCATTGCTCTCATCTGCTCCTTCAAACTGCTTGGTTACAGCATAGTGCTCTGGAAGTGTAGAGAGATTAAACTCAATCATGTAGCTACCATCAGGATAGTTCTCAAAGAGGTAGTACCCCTCATCATTGGTTGTGGTTGAGGCAACAATCTCTCCTTCTGAGTAGAGATTTACTTCAATACCTTCCAACATAGAACTATTGGTCTCCTCTGAATCTTGGATACCATCTCCATTCTCATCAAACCAGACTCTATCTCCTAGGTAGATACCTCTCTCTTCTACAAAGTCATTTTCACTGTCTACTTCTGCCACATTGACAGAGACAGCAATGCTGTTGTTTAGTGTATCATCTCCAGCATCATTATCACTTCCTCCCTCATTTTCTGAAAGGGAAACCATCGCTTCTGGTTGCACCTCTTCTATCGTGTAGCGACCAGGTTCTACATCTATAAAGAGATAGTTACCATCACTATCGGTCTGCTGTTGAGCAACACGCTCACCCTCTTCATCTACCAAGTAGAGTATGACACCCTCAATTGGTGTATCACCAATATCATCATTGTCACTATCTTCTAAGACGCTACCCTTAATGGTTGCTAAGGCATAGTACCCAGCATCAATACTCATATTGTCTTCTGGAGAACGTAATGCAAAGGCTTGACTCTCTGCACTCTCATAATCGATGTTAGAATCAATCGTCTCATCTTCTCCTTCAAACTGCTTGGTTGTCTGGTAGTGTGCTGGTTTTACGACCTTCACATAGTAGGTTGCTGGTACCAAGTTGCTAAAGAGGTACTCTCCACTACTGTTTGTCTCTTGCGATGCCATAAAGGTACTGCTTCCATCAGACTCAACACGGTATAAAGAGACATTCACATCGCTTAGCCCCTCTTCTCCCTCATCTTGTAGCCCATTCATATTGGCATCACTCCATACATAGTTACCAATGGCAACCAACCGATACAACCCTGCATCATACATACGGTTTTGCTCACCTGAGACAAGTACTTCTTCTTGTGTATATCCAGACGCATTGACATCAGAATCGTTATTCTCTTCTGTTCCTTGGCTACGTACCTCTTTAGGAGAGGCAACATAACGTGTACCACTACTATCTTCCAATGCAAATTGGAGATGGTAGGTTGACGGAAGAAGTCCTGCAAAGAGGTAACTTCCATTTTCATCTGTTGTAGTCATAGCGATGCTATGGTTCTCATCATCATAGAGCGTTACGTTAATATCTGAGAGGTTTGACTCTCCTGCCTCTTGAATACCGTTGGCATTAGCATCAAGCCAGACTCTATCTCCTAGACTCGCTGGCACATAAACACCAGCATCAAGGGTATTGTTTACTTCACCTGAAGAGATAGTCTCTATGTTTGTCTTTCCTGTCGTAACATTGACATCCGAATCAACACTATTATCGTCTCTTGCATAAGGTGCTACAAAACGGTAGGCTGAACCATCTGCTAAGACAAACTTCACATAGTAGTCATCTGGCTTAATACCATCAAAGCTATATGCCCCATCGCTTTTTGCTTCAACAATTTGCTCAGCCATCTTTGTATCATCACTCTTATAGAGCACTACGGTAATGTTCTCTTCAAGGGCATTTTCTGCATCATCTTGTATACCATTTCCATTGGCATCTACCCAGATATAGTCTCCAATAGAGGCATTGGTATAGACACCTGCATCCCAAGAGAGGTCATGTTCTCCTGAACGTAGCGTAGTGGTTGCTGTTTGGTGACTCTCAGCATCTACATCACTGTCTTCACTCTCACTAGTCGCATCTTTTACAGAGACTTCCATCCCCTCTGGGAACTCAAAACGCAGATGGTACGCACCCGGTCTAAGGTTACTAAATGCGTAAACCCCATTGGTTGTGGTATTTTTCTCCACAAGATTACCATCTACATCTTCAACACTGTTGTTATTTTCATCTTCCAAATAGACAGTAACCTCTTCACTTAGGTTCTCTTCACCTTCATCTTGAACCCCATTGGCATTGGTATCGAGCCAGATTCTATCTCCAATAGATGCTGTTTGGAAGAGTCCCATATCAATACTACGTACATCATCGCCTGAGTTAAACGTACGCTCTTGTGTCTGAAGGGTTGAACGGTTTACATCTGAGTTGTTACTATCATCAGCCTCTTGGCTCTCTTGTGTGGTTACCACATACCCTTCAGGTAAAGAGAATGCAAGATGGTAGGTTCCTGGGATAATATTGCTAAAGCGATACGCACCATTTTCTGTGGTATTTGTCTCTACGGTATCGTTATTTTCATCTAAGAGTTTAACAGTGATTGAGACAGAAACATTCTCTTCACCTTCATCTTGTACACCATCAGCATTGGTATCTAACCAAATTCTATCACCAATAGTCACATTCTCATAGACTCCCATATCCCATGTAAGGTTGTTCTCTCCAGAAGCAAGTGTTGTCACCTTTGTATTGAAGGTACTCTCATTTACATCTGAATCAAGAGTAGTATCTTCTGTACTATTTTGAGCAGAAAGTACATACCCCGTAGGGAGTGTAAAGTGTACGTAGTATGCACCAGGTACTACCTCTGTAAAGAGGTATGCTCCATCATTTACAACTTGTGAATCTATCTGAGTACCTTCATCATCATAGAGTGTTACATTGACATCTACACCACTAAGATTCTCTTCACCTTCCTCTTGAATACCATTGGCATTACTATCTAGCCAGATTCTATCTCCCATAGATGCATACTCATAGACACCCATATCCCATGTTATATCCTCTTGATTGGAAGAGAGTGAGACAATAGCTGTTTTAAGTGTGGATGCATTGACATCTGAATCTTCATCATCCTCTGAAGCATCTTGTGTGGTTACAGCATAGTTATCTGGTAAACTAAAGTGAAGGTAGTACTCTCCAGGAATCACTTCATCAAAGAGGTATGCCCCATTGCTTACGACTTGAGAGGCTATCTTATTGTTATTTTTATCATAGAGTGTCACATTAATGTCCACTCCACTAAGATTCTCTTCATCATCATCTTGTACACCATCAAGATCTGCATCTAACCAGATTCTATCTCCAATGGTTGCATAGTGGTATAACCCAGCATCAAACGTAATATTACTCTCTCCTGAGTGCATTACAGGTGTCTCATTTACCCCTTTACCATCACTATCTACATCTGAGTCAGTGCTATCATCCCCTTGTGTACTATCAGAAGGGGAGAAGTGCCATGTATCATCTGGACGTGCAACATCAATACTGTAACGATGTCCAGGTTTTAAATCATAACCCTTATCAAAAAGGTAGGCTCCCTCACTGTTTGTGGTTGCTGTAATATCACTCTGTTTCACACCATCTATAACAAGGGTAACTACTACACCTTCAATCCCCTCTTCTCCACTCTCTTGTACCCCATTGGCGTTGGTATCGTGCCAAATGTAATTACCTATCTCAATAGGTTCATAAATCCCCCCATCAAGTGTCACATTGCTCTCACCTGAACGCATCAATGGTGTCTCAGGGGTTTGCCCTGAGGTAAGGTTTGCATCAGAATCTTTAGCATCATTATCTTCTGCATCACGCAATGTGAAACGGTATGATGTACTGTGTTCATCGTTATAGTGAGTAAGGTTAAACTCAACCCCATAGGTATGCCCTGCTGGCAATCCATCGAAGTGGTAACTTCCATTTTCATCGGTACGTACGCTTTGTAGTGGCGTATCCCAATCTCCATCACGATAGAGTGTTACATTCATATCACTCACATTGGTTTCACTACTCTCTTGTACTCCGTTGTAGTTACTATCTACCCAGACATAGTCTCCTACACTCACTGGTTCAAAGAATCCTGTATCTACACTACGATTCTCTTCTCCAGAAACAAGTATATAGTCTTCTGTGCTCCCCTCTGATTGCATAAAGCCATTGGCATCAGAGTCGTTACTATCGTCTCCTTGGTTTAGTTTGGTTAAGAGGTATCTGCTTCCCTCAGGTGCCGTAAACTTCAGACAGTAGGTATCTGGTTTAAGGTTCTCAAAGAGGTAATAACCATTCTCATCGGTTTGAAGTGGATTGACAAACGCATCACTTCCATTTTGGTCTTGAGCAATAAGAGCATTACACCCTGCATCCATCAAGGTTACATTGACATCAGAGAGGTTTGCCTCTTTAGCCTCTTGCATACCATTACCATTCTCATCGACCCATGTATGGTCTCCAATAGAGACTGGCTTATAGATACCTGCATCCATCCATGTACGGTTGTCATTAGAGTAGACGTAGAGACTGGTTGTTTTTCCTGTTGTTCTGTTGGCATCAGAGTCTACATAGTCATTGTCCCCCTCATCCAATTGAGTAAAGGTATACCCCTCAGGGAGACTCTCTTTGTCAAATGTTACATAGTAACTTTTCCCTGGCATAAGGTTATCAAAGTGGTAGATACCCTCACTATTTGTGATTAATGTACCATCATTTCCAAAGGTGTTTCCATAGGCATCCTCTTTGACTTGTGTACCTGTTGAAGCATCCCATAAGGTTACATTCACATCAGAGACACCCTCTTCACCTGAGGTTTGATTCCCATCTCCATTGGCATCGTTCCAAACTCTATCGCCTACAAGTCCCAATCGGTAGTACCCTGCATCTAAAGTAAGGTTACTCTCCCCTGAGAACATGACAGGTGTCGAAGTGGTAATATTGGTTTCATTAATGTCTGAATCTAGTGTATCATCTGAACCACTATCTTTTGGTGCTACCAAATAGGGTCTATCTGTTTGAGGTAAACCACTAAACTTCACAGCATAACGATGGTTTGGTTTTAAATCTCTATCTATATCAAACAGATAGGTTCCATTTTCATCGGTTGTGGTATTGATATCATCATAGACGACACCATCAATGACAATCGTAGCCACTACACCAGAAAGGTTCCAATCATACGCATCTTGAATACCATTTGCATCGGTATCTTCCCATACTCTATCTCCAATGACAATAGGTTTGTAAATCCCTGCATCAAACGTAAGGTTCTCATCCTCTGAAGCAGTTACAGGAGTAGCCCCTGAGGCATACCCTGTAGCATTGACATCGGAGTCTAAAGTATCATCATCACCTACATCTTGTTGCGTAAAACGGTACCCTTCAGGAAGGTTGGTAAAACGTACACTATACGCATGCCCGGGAGGGAGCTCATCAAAGAGATACTCTCCACTACTGTTGGTATCTTGATATATATCATCTTGAAGCACACCATCAATAATCAAATTGACACGCACATCTGAAACATTGGCTTCATCACTCTCTTGTAATCCATTGTAGTTTGCATCTTCCCATACACGGTCACCAATATGAATCTGTAAGTAGAACCCTGCATCAACACTACGGTTATCTTCATCTGAGGTTAACACATAGTCTGTGGTTGTACCCTCTGGGGTATTGAACCCATCAGGGTCAGAGTCGTTACTGTCATTGTCTCCCTCATCTTGCTGTGTGACCACATAGTCACTTCCATCAGGTGCCGTAAACTTCAAACAGTAGGTATCTGGTTTAAGGTTCCTAAAGAGATAGTAACCATTCTCATCTGTTTGAAGTGGATTGACAAACGCATCACTCTCATTCTGGTCAGCTTCAATAGCGTCACTACACCCTGCATCCATCAAGGTTACATTGACATTAGAGAGGTTATGTTCACTACTGTTTTGCTCTCCATCTCCATCTTCATCAACCCATGTATGGTCTCCAATACTCACAGGAATGTAGATACCTGCATCAAAATGTCGATAGGTATAGATATCATCAATATCTTTATCGGCTAAAACCGTCTTTTTAAAGGTCTCACCTGTATCTCTATCGGCATTTGAATCGGTTGCATAAGAAGAACCTTCTACTTTCTTTGTAGTAAAGACATACTTTGGTGGCAATGTAGATTTATTGAACTCTACGTAGTAGTTCGCTGGAGGAAGCTTCGTAAAGAGGTACTTCCCATCGACATCTGTTGTGACTACCCCCTCAATACCAATCTCATCTCCATGAATATCGTGCGTTACACGTACATAATCCCCTGTATCATCCTCTACCCAAAGAGTAATGTTTACATCAGCCATACCCACTTCATCATCACTCTGGATACCATCTCCATTGTCATCTATCCATACCCAATCTCCAATATTGACATAACGGTAAAGCCCTGCATCAATGGTAAGGTTATTGTCACCATAGTGCACACTAAAGACTTCTGTAATCCCTGAAGCATTAATATCTGAATCTTTATCATCATCGCTACTATTTTGTTCCGTAATAAAAAGTTCTCCCTCATCATAATGTATTCCATTAATATCGGTTAAGTTAAACTCTACACGGTAGTCATCAGAGTGGTTAATATCAAACCCATAGAGTCCATCACTATTGGTAGTGGTTGTTTGTACCACACTACCATCACCCTCTAAAATAAGATAGACTTCTACCCCCTCAATACCAACTTCATTATAATCCTGTCTTCCATCAGCATCTCTATCGAGCCATACTCTGTCTCCAATATGTGCTGGTTTCATAAGCATCACAGATGCACTAGAGACATTGTTGCTCTCATTTTTATCTGGTCCCGTAGTCGTCACATAGGCTGTATTTGTAACGGTGGTATTGGTCTCTCCATCATACGGATAAGAGGTAAACATTACCGAGACAGTAATATTGGCTTCATCCGTTGCATCTTCATCTTTATAGGTACTATGGAGGGTGCCATCTTCTTCATCTACATTACAGCTAAAGCTACTCTCTCCTGCTTCACCTTGACATGATCCTTGGGTTGTAGTAGGTGTACTTAGCAACACCATTCCCTCTGGTAACTCATCGGTAATATTGGTTGTGGGGCTGTACCCTGGACCTTTATTTGTGACAATTAAGGTATAAGAGAAAGGCTCTCCTACCTCAACAACCTCTTTAGAAACTTTTTTAACAATAGAAGGATCAGTAATCACTCTTACGGTTGTCTTTTCATCCTCTTCATTGTTACCCATGAGCGTTTCTACTTCTCTTGCAGTGACATTACTCTCTATATGATAGACATCACCAGAGACATCATGTGGTGCGTCTTCAACTTTAAAGATAAGATAATAAACCAAAGAGGTACCACTATACATATTGCCCACGGCACACTCAATCACTGGTGCTGTATCGGCAGGATGAAATGTTGTCCCTTCATTGGTACAGTTATAGTCAATATCATCACTACTTCCATCAGAGTGACTACTCATGTATTTAAACGTAAGGTTTTGATCATTATCAGGAGAGACACTCGTGACAATAGCACTAAAATTGACATCAGTCGCATAGGAAGGTCCATTGTTACCAATCTCTACCCGATAGACAATATAGTTTAAAGCATCTGCATCCTCTGGGTCAAAAGGAACAGGTTCTTGAAAATCCTCTGACTCATCAATCTTAATGGCTAAATCTACCTCCCCCTCTTTTACCAAAAGTGTTGCATTTTTTTCATTGTTAGAGAGGTTTGAATCTGGCGTAAACATTGTCACTTGTGCTGTATTGTTAATCTCCCAAGGGTCAGGAATTGTATCAAGATGATCAGGACGAATCTTTACTGTAATAGACTCCACATCGCCATAACCTAAATCCAAGAGCGTACAGTTAAGTTCACGACTCTCCTCATCATACACACATAAGTCCCCCTTACTTGTGGTTGCTTCAAGAAAGGTAAAAGAGTCTCCAAAAAAGTGATCAGAGAGATTTACATCTTTTGCGATAGAGGGTCCATTATTACGAATCAAAATAGTATAGGTAGCCTCTGTACCTGCCAACACTTCACTAGGGGTAACAATTTTACTCACCACCTCAATATCGGCTTTATTTTCTACTTTAACCGTTGCACTATCTTGATTGTTGGTACGGTTGGTATCTCCAATCTCTGTTGAGTAGGCACTGGCTGTATTGGTACGACTATCATCTTTCATTGGACGTGTCACTTCAATCGTAAGATTAATCTCATCACCCAAAGCCATATCTCCAAGATGACAAAAGATATCTGCCCCCTCTATGGTACAGTTCTCCTCTACATCTATCTCCGAAGAGGAGAGAGACAATCCAGTAGCAGAACGGCTTCCAAAGGCTTCAATATATTGAGGAATATGATCTGTCAAAATAACATCTTTGGAGGTATTCCCTTCAATATTTTTCACACTAATCAAATAGCTAAACTGCTCTTCATCTGGTGAAATCACATCATCACTAGCACTTTTTAAAAGACGGATATCTGCAACCCCTCTTCCACTACTACTTGTCCCTGCAATACCAGCACTGTCACAATCGTTATCGGTATAGGTATCTTTATTGTCTGGTTCAGCACTTCCTCCAGAACCCCCAGTACAGACACGGTTATTGATGTCATCATCCT
>Ga0256843_1003084_pt1 | contig 11753 bp, 9 predicted proteins | sample AlvinellametaG_FD_191572 | JGI IMG/M metagenome (GOLD analysis project Ga0256843, IMG submission 191572) | Pompeii worm associated microbial communities from hydrothermal vent at the East Pacific Rise, Pacific Ocean - Alvinella | ecosystem: Host-associated > Annelida > Integument > Unclassified ... | reverse complement strand
ACCTCTGCTTCAAGGTACAATGCGTGCGAAACTCTTAGATGAAAATTTTTTAATCCCAAAAAAGATAAAAGAAGAGGATTTAAAACACTTTAAAAAAGTGGCTTTAATGAATGCTATGATAGGATTCAAGATATTAAATAAGGTATCAATTATAGATACAAAGGGTATACATTATGACTATTAATCTTTTACAAACACCTGAATACATTGCTCAAATAAATGAACATATTTTTCAAACTATTTCCTATTTATTTCAAAAAAATCAAGAATTTGCAATTGTTTGTGAGATAAAAAATGTTGATTTTCAGCCAGAGCTTCCAACAGAGATTAAAGAGGAGATGTTAAATAAAGAGACGGCCCTTTTTATGATTAGTAATTATACCCTTCAAAGTGCAACAGTAAATGAATCTACTTTTACTTTTGAAGCAGGTTTTGGAGCACAAAATTATGGTTCGCTACTCACCATACCTCTCTTAGGCATTAAATACATTTACTTAGGGGAGACACTTATTCTTGTTAATGCTTCCACCTATGAAAAGAAAACAACACGATCGATGAAAGATATTTTAAATAGCCCAAAAAATAAAAAACTGGTTAAAAAGAAATAAAACTACTTCTTTTTAACAGTTACCTGACATAATGTAATTTACCACTTTATCTACATAGGCATTATGTTTATTCTGCTTAGAGTATACAATGAAAAATTTACGCATCATAGTATATCCACGAAGTCTTGCTTCAAAAAGTTCACCATTTGCAATCTCGTCAAGTACTGCATATTTTGAAATAATAGTAACTACGGGTTTTTCAGTGTTACGTTTACTCTTTTTTAATGTTTGTAACACAGAGGTGGTATTACTTACCTCAGAAAGTACATGAAAACTTTTACAAGAGACCCCTAACTCTTCAAAAACTTCAGAAACCACACGTCTTGTATGAGAGCCTTCATTACGACAAATCCAACTAAAGTCATAAAGTTCTTCTGTTTTAAGTACTTTGCCAATAGGTACATTAGAGACGACAATCAACTCATCTTCCAACCACTCTCTATAAATAAGATTATTATCTATCACAGGTGATTCAATCAGCCCAACATCTAATTTTCTATCTTTTAATTTTTCAATAATATTATCTGTAATATCTATATCTAAATTGACATCATTATTGATGGCTTCACTCATCATATTTAAGCATTCACCAGGAATAATATATGTCCCAATAGTGTAAGATGCCCCTAACCTAAAGGTGATCTCTTTATTGATGATTTTTAATACATCTTGCTCTGAAGAGAGTATCTCTTTTTCTAATTTAGCAGCAATTTTATAGAGTTCTTCTCCTGAATTAGTAAGCTTGATACCATTCTTTTTTCTCTCTATGACTTTTGCCGCCAAATAGTTCTCAATAAATTTAATCTGCTGTGTGACTGCTGGTTGCGAAATCCCCAATTTCGCAGACGCTTTTGAAAAACTTCTTTCCCGTACTACGGTTAAAAATGTTTCTAATTTTACAAAATCTTTTAACATCTTTTCTTCCCCTTATTCTATTTTAGATAGTTTTAATTAATAAATAATTATATCTCAATATAGTTTAAGTATGCATAAGTTCTTCTTATTAAAATAATTTCAACTATATTAGAATAAATATCTAGCTCTTCTAATCATATAAAAGGTATAATTAAGACAATTGACAAGGGGAAATAAGAGCTATGAGTTCCATATTAAATACACTGAATCCATCACAACGTGAAGCAGCCGAACACATTGATGGGGCGATGCTTATTCTTGCTGGTGCAGGAAGTGGTAAAACAAAAACACTTACTGCAAGACTTGCATACCTTGTGGGTGAAGTAGGTATTGATCCAGCCAATACCCTCACTCTCACCTTTACCAATAAAGCAGCTGCAGAGATGCGAGAACGTGCCATTAAACTCATGCCTTCTCGTGTATCTTACCCACCACTTTTATGTACATTTCATAAATTTGGATTGCTTTTTCTTAAATTTCATATTGAAAAACTTGGGCGAAACAATAGCTTTGTCATCATTGACAGTGATGATAAAAAACGTCTCATACGAACCATTGCAAAAGAGAAAAAGATAGAGCTAAACATCGCTTTTATTGCTTCAGAAATTTCAAAATACAAAAACTCCATACTTTCTCCTGAAGTTGTTAAGGAGAAGGCAGAACTCTCAGACTATAAAAAAATAGCCTCAATCTATGAAGCCTATCAAAAAAATATTGAAGAGAACAATCTTGTTGATTTTGATGACCTTTTAATGTTAACCTACAAAATATTGGCAGAAAATGAAACCCTACGAAAAGAGACAAGTAACAAATACAAATATATTATGGTAGATGAGTACCAAGATACCAATGAGTTACAGTTTAGACTTCTTGAATTACTCTCTAGTGAACACCAAAACCTTTGTGTCGTGGGAGATGATGACCAAAGTATTTATGGTTGGCGTGGGGCTAACATTCGTAACATTTTAGAGTTTGCAGACAACTTTAAAACGTGTAAAACCATTAAGCTTGAAACCAACTATCGTTCAACAGAACCCATCTTAAAAGCTGCCAATACCCTCATTGAACATAACTCTACACGCTTGGGTAAAAAACTTAGCTCATTTAGGGGCGCAGGAGAAGAGGTTGAGTTACTACACTCGCTAGATGAATCTATGGAAGCTAAAGCCATTGCACACAACATACAAAAATTACTCAATGAAGGGGCAGACCCGGATGAGATTGCAGTACTTTACCGTATCAATGCCCTCTCTCGTTCTTTGGAAGAGGGCTTTTCCAAATCGGGACTTTCATTTAAACTCATAGGGGGTATGCGGTTTTATGAACGTGCAGAGATTAAAGATATTATCTCCTATCTAAGGGTGATTTCCAATCCTCATGATGACTTCTCTCTACTTCGTATCATCAACAAACCCAAACGTGGCATTGGTAAAGCCTCTATAGAAAAATTACAAAAAGCTGCTCTTGATGCTTCACTTTCACTCTATGCCTATATTGAGCGCTCACTCAAAGGTGAATTCCCAGTAGTAGTAAGCAAAAAAATCACCCTTGCACTCACACAACTTATAGAAGACATTAGTCTATTACAATTTGAAATAAAAGAGAGCCTTGGAAACTTCATTACTCTTTTTGATGAAAAAATAAAAATTAAAGACCATTATGTATCTATGGTTGATGGAATGGAACGTATTTTAAATATTGATGAATTTTATGGGTACTTTCGTGACGCGGTCATTAAAAACCCAGAACTTACCTTAGACCAATTTTTAAATGATATCTCTTTACAATCAGACCAAGACCAAATAGAAGAAAATGCGATTACTATTATGAGTATTCATGCGGCTAAAGGACTTGAGTTTGAGCATCTTTTTGTCATAGGGCTAGAAGAAGAATTTTTTCCTCTTCTTGGCGAAGGATGCAACATGGAAGAAGAACGCCGTTTAGGTTACGTTGCCATTACAAGAGCAAAATCTCACCTTACACTCTGTTATGTAGACAGCCGATTCTATAAAGGTCGTCGTAAAATGATAGACAAAAGTAGATTTTTAGGTGAAGCAGGACTCATTCAAGATACAAGTTTAAAGATTACCAAAAGCTCTGCATTTAAAAAAGGGGATTTAGTCAAACACAAAATCTTTGGTATCGGACGTGTACAAGCTGCAAACAAATCAGGTAAAGAGTATAAATTACTCATTAACTTTGGTGGAAATAAAAAAGAGATATTAAGCTCTTTTGTCCAATCTATTTAAACCCAATAATTCCCACTAGGTAAAACAACCGTCTACGAAAAGAGCTGCTTCACCCCAGAAACCACACGCTCTAACGCACTACACCCCTCTTCTCTTTGGGTTTGCTCCCCACACTTAGGACAACGGCTATACGCCACTCCCCAACTCATATCGGCAAGATCACTTTTAGGCTCTATGCACTTAGACCAATGACACTTGGGGCATTTTAGGGTGAGGGGTTGGGGTTTGATGGGCATTACTACTCTGCTTTCTTTGGAAGCTTCATCAATCTAAATGAAACCTTTTTAGATAAAACATTACCTACTATTGGATGACTTCCATTATCCCTATCTACGGTAAGCATATTACTATTATATATTTTCCCTATATAAAAATTCACCTTAGAGTAGCTAGATTGATAGTAGTTAAATAAAAATTCATCTTTAAGAGTTTTTGTAAATGCACTCATGGAAATATTATATGCACCATCAAAACTGGCAATTTGATATTCTTCTTTATTATATTTACTTAACCATTGAGCAAATATTCTAACCAATACATAAGTCATACCCGTAATCCTCTTTTCTTCATTTTCAAGGCTCATAACTCTAAACGCATTGTTCTTAAACACTATCTCACTCAAATCCAAATCCATCACAACATCTTTACTTTGACTATCAACCAGCTTTCCCTCTCCGTTAAACTCTATCTCTTTTGCAAGGTAAACACTATTTAAAAAGATACAAAATTGAGCATGACTCACTGGCTTGGTCATTATCTCTGTGGCATTCTTTCCCAGGCTACCTTGTTGAAAAGTTGGTTTAAAAAGCTCTAACGCAAGTACTCTTTTTTCCTCTTCTTTAAGCTCATACGCCATATCGATATGGTAGTAGTCGAGCAGATATTCAAACAACTCTTTTTTAATGAGAAAAGTGTCATATTTGTCTTGTTTACCAAAGTATCTGTAGAGGGCATTGCCGTTTTGGGTATGAAACATTTCATAGAGGTGGCGTAAATCTTGCTCTTCAGCTTTCGTCATTTTAAACATCTCAAGGTATTCAGCAATAATTGCATCTTCTTTCTCATCGAAATTACCATCGACACTGGCTATGAGCATGGCATCTATGATAAAATTGTATTTAATCTCTCTATTCATAAACGATTGCATCATATCTAAAATGCGTTTTTCATCGGGGTTTTGAGCAAAACCTATGAAAGTCTCTAACATCTCTTCACTCAATCCAAAACTGTTAATGAGGATAGAGAGATACTCCTGCTCTTTCTCACAAATAGTACCATCTTCATTGGTTATAAGGGCTAAGCCATTCAAATAATGTATCATCTCTTCTTGTTCTAGCTCACGACAAGGGTGTTTTTCAAAACTCAATGTTTGTACCTTTACTTTTTTCAATAAACCTAATACTGACATCTCTACTCCTCTATTAGTTTTGTTTCTATGGTATCTCTGGTTGAATTCGTCTGAAGAGGTTGAGGATGTGATGTATTATTTGAAAGGAGCTGTGCTTGTTGTTCCAACTGCTTGTCCAAAAACTTCATTCTATCTAACACAATTTGAGAAGAGTGTGCCAATACTTCCTCTTTAGATTGAATAGCAGAAGTCACCATTAGTTTTTGTCTTTCATGTAAAGCACTCAATTTTTGGGTAAAAAATGTAGCATTAAGTTCTATCTGTCTATCAACCGACTTCTCATAGAGCTTTGCAGAAGCACTGCCTACTTCAAACTTTGCTAACATCTCCAACATCTTTGGAAGTTGCTCCATATTGAAAGTATTATTGTCTCTTTGAATCTCTTGCTCTAAGCCTAAGTAGAGTTTTTCTATCTTCTCTACCACTTCAAAGTGTCCATTTTCTATGAGTAGAAGTCGCTCTTGAGCTATCTCATTGAGACTTCTCATCATCTCTTTTAAGATTTCTGTACTTTCTTTAAAGCCTTTTTGATGGGCTTCCATAATAAGTATTGACATCTCTTGGTTCATAGCAATAATCTCTTTTTGTGCCTCTATGGCTCTCTCCATACGGCCATTTTCCAGTTCTGCTACTTTTACCTTGTCTGGTTCATAAATTGTTTGTGTATTGGAAACACTTGTAGAGCTACGATGATCTGAAGAGCTACCTCCCCCACCAAACAAACCACTTACCATACTTATCCCTGTTTTTACTAAACTACCTAAGCCACTAAAAATACCCATTTTATACTCCTCTTTTTTCTAAGTCTGTTTGCATTTTAAACATCAATTTTGATATTTCCATATCTCTTTTTTCCAACACTTTACCATACATCTCAACATCATAGAGATATATCTCTAAATTTTTACTATGAAGTGCTACCATCTTTTCAGTAATTTCCTCATAGCCTTGACTTTTCTCTTCTATACGGAACTCTAGTAACTCCCCTAAAAGTCTATTGATAAATCGATAAGCTACCAATGACTCCTCTTTTTTTAATTGTGCAATCAACTTTGGTTGTGCATTTTGATAGATTTTAAAAATTCTATCTTTTGTGACAATCTCTTGAAGCATAGCACTCTTAGGATTCTCTTGATACTTTGTAATAAACCCAGAGCGAATGGTTAAATAAAAATCTTCTAACGCATCTTTAAGGCTCTGTAATACTTTAAAAACCTCTAAAAGTGTCTCTTCTGAGAGTGTACTTATGAAATGGGCTTCAATAGAGCGAACATAAAATTGATTTATCTTCTCTATTTCACTTTTCCATTCTTCATAAAGCGTCTCTGTGTATATTTCCAAGTAACCCTCTTCAAGGTGTTTTTTTAACTTCTCTTTATCGGTAGAAGTGAACCGTTCATCTGCTTTTTGTAACGCTTCTACCTCTTTTAAAAGAGTCTTAAAAAATTTGTCTATCTTTGAAAAATTTGTTATTTTTTCCAATTGGTCTTCATAGAGTTTGACAATTTTAGTTGCTGTAAAAAAGAAGTTTATCTCTTTATGCGAAAGTTTTTCATCATTCCAAATAGAGTGACTATTGGTTACCTCATCTAAAAACTCCAGTGCTTCAGACTTCATTACTATCAATTTTTCTTTTAAATTTTCTAAAGAAAAATCAAATTTTGAAAGAAGATAGATTTTAATCTCTAGTAATGCTTCATTTGTCATATTTAATTGCTGTAATGCTCTGTAAGCACTGTTTGAATTTTTTAAAATATCTCTATTCTTCTCTATCTGAATGTCTATGGCTGATAGTGTATGGTCTATAAATTGAATTAAATTTTGATAATCATCAATATTGCTACAACTTTGCCACTCATCACTATTAAAATTAAGTTTTTGTTGTTCATGTTGTATATACAATAGCAAATTATTTGCATCATCTAACAATAAAATATCTTGTGGAGATTTAATCTTCAAGTGTATTTTTTGTGCATATTTACTCAGTTCATCTATGGAAATAGTAAATTCTTTTAGTATGGTATGGGCTAAAACTTTATTGCCATTTTTAGTTGTTGTCTCTAACTGTTTCAATTGTATCCTCTCCTTAACTCTCTGTTAGATTTTAGCTAAAAGCATTTTATAGCTTGTTAAATATCTACATAACACTTTACCGTAACCCCTTGTAAACACTTTGTTCAAGAAAAAAAATACCTCCATCCAAAAAACTCATACGGTAATTATGTTCTCATAATACCCTAACATACACTTATCTCTTCTACTTGAAATATGCTATAATCCACCAAAAATAGATTGCCAAGGATGTATAGTGTGAACAGATTATTTGTTGTCAATAAACCCATTTTTAGAACCTCCAATGGTTATATGGGGTATGTAAAACGTAAGTATGGGACGAAGAAGGTGGGGTTTTCTGGTACACTTGACCCCTTTGCTACGGGGTGTCTTATTGTTGCTACGGGGCAATACACCAAGCTCTTTCAGTACCTCAACAAAACACCTAAAAGCTACAAAGCAACCCTTTGGCTGGGAGCAAACTCTCCTAGTTTGGACATCGAGAAGATAGACAGCATTCAAGAGGTATCCCCTTTTGATGAAGCAAAAATTAGTGCTATTCTCTCCTCACTATTAGGAGAGCTTACCTACTACCCTCCAAAATTTTGTGCGAAAAAAATAGACGGTAAACGTGCCTATGAGTTGGCTCGTGCAGGTGAAGAGGTGGCACTCAAAACCATTACTTCTACGATTTATGACATCAAACTACTCAGCTACAACCACCCCTTTGTACACTTTGAAGCCACTGTGAGTGAAGGAACATACATACGTAGCCTAGGGGCACTCATTGCCGACAAATTAGGAGTAGATGGTACCCTCTCTAGCTTGCATCGTGTCCATGAGGGGCAGTTTTACTATGACAACGAAAAAGCCCTTGACCCCTTTAAATATTTGGCACTTCCACGTAACACCTACACAGGAGATGAGACCTACTTAGCGTTGGGGAAAAAGTTGGATATTGCCTATTTTGAACAACAAGAAGAGGGAGTCTATCTGGTAGAGACTGCTGCATTTTACTCTATTGTTGAAATTGTAGGTTCAGAGGTTAAATACCGTTTTAACCGTATACCAAAATTTGAAGCTTAAGAGAGAAACTTCGCTTCAAATTCTTTGGCTGACATTGGCTTACCATAAAGATATCCTTGAATATTGAAACATCCATTCTCAAGTAAAAATGCTTTTTGCTCCGTAGTTTCTACCCCTTCTGCAATAATATTTAGATGTAAATTTTGAGCCAAAGCAATAATCGCTTTTGCAATAGCCATATCATCTTTATTTTCAGGAATTTCTCGGATAAAGGAACGATCAATTTTAAGCTTATCAATAGGTAGTCTTCTTAAATATGCCAAAGAGGAGTACTCTGTACCAAAGTCATCTACTGCAATAGCAATACCTTTTTGGCTTAACTCTTCTAACTTTAAAATGGCTTCTTCATGTTTTTTCATAATCTCACCCTCAGTAATTTCAAGTTCAAGCCACTTTGTATTAAATCCTATTTTATGCATACATTTTTGCAATTTTGGCATGAAATCATGGCTGCGAAGATGGCTTAAAGTAATATTTATTGCTAAAACACCTGGTATTTTATTTTCCTTATACCATAAAGCTACTTGTCGCATGGACTCTTGCATTACCCATTGGTCTATTTTAACCATAATACCACTTTCAATCGCCAAAGGAATAAATTTAAAAGGAGGGATTAATCCCATTTTTGGATGATTCCACCGTACCAAGGCTTCTAATCCTACTAGCTTGTCTTTTCTCCCATCTACTTGAGGTTGATAATAGACAACAAACTCATTCTTCTTTAAAGCCTCCTGCAAATCTGCTTTCATCATCACCCGTTCTAATGCATGGTCTGTCATTTCTGGTTGATAAAATTTAAAGTTGTTTCTTCCCTCATCTTTGGCACGATACATCGCAGAATCTGCATACTTTAAAAGGTTATTCCCATCTACTGACTCATCTTGAGGGTAGAGACTAATACCTATACTACTAGAGAGATAGAGTGTTCTGCCATCAATATGTATAGGTTGCCTTACAACATCTAAAATATTTTGTGCTAAAGATGAAACTATAGAAAGAGAATGATACTGATTAACCATGATAATAAACTCATCTCCACCAAAACGTGCCACAATAGAATGTATATCTATTGTGCCTTTTAAACGTTCAGCAATTGTTTTAAGTACTTTATCTCCTACTGTATGACCCAAAGAGTCATTAATCTGTTTAAAATGATCCAAATCTATAAATAAAATAGCGATAGTTGCTTTAGAGTCTTTCGATTCTTCAATCGTTCTAGTGAGCTTATCATTTAAGAACACACGGTTATAGAGTCCTGTTAAGGCATCATGATGTGCTTGATAATAGAGTACTTCTTTTTGTTCTAATAATTTTAATTGTGCCTCTTTTTGTTCTGAAATATCTCTCCACGTCACATGAATCATCTCTTCTTCTAAAAGGACAATAGGCACTAAATGCACTTCAACCCAAAATAAATCTCCAGAAACTGTCTGATGCATCCATTCAAAGGCATGGTATCCATAAGCACGTGCATAATTAATCATCTTATTGGCTTTACTTACAGAACTTTGACCATCTGGCTGGTACTTAGGAGAAATATTCGCTAAATTTGTATCTAATAATGCTTCTTTATTCACCGCACCAATCATTTTTATAGCACGTTGATTACACTGTACTATCTGCATCTCTTTCAAAATTAAAATACCATCGGAAGATTTTTCAAATAGTGTTTCATACATATCTTTTTGCTTTTTTAATTCTTGAGTCTTAAAAGAGAGTTGTTGCTCAATATCATGTGTATATTGCTCTTCATTAAAGCGTATTTTTCGTAAGAGTTGATAAATCATAATTAAAAAAAGTACATACAAAATAATGGTTAATATCAATGTTTTTATAAAATCATCGTATAAAATACTAAAAAATTCATTTTCTTTAATCTCTATATTTAATAAACCACGTATTTCACCCAATTTATAATCATACGCACGTGTATAATTTTCTCTAATACTAGGAATAGCATCTTCTCGCTTTCCATGACATGCCAAACAAGATTTTTTAATGTAAAGTGGTTTCACATAAGAGTAAAATTGGTCTTCCCCAAGATGCTGAAAATACTCCTCTTTATCAGGGTTGTCTCTAAAATAATGAATCATCTTCATTTCAAAAGCATTTGCCATATTCTCTAAGTTCCTAGGACGATCCGAAACCGTACGAATTATAATCTCACCTTTAACACTCTTTGAAAAATCTTTACTAATATCTGAAGTAGATTTTACAGGGAGTAGATGAATCATTTTTTCATTAATAGCAATATGATTTTCTAAAAATGCTTTTTGATAGGTATGTCTAAATGCAAAAATAAAATTAGCCAAGGCTTTACTCTCATTATGCATCAATAACATCTCTGTTTGATGAATACGTTGATATTGGTCATAGGTCTTATAACCTAAAGCCATAAATAAAATTACTGCAAAAACAATAAAATACCTTAGATTTTTCATATTTCTCTCCCCAATTTTTTCAAAAAAAATATCTATTCTATACTCTATGATAATAACATAATTTTTTTTGACTTTTTTTGACTTTTTTTTCTTTGCATATGTTATACTTTTAATTCAACTTCTTTCATTTAAAGGTTCTTTATGTACAGTATCAATGCCCACGCAAAAATAAATATATTTCTAAAAATAACTGGTTATAAAGAAGGCTACCATACTCTTCTTTCTCGTTTTGTTCGAGTAGATGATCTCTATGATACCATTGAGTTTGTACCTTGCACATGTGAACGTTTTACCATAGAAGGATGTGATGAGATTCCTTTAGAATCAAACACCATCTATAAAGCATATAAAGCACTTAACGAGCATACTGGTGACTTAGACATACTTAACTTTTTTTATGCCCATAAAGTAGTGGTAACCAAGCGTATTCCCGCTCAAGCAGGTCTTGGAGGTGGTAGTTCAGATGCTGCTGCTTTTATGCGATTGGTAAAAGAGGTATGCAAACTCACTATTTCTACTGATACTCTTGCAAAAATAGGAAGCAAAGTAGGTTCAGATGTCCCATTCTTTATTTACAATTATCGTTCTGCTAATGTAAGTGGCTTTGGTGAAATTGTTATGCCTTTTGAAGAACCTCCTTTGGCATTTGAACTCTACACCCCTCATGTGCAATGTGATACAGCAAAAGTCTATGCAACCTACCATCAGTACCTTTTGCGTACCCTTGACAGAGCTTCTTTTTTTGGATGGGAGCAGATGGACTCACGTTCATTGCTTAAACTTATTGCAGACCCCATTGCACTAAATGATCTTTATCCAGCAGCACTAGCTACTTACCCTCCTTTAGAAGAAGTAAAAAAAGAGGGCTGGTTCTTTAGTGGAAGTGGAAGTACATTTTTTCGTCTTAAAAAAGATTGAGTTACATCAATCTAAGTTTTAAGACAAGTGGCTATAATAGAAAAATTTTATATAAAGAGTCACCATGCAAACAACA
>Ga0256843_1003082_pt1 | contig 11757 bp, 11 predicted proteins | sample AlvinellametaG_FD_191572 | JGI IMG/M metagenome (GOLD analysis project Ga0256843, IMG submission 191572) | Pompeii worm associated microbial communities from hydrothermal vent at the East Pacific Rise, Pacific Ocean - Alvinella | ecosystem: Host-associated > Annelida > Integument > Unclassified ... | reverse complement strand
AATGAGATGGGACAAGAGGTAGTTGAGGGATTTGAGTGCAAACCCAAAGACTTTGATGCCAACCGTCCTATCATGCACTACAAATACCAAATCTATATCTGTGATGATGAAAGATGCCAAAAAGCATCCAAGACAGATAAAGCCAAAGAGTTAAGAGAGTTACTCAAAGAGTTAAAACTAAACCAAGGCAAAGACAGGATCAAAATCTCAAGAAGCAGATGTTTTGGTGCGTGTAGATACAGACAAGTAGCCCAAATCAATGCCAACACACAAGCCAACGCAGATAGTGCCAACAACGCTTTGTGGCTAAAACACATACATAGATATGAGTTAGATAAGTGGAGAGAGATATTTGAACTGCTTCGTGATGGTGGAGTACTTAAAGAGCAGTTAAACAGTAGTGAGTTTATAGAGATGAAGGTGTATGAGTAGATATGAGCAAAGAGTTAAGACGAGGCTATACCACAGGTGTTCACACTCTTATAGCTTTTCGTTTGGCTCTGCACACATTTTTGGCAACCAAAGAAAAAAGCAGTGCTAGTAGTATCAAAATGGACAACGATGACTTGGATGTCACCAAAGGGTGCGAGATAGTAGTAGAGGTATCAGATGCATTAGATATAACCATCAGCGATATACCTCACACTCCATACATCTATAACAACCTACATATATATGCAGGAGATGGTGTAGGAGTAGCCACCAAAGATGGACTCAAAGTCCCCAAAGGCTACCCTGCTATAAACCCTACTCCACTTCAAGCTATACAAAAACTCTACAACCAACTCATCAAGGATAAATCTCATAAAACATATATGAGTGTATCAGTCATAAACGGTCAAGAGATAGCCAAACAAACAGCCAATGCCAAAGTAGGAGTCTTGGGTGGTATATCCATACTTGGTACTACTGGGTTTGTCAAGCCCGTATCAAGCAGTGCATATATAGATAGTATCAAAGCTGAACTTGATGTCATAGAAGCAAACTCTACTTTTGTAGTACTGACTTTGGGCAATACCTCTTATAAACAAGCCATTACAAGTTACAAAAATGAAGATATAGTCGAGATAGGCAACTTTGTGTATGATGCCATAGATGAAGCTATAAAAAGAGATTTGGATATAGTGCTGTATATCGGTATGGCAAAGGCTCTTAAGGTAGCACAAGGGTTTAAAAACACACACAATAGATTTGGCTCGATAGACTTTGAGAAGTTTGCCAAGTGTTTAGATAAGGATACGGCTGATGCCATCACAGTCAAAAAGGTAGTAGAGATGTTTGGCTTTGAGTATGTCCAAAGCAAAGTATTGCCAAAAACCAAAGAGCAGATAAAATCTTGGTTTGGTAAAGATATAGAGATAAAAATCATATAGGAGATGATATGTTAACGATAGCTGGAAATGGTATGGGGGATTATACATTTGATAATCTTTCACTAAATATTGAAAGTTTTGATGTAGTGATATGCGATAAAAACTTCAAAGAAGATGCACTTTATATTAAAAAATATAGCTACAAAGAAGCCAAGGAGTATATCCTGGCAAACTACAAAACACAAAACATACTCTATGTAGTGACAGGAAGTCCACTCTTTTACTCAGCTGGTACTATCATAGCCAAACTTATAGACAAAGAGTATCTTACTATCATCAACAACACATCATCACTAGAGTATATGCAAACACACTTTGCCCTGCCTTACAACCAAATAGATGCGACTTCACTTCACGGAAGAAGCGAGATAGATTTGAAGCATTTTTGTGTAGCACCTTACACTCTTATCTTGTGTGACAAAGATACCATAGCCAAACTTCAAACAGCCCTGCACTTCATAACAGATGAAAATATAGAAACATACATAGGCTACAAACTAGGATATGATGATGAAATCATAGAAAAGATAGATATAAAATCTTTTGATACTAAAAAATATGACTTAACCCAACCCTATGTCATACTACTAAAACAAAACTTCACACCATACAAAGCTACAAGTAGTGATGATGAGTTTGTAACCCAAAGAGGTATGATAACCAAACAGTACAAAAGAGACTTGGCTTTACAGTATCTCAACCTAGAGCCAAACTTGACACTGTGGGATATAGGTGCTGGAAGTGGTAGCTGTGCGATAGAAGCCTTTAAGCGATATAGAGTCAAAACTGTACTGTTTGAAAAACAAGAGCTTAGATGTGAGTATATAGCTCAAAACCTAACTAACCACAATGTCATAGACACCAAACTATACCAAGGTGAAGCCACTGAGTTTTTTGAAGATGAAAAGAGTACTCCTGATAGGATATTTGTCGGTGGTGGAGGCAAAGAGGTCATAGCCAAACTACCTTACCTATACGATAGATTAGCAAATGAGGGCATTCTACTGATAGTAGCTATCACACTAAAAAACCTCACACAGATGATAAGCGTACTAGATAGCCACGATATAGAGTATGAGATCATATCTCTAAGTATCACAACCCACAAAGGCAAACTAAAGCTTATAGAACCACAAAGAGAGGTTTTTATGATTAGAGTGGTTAAATAAAATATGTGTATAATGCCACTTGTATAAATAAAAGGATAAAAAATATGGCTGTATATGTGCTGTTTGATACAGAAACAACTGGTAATGGAGATAATGATCGTATAATCCAAGTGGGTGCTATGATAGTACACTCAAAAGAAAATATAGAGGTTATAGATGAGTTGTGTTCATCTGATGAACCTATAAAAATAGAGGCTATGGAGGTACACAATATCACTCCTGATATCATAGAGGACAAACCTCCCTACTCTCAAACACATTTCGCAAAAAAGATAGAAGAGTATAACTCTAGTGAAAACTATCTCATAGCTCACAATATAAGCTTTGACTTGGGTATGTTACAAAAAGAGGGATTTGAAAACAACTACACTATCATAGATACTCTTCGTTGTGCAAAACACCTTATGCCTAACTCTCCTGCCCATAGACTTCAATACCTCAGATACTCTTTGGGACTTTACAAAACAGAAGCACAAGAGGCTAAAAAACTTGGTATAGAGATCAAAGCTCATGATGCTATAGGTGATGTTTTGGTGATGAAACTTCTACTTTCTCATCTGGTTAAACTGACCCAAGAAGAGTACGCAGGGATAAATCCTATGCAAAAGCTATCAGAACTTACTCAAACACCTGTGTTGATGCAAAATTTTAAATTTGGCAAATATAAAGATCAAAGTATAGAAGAGATTGCATCTTCAGATATGGGTTATCTTAGATGGATGAGAAACAACCTTGAACTTGATGAAGATATGAAATATACACTAGATTACTATTTGGGTTAAACCATTTTTAGTATAATAATGCCCAAAAATATAAATGGAGTCAAATAATGCTTAGATTTGCACCGTCTCAATCAAGAGATATGCATATACAAGACCTTAGAGTTGCCATACTCAATTATCTAACAGCACAACAACAAAATGAAAAATTTTTGTTGCGTATAGATGACTTGGATAAAGACAACAATATAGAAGGTCAAGATACTTTGATAGTGCAAATCTTGGAAAAATTTGCTATCAAAGATGATATCAGGTATCACCAAAGTGAACATTTAAATATCTATCAAACACTTGCTCTACGCCTTATAGAAGAGCAAAAAGCATATATGTGTATATGTCAAAGTGAAAAGTGTCAAGGTAAATGCAAGGAGTTTGATACAACCCAAATAGCTAAGATAAAAGATGAGAAGACACCTTTTGTTATACGATTAAATACAGGAGATATCATACTAGATAACAAAGCAAATCCAACTTCTAATTTTGCAACAGCATGTGCTGATATGCTAGATGATATATCAACTGTCATATCCAACAAAAATGATATGTCAAATATAACAATCCAAAAAGATATCAAAGAGTTACTAGGATATCAAAATACTACGACATATATCTGTATATCTGATATAAAATTAGATGATACTATATCATTAGAGTGGATGTTTAAAGAAGGTTTTATACCTGATGCTATACTAAACTATCTACTTCTTCTTGGATACAAAGAGCCAAAAGATGAGATTTTTACCTTGCCTGATGCTATATCTTGGTATGATATAACAAATATAAATGAAGATGAAGTTCTATTTGATATAGAAAAACTAAAATATATAAACCAACAGCATTTAAAAGCTATGGATGATAAAGAGTTATCTAAGGTTTTTGGGTTTGCAGATGCCGATATAGGTAAACTAGCAAAGCTATATCTAAAAGAGTGTTATACTATCAATGAGCTTCAAGAAAAGATAAAAGCTATATTTGCACCTAAAATCTTGGATGAAAACTCTAAAAAACTTCAAGATATAATCTTTGATGCTCCATTTTTTGATACTTATGAAGAGTTTGAAGAGTATATCATCAAACATAGTGATTTTACAAAAGAAAGTTTACAAAAACCTCTTGGCATACTTTTAAGTGGGAGTAGCCAAGAGATTGATACCAAAGAGATATATCCACTTATCAAATTTTATCTACTGGAGGTAATATCATGAATGCACTTATCATTGCACTAGCACAGCTGATACATACAGTTATCAACATATACATTTGGGTTATTATCATAGCGGCCTTTTTAAGTTTTGTAAGACCTGATCCATACAATCCTATAGTACAAACACTATATAGACTTACAGAACCTGCATTTGAGTTTGTAAGACGCAAATTGCCGTTTGTAGTTATATCTGGTATAGATTTATCACCTATACTTATAATCCTTGCATTGCAATTTATAGATACATTTGTTATGAGTTTTGTATTTGGAATGTAAATGTTAAAAAAGATACTGTTTGTTTGTTTTGCTTTAGCCACTGTTTCTATCTATAGTGAGGCTAAAGTTGTAAGTTTGTATGACTTGCAAAAGATGCCTAGAAGCATAGAAAAAGATTACTATATATGGAGATACCTTAGATATCCTACTACTACAGCTTATCAAGCCAAAGTAGCTATCAAAGGTATATCTCATATCAACAAAAAACTTCGTGTAGCATATCGCAAAAAAACAGGTCTTAGCATCACTTCTACAGCACCAAAGAAAAGACATCCTAAAAAGAGTGTCTTTAACTGGCGTATAAAATCACAAGCAAACAAGCTATTTGCTCATGGTATCAAAATGGTAGAGCAAAGAAAACTTCAACAGGCTGCTGATGATTTTTATAAGGCATATTACAAATACTCTCAAAGATGGGAAAAAGATAAAACTCTTTTTTGGTTATATCTGCTTACAAACCAAAAAACATACCTTGATTTGCTAAAAGAGAGTTACCATATCAATATGTACACACTTCTTGCTGCTGACTTTACAAATGACAAATATCCCAAAAGCATAGTAACACCCACATCTAATAGAAAACGCTCTCCTTATGTCAATGAAACAGATCCTATACACTGGGCAAAGATAAAAGCAAAACTAAAACTTCCTTCAACCAACCTAGAGGAGTTGGCAAAGATGTGTGAATCACAAGAGAGTATAGGTATCAGTTCATATATCCAAGCAAAAGTATGTAACTATACCAAATCATACTTTCCTTTTCCATATCGTGATATCATGAGGGATTTACCAAGAGAACGACAAGCTTTGATATATGCTATAGCTAGACAAGAGAGCCGTTTTGTACCTGCTTCAGTATCAAGATCTTTCGCCTTGGGACTTATGCAGTTTATGCCTTTTCTTATAGACCATGTAGCCAAACAGAAGGGTGAAGTGATAGACTATGATGAGATATTTAAACCACGCAAAGCTATAGAGTATGCCAACTATCATTTGGATTATCTTGAAAAGTATCTTTATCATCCTCTTTTTATAGCTTATGCTTACAATGGTGGTATAGGCTTTACAAAAAGACTGATAACAAATCCAAAATATTTTCGTGAAGGTGCATTTGAACCATATCTAAGTATGGAAAAAATCAAAAATGTAGAAGCTAGAGAGTATGGCAAGAAAGTTTTGACAAACTATGTGATATATATGAATAAGCTAGGTATCCCTATCCGTATGTTAACACTTATAAACAAACTTACAGATCCGTTAGAAACTGATAGATTTAGAAAATAATCTTATAATATTTTTATAATATATAAATTTTTTGTAACTATTTTATAATTTATTTTAGATAAATTACGCAAATTTGTAAATAAAATATTTTATATCTATCGATATATGATATAATATTGCTTCTAATGCCTACTAGGGGGAATATTTGGTATGAAAAACAACATTTTTAACTTGGATATGAATCTGCTTCTTAATATAAAGCATGAAAATGAACATATCCAAAAAGAGATAATCTCTTGTAAACATTTAAGTAAAATTATCAACCTCCTACCAGACTTGATATGGCTTAAAGACCATAATGGAAAATATATAGCTTATAATGCTAAATTTAAACAACTTATTTCACAAGACAATATTTCTATTATCGGAAAAACTGATAATGATTTTTTTGATACTGAAGAAGTAAAATTATCTTTGGCATATGACAAAAAAGTTATCAAGTATCAACAAAATATTTCATATGAAACAGAACTAGTTTTAAAAAATGGAACAAACAAAGGATATTTTCAAATTACAAAGACACCTATTTTAGATGAAAATAATAATACTATATCTATTATGTGTGTTGCCAAAAATATCAGTGAACAAAAACATAAAGAAAAACAACTTAGTCAATATGCAAATTATGATATCCTTACAGGACTTGCAAATAGAACTCTTTTTATGGATAGATTGAAACACCTTCTTAATCAAAGAATAGAACCCAATAAATATAGTGCTATACTTTTTATAGATTTGGATCACTTTAAAAACATAAACGATACTTTTGGACATTCAATAGGCGATAAGGTACTCAAACTTGTATCACAAAAACTAAAAAGTACAGTAAGAAAAGGAGATACAGTATCAAGACACGGAGGTGATGAGTTTGCTATACTTTTAGAAAATATCAAATCACCACTAGATGCAGCAAAAATTGCTCAAAACATACTTGATATACTAAAACAACCTTTACTTATAAATGAACATCATTTTCATATAACAACAAGTATAGGTATAACTATAGCACCAACAGACTCGACTAATGCAGAAACACTACTAAAATATGCTGATATCGCTATGTATAAATCAAAGAATAATGGTAGAGATAGTTATGCATTCTATACTCAAGATCTATCTGAACAAGCAGAAGAGAGAATACAACTTGAAGAAGATTTATATAGTGCTATAAAAAATAAAGAGTTTAAACTATACTATCAATCACAAATAAATGTAGAAACAAAACAGATAATAGGTGCTGAAGCTCTTATAAGATGGCAACATCCTACAAAAGGTTTGATAATGCCTATCAAGTTTATACCTATAGCTGAATCATCTGGACAAATTATAGCTATAGGTAAATGGGTTATCAAACAAGCTATGCAAGATATGAGTAACTGGAAAGCTAAAAATTTACCTATAAATATACTTTCTATAAATTTATCAGTAAGACAACTAAATGATAAGGCACTGATAGATATCATCAAACAAACTCTTAGAGATACTAAGTGTAAACCAGAGTGGATAGAGTTTGAAGTAACAGAAGGTTATGCTATGAGTGACCATCAAGCAGCTACTTCACTATTAGAAGAGTTAAGTAGTTTAGGTTTTAGGATCTCTATAGACGATTTTGGTACAGGATATTCATCTTTAGCATATCTCAAAAGACTACCTATTCAAAAAATCAAAATAGATCAGTCATTTGTCAATGATGTACCAGGAGATACAGATGATGAAGCTATAGTATCAGCTGTTATACATATAGCAAAAAGCTTAAATTTAAATATCATTGCAGAAGGTGTTGAAACATCACCACAACAAGATTTTTTACAACAGCATGGTTGTTTACAAGCACAAGGGTATTTATATACCAAACCTATGCCAAAAAAACAGTTTGAAGAGTATCTTATTCAACATACAACATAAAGGTAATCTAACATGAACAATAATATAACACTAGATAATGTAAAATCTCAATTAAATAAATATTTACAATCATTACTTCAAAAAAATGGTTCTATACTACATATTAAAAATAACAGTCCAGTAAAAGCGAGAATCCAAAATCAACTTCATACTATTTCAAAAGAACCAATAAATAGCGAACTATTAAAACTTATCATAAAAATATTGGTAACCAATAATCTCAAAAGTTTAATGGAAAATAAAGAATATGAAGGTATTTATAAACTAGATACAACTCATAGATTTAAATTTCGTATATATACACATCAAAATGGCTTTGCTATTGTTTTTAAAGCTTTACCATCCAAGATAAAAACATTTAAAGAGTTACATCTTCCTAGTAGTTTACAAAACATTATAGATTTACAACAAGGATTAATTATCATAAGTGGTGATGACAGTAGTGGAAAATCAACACTCTTAGCAACTATCATCAATAGTATAAACAAAAAATACAACTACCATATCATAACATTAGAAGATCATATAGAGTATATATATAATGAAGAACTATCTACTATAGAACAAAAAGAGATTAAAACACATACATTAAGTGCATCCAAAGCTATAAAATCTATCATCAAAGAGGATCCTGATATCATAGCTATAGATAAAGTTACAGATAGCGAGGTAGCCAGACATATTATGGATCTTATCAATCGTGGTTATTTGGTTATCATTACTATGAATGCACTTAGTACAAAAGATACTATATCAAAATTTTTAAACTTTTTTGATTATACACAAAAAGAACATGCAAGACATACTTTAGCATATATGCTTAAAGCCATAGTATTACAAGAGTTAGTTCTAAGTAAAAATAAAGAATTATTACCTGTAGTAGAGATAATGTACCAAACTGATAGCATAAAAGAGGCTATACTAAATAAACAAGAAGACAATATCAAAGAGATAATACAAAGAGATTCAAAAGAGTATGATTCTATAACATTTGAACAATCTTTACACAAACTATACACAGCTGGACAAATATCTCAAGATGCATTATATGATAACCCTAAAAATAATATAACCGATATATCATCTATACAAAAGTTTGTACCAAATGAAGAAAAATTTGAAGACTCTATAAGCTATACTATAAAATTTGATGGATAACTTATGATAAATTATAAAAAATTATCTTTGAGTGCATTGTGTACTATATTTATGCTAAGTGGATGTTATGAACTTACATATAAAGGCAATCCTATAGATATAAAAGCACCTGCTATATATCAAAAAAATACAAATTTTTCATCTTTATACCTAAGTCAAAAAATTTTAAAATTATCTAAAAATGAATTTGTGGCTTATGAACAAGCTCAAACCAATAATGAGTATGAATTTGAGCCATCTATACATCGTATCATTCAAATTGTTTTTGAAACAAACTCTTTGATACCTGTATATGCTAAAAACCACTTATATGCATATCAGTTAGTTATGCCAAATCACAAACTTCTAAACCTTATAGCATACCAGTTTGATACTCAAGAGCTTACATTTTTATATGGTATGAGCAATAAAGAATTTAAAAAAATCTTATTTAAACTAGATAATAGCTATAACTATAAACTCCACAATAATGTTATGCAAATCAACAATAACCATCACTTTATAACCAAATGGAATGACTGGAATGTTCACTTTGTACCATTGGTAGTACCTCTATCAAGACTTATGTCACCTTTTTAAACCTATAAGAGTTAGAAACCTTCCACTACACCCACACTCTTTGCGATATGAGAAAAACTTCTCATTATCACAAGAGGTACATACTCCACTCATATAGATATGACTATTATCTACTCCACTTTGTATAAGTTGTACTTTATTGATATAAGGTAAATCCAACATATACTTATCTCCTACTTTGGTATATGCACCATCTATATCCTCAAAATGTTTTGCAACATCCCAGCTAACTTCATAACAACACTTACCGATACTAGGAGCGATGATAGCTTGTATATCTTTGGGTTTTGAGTTATATACTTCTTGCATCTTAGCTACATTCTTTTTAACTATACCACAAGCTGTTCCTCTCCATCCTGCATGTATAGCCGAGATAACTTCTTTTTGGTTATCATAAAGCAAAACAGGAACACAATCAGCTGTAAGTATCCCCAAAAACACTCCCTTTTGATTAGTCATAAGAGCATCTGTATCTACTATAGCACTACGCTCATCCTCCCACCCTTTAGAAGTTGTATCATTTATCACAGATATATTACAACTATGAGTCTGATTTGCCAAAACTATACTATAATCTTCAAGATTTAAAGACTTAAGCAATTTTTGTCTGTTTGAAAGTATCTTGGCTTTATCTTCACCTGTATGAAGTGCCAAAGAGAAGTTATACTCGTACTGAGCATTTTTAGTAGTAGTGAGTGCTATGATATCTTCATAGCCGTTTAACATATCATATTTGTAAAATTCAATCACTCTTTTCCTTTGTTTTTGTTATAATACCAAAAAATATAGGATTTTTATATGGATAAACAACAAAGTATAGGTAAACAATTTTTTAAAAACTTCTCTTATATGCTATTTTTACAACTCATACCTATACTTTATATCTCTTCATCTTTAGTCAATGAGATAAATCATCACCTATTTGTTAAGCAGATGATATACTATGCTATAGCCTTTGTAGCTTTTATAGTTACTATATTTATACCTTGGCGTCGTATTATGTGGTGGTTTGCTCCTTTGTTTTATGCTATCAACTTAGGATTGCTTATAGCTGTAGGATTTGTAGGTAAAACTATACTAGGAGCTAAAAGATGGATAGAGTTACCAGGGATTCATATCACCATCCAACCCTCAGAGTTTATCAAAGTAAATGTTATCATGATGTTAGCTTATCTCATACACAAAGCCCCTCCTCCACCTAGTGGGTATAAACTCCTAAGCTTTATCAAGCTATCTATCATTATCGTTATACCTTTTATCATTATAGCCAAAGAGCCTGATTTGGGTACTGCTCTTGTACTTCTTATCACAGGGTATGGGGTACTGTTTCTTATCGGGGTAGATTGGAAGATATGGGCTGTAATATTTGTAGTACTAGGGACTTCAGCACCTATCATATATGAGTATGGACTAAAAGATTATCAAAAAAAGAGGATATATGATGCACTCAATAATCCAAGCTATCAAGTAAGACAAGCTCTCATAGCCATAGGTTCAGGTGGGATGGAGGGCAAATCAAAAGAGGATGCCACACAAACACAGCTTAAGTTCTTGCCTGTATCTTCAACTGACTTTATATTTGCCTACTTAGGTGAGAGAAAAGGATTTAAAGGTATGGTTACAGTCATAGGTCTGTATATACTGCTTATCTTTAACTTACTGTTTATATCTTACAGGCACAGAGATGACTATATGATCAAAACATTTGCTTCAGGCTTGGCATTTTTATTTTTTGTGTATATGGGAGTCAACATATATATGATCATAGGAATGGCTCCTGTTGTGGGTTTACCATTGCCAATGTTTAGCCACGGAGGGACTTCTTTTATAATTTTTGCAATAATTTTCGGAATTTTAGAAAATTTAATAATTTTTAAAGGTTACTCTAGCTATAATCCCATCTCGAAAGTAACAATGCAAACAAAAGCTTTCGATTAACCACTATTTGGGTCTTTAGCTCAGCTGGTTAGAGCACTCGGCTCATAACCGAGTGGTCCGGGGTTCGAGTCCCCGAGGACCCACCACACAAA